>SDBV01003359.1_pt1 | contig 23673 bp, 22 predicted proteins | sample 2277081 | NCBI WGS metagenome assembly SDBV01 (sample SAMN10402039, study PRJNA504765) | marine sediment metagenome | isolation source: marine sediment core GS10_PC15, 223 cmbsf | place: Arctic Ocean: Southern Knipovich Ridge | collected 2010 | reverse complement strand
CTTAAGCCGGTCGGAAAGCGAGTTCTTAGGTGTCTTGATCGAGGCGTTCTCGGATTTCAAAGAAAGTACCAAAGACTCCCTCTACATAGAGGGCGCTGCGCACCTAACAGGCGAGGGTGGACTGCACAGCACTGAAGAGATAAACGATCTAATGAAAATCCTTGAAGAGCGTTACTCAATTCTTGCGCTTTTGAGGTCAGCGATAGATGAGCGCGGCCCATTCTTGCGAATTGGGAGAGAGAATCCCGAGCCCGAGTTCAAATCTATTTCTGTGGTCGCTGCGAACTACGGATTGGCGCACAGGAACCTGGGAACGATTGGTGTAATCGGGCCGTTACGGATGGACTATGAGTCGGCCATTTTATGGGTTAGGAACGCAGCAGCCTCACTTTCCGAATTTGTTGAGGACCTCTACAAATGAGTGCGGCTGTGCGTGACTACTACGAGATCTTGGACGTACCGCGCGATGCCTCATCCTCGGATATCAAGAAGGCGTTTCGAAGGCTGGCGAGAGAGCTTCATCCAGATGTGAACAAGCACGACCCGGAGGCCGAAGAGAAGTTCAAGCAAACAGCCGAGGCATATGAAGTCTTAAGCGATCAGCAGAGGAGGGAGACATACGATCGCTTCGGTCATGAAGGCCTTCGTTCAGGAGGGTTCGATCCCGGATTCAGCCATTTTTCAAACATCTCCGACATCTTCGAGACTTTCTTTGGAGGCGATCCGTTTACAGACGCGGCGACTGCACCGCGTGATACCCGAGGCAATGACATTGGGTTCGAGGTCGTGATATCACTGGCAGAGTCGGCGAAAGGAGTGTCAAAGGAGATTGAGTACGAGCATGTGGAACAGTGTCCGGAGTGTCATGGCAACGGCGCCGAGCCCGGAACTCCGATAGAGACTTGTGGGCAGTGCAAGGGCGCCGGGCAGGTACGTGAGGCCGTGCGTACTGCGTTCGGGCAGATGGTCCGAATGTCTGTGTGCAGCGACTGCGGGGGCGAGGGGAAGATATCAACATCGCCCTGCAGGGGATGCGCGGGTCAGGGTAGATACCGTGCAGGGAAAAAGTTAACGGTTGATATACCGGCGGGAATAGCGAACGAGCAACGAATCCGAATCGCCGATAGGGGCGACGCTGGAGCGAGAGGCGGTCAGCAAGGAGACCTGTATGTTTTGGTGCGGGTGGAGCAGGATGAGCGGTTTGAACGTGATGGTAATCACCTGATTACGATGATCGAAGTTCCGATGCACACGGCAGCAATTGGTGGAACGGTGGCAGTCCCAACGCTCGAAGGAGACGAGGAAACGGAAATCCCGGCCGGATCGCAATCGGGTGAGCGAGTTGTGCTTAAAGGGGAAGGCTTTCCCTCAATCGAGGGACGTGGTCGAGGCGATCTGGTGGCATACCTGAGTGTCTTGATACCAAGACACTTGAGCGACGAGCAGCGAAAGATCCTTCAGCAGTTTGAAAAGAAAGTTGACGATAAAACATACAGTCGCGACAAACGTGTATTTAAAAGATTGCGCGACATGCTTCGATGAGACTCGATTAATCGTCCATTTACAGGAACAACTGATTGCTCGAGTGTTTTACTTTAAGCAATGGCTAAGTGGTCCTATCCACAAATACAGCAACATATTGCCGGCTGCAAATCTTCGCATGACGGCGTCCTCGGTCGCCGAAATAGTCTCAACTATTCCGGCTCCCTGCGTTCTTGTCCTGCTCGATTTTCGCTCGGCAATATGTCACCGTACTTATGAACAGGACCACTAATCGTCTATTACTTATCGCTGTGACGATGTCGCTTTCAGTGACTTTAGTTCCTATATCTTCGGCACAGGCTTCGATTGAGAGTTGCGGGACATTTATCGATTCAAAAGCATCGTCTCAGATCGTCTGCGCTGCAGCCAAGCGAACCCCATATGCATCGAGTGGGCGGCGTTGGCCTATGACAAGGCTTACGTATCGAAACGCAACGAAGTACAGGGTGGCCGTGAGAAGGGCTGTTTATAGATGGAACAGGGCGACTCGATTGAAGCTCGTGAAGGCCAGTCGTGGTAGACGAGCAGATATAACGATCAGATCGGTGTCGACGAATGAGGCATGGGCGGGAAGGGCATCTCTGCCGCCTGGGGGGCGAGTTTTACTCAACACGCTAGCGATCGGCGAAGCCAACGGTGGCGTGGTCCCAACTGACGTTGTGGCCCACGAGCTTGGCCACGCTCTAGGTCTTGTACATACCTCGCTGCAATGTTCGATCATGTACCCAGGTGTCGGACTATTTAACCGCTGCAAGGATCGTGTGCGTTCGGGCTTTGTAGCTTGCGGTCCACAGAAGTTCGACGTCAATTCGATAAACAAGCTGTATCGCTTTCCCCGAAAAAGAGGCCCATACCGCTACCAGTGCCCCAAGTCACAGCTCAGCTAAGCCTCTCGTTGCTGGGCAAGTCGACCGACCTGCTCTAACCTCTTATTCATATGACGACCTTTTCGGTGAAATTCTTAGGCTGCAAGGTGTCCCATTCAGACATGATGCTGGCTCGTAGCCACATGCTCGAAGCCGGACATACGGAGGTTGCAGAGGACGAAGCTGAGATTCATGTGGTCAACACGTGTTGTATCACCCGAGAGGCAGAGGCCAAGTCACGCCAGGCTACTCGGCAGTCACTCAAAAAGACAGACGGAGGCCGCGTATTCGTTACCGGTTGCGCTGCAAATCTAAACATTGCGCAGTTTGATGAGATAGCGACATCGGTGACGGCACTCAGTGGGCGAGCCGACGATGTTGCCAAGAAGCTTGTTTCGTTTTCCGGGCCGAGCTGCATAGAAGGCACAGAAAGCTCTGAACGGAGTCCCTCCTTGGGGTCGATGAGAACGCGAGGGTTCGTGAAGATCCAGGACGGCTGCGACGGCCGCTGTACCTACTGCATTGTTCCTAAAGTCAGGGGAGGCGCTCGGTCGATCGACGCGGATGCCGTCATCGATGAGGTAAGAAAGAGGGTTCAGCAGGGTCAGCCAGAGATGGTGATTACAGGGATATCGGTCGGGGACTATTGCGATCACAAGCGTGGATGGGATTTGGGGCAACTGATGCGCCAAGTTGCGTGCGTTAACGGTGTCGAGCGTGTCAGGCTTTCGTCGGTCGAGGTGACTCACGTCAACGACTCGCTTGTGGAGGCGTTGCAGGAAGAGCCTAAGATATGCCCTCACCTTCACCTGCCCCTACAGTCAGGTGACGACGGCGTGCTGGAGGCGATGGGGCGTAGATACAGTTCGCATCAGTACCTGCAGGTCGTCAGAGACCTTAGGGAGCGAGTGCCTGGGCTCAATGTGACTACGGACGTTATCGTCGGCTTCCCGAGTGAGGACGACGATGCGTTTGAAAGGACTTGCGACTGCGTCAGAGACGCAGCGATTACAAAGGTCCACACCTTCAGCTTCTCATCCAGGCCGGGCACGCAGGCAGACAAGTTAATAGACGCGGTCGAGCCGGGTGTAAAAAAAGAACGCAGCAAAAAAATGAGAAAACTGTCGGAGGAGATGGGACAACGTTATCGTTCAGCGTTAACAGGCACGGAAAGGCTGGTTCTCATAGACAAAGTGGCGAACTCACAGATCTCGGGCTACACAAGCGACTACGTTCGTGTCCACATGGAGCCTGGGACTGCAAAAAGCGGTCAATTGGTAGGTGTAGCTATTGAGAAGTTACATGCAGATGGCGTTCGGGGCGTTGTTATCGAGCCACGACAAGGTAATCTCTAATTGAGATGAGAAAGCGGCTGGAGCTTGATATCGAGACCGCTTCTGAGCTTGCCGGTGCGCAGGATGCGATTCTCCGGGCGCTCGAGGAGAAACTCGACTGCGAGATCTATCTGCGTGGCAACATCTTGACGTTAGAGGGAGATGAGGCAGATATCTCTGCAGCATCAACCGCCGTATCCGAGATATCAAAACTGGTCGAAAGCGGGTTGGAGTTGACAGCCGAAACGGTTGATGTTGTCACCGGGGCAGTCGGCGAGATAGACGATGTTTCAGGCGCGTTGAGCGATCTCGTTTGGCAGCACCGCAATATCAGGATTACCCCACGCAGCATAAATCAAAGTCGTTATGTCGAGTCGATGCGGCGCAACACGATTACGTTCGGAATCGGTCCTGCGGGTACCGGAAAGACGTACCTTGCCGTTGCGCTTGCGGCATCCGCGTTATCGAATGGTGATGTAAACAGGATAATTCTCACTAGGCCGGCAGTTGAGGCCGGTGAGAAGCTTGGATTTCTCCCAGGTGGCATAATGGAAAAAGTGGATCCGTACCTGAGGCCGCTCTTCGATGCGCTCTACGACATGCTCGACCCGGAGGAAGTGAACGCAAATCTGGAACGTGGTGTGATCGAGGTAGCACCGCTTGCTTTCATGCGCGGCCGCACGTTGAACGATTCGTTCATAATTCTTGACGAGGCACAAAACACGAGCCCAGAGCAGATGAAGATGTTTCTCACGCGGCTCGGTTTCAAGTCCAGGATGGTGGTGACCGGAGATATTACGCAGATAGACCTTTCAGGTGACCAGAAATCGGGCCTGGTCGAGGTGAACAGCATGCTTAGGGGTCTGGAAGACATCGAGTTCATACACTTCAGCGGTGAAGATGTAGTGCGCCATAAACTGATTCAACGCATTGTTGAGGCCTACAAAGAGCACGACGAACGACAGAGCCCCAAACTTAAGGATGCTGGCCTTAAGAAGGAAAACCGGTCAGGCTCTTAGAGCCTTTCCCTGCAGGCAAGGCTGTTAGGTGCTTGAGTTCGACACAGTCGGTCTTGAGTCGGTTGAGCTTGATCGAAAGAAGCTGGAGATAGCATGCACCGCGGCCTTTGAGGCAGTGGGAGTCAGAGACGGCCATTTCTGTGTGTCGTTCGCCAGCCGTAAAGAGATACAGGATTTGAATCGCAGGTACGGAGACAAGGATGTCGCAACCGACGTTCTTTCGTTCCCGATTGACCGCTCGGAGGAAGTGGCTGGGCCCAGAGAGCTCGGCGACATCGTGATCTGTGCGGATGAGGCGGAAGATCTACTCGAGGCCGCTGTTCACGGTGCGCTACACCTCGCCGGCTTGGATCATGAAGTGGATACAGGCCAGATGCTTAGCTTGCAGAAAAAAGTTCTAGCCGATCTTTAAATCCCACGGAGTGGCTCTAAGGAGGCTCTTTGTGGCATGGAAAAGGGGGTTCATCTCGACCAAAATTTAGGCTAGACTAAATTTATTCTAGTAGAAGCAAAAACTACATTTCATATGAGTAGGGTTTCAAGGAGCCGATCGTGATCAACCCGATAAAACGGTTCAACGGCGGCGGCACAGAGGCGGAGCATGCTCTACCGGGTGACGCTGCAGTATTGAGGGCTGCAGATTCAGTGTTAAAGGGCCACAAAAGAGGCCTTCGTTCGACACTGCCGTTCCTAGGCCCGGCGTTTATCGCAGCGGTCGCCTACATCGACCCCGGTAACTTTGCGACAAACATAAGCGGTGGAGCCAAGTTCGGCTACAAGTTGCTCTGGGTAATCCTTGCGGCCAACCTGATGGCGATGCTCATCCAGACCCTCTCCGCGAAGTTGGGCGTGGTGACGGGCAAGAACTTGCCGGAGTTGTGCCGAGACAACTTTTCGAAGCGCACGAGTATCGGGCTTTGGATCCAGGCAGAGTTCATTGCTATGGCGACCGACCTTGCCGAGTTCATCGGAGCCGCTCTGGCACTCAATCTCCTGTTCGGTGTACCTCTTTTCACAGCAGGCTTGATTACTGCGATCGGTGCCTTCGCGATCCTCGAGCTGCAGCGGAGGGGTTTCAGAAGGCTGGAAGCAGTGATAGCCGGCATGGTCGGGATGGTCGTTTTGGCCTTCGCCACGGAGATCTTCTTTGCGAAGCCGGACTGGGGTCAAGCTGCAAAGCACGCAGTCGTGCCGGGGTTTGATGGAAGTGAAAGCATACTGTTGGCCACCGGAATCCTGGGTGCCACGGTCATGCCGCATGTGATCTACCTGCACTCGGCGTTGATGCAAGGACGTGTGGTTGGAAGGAACGATCAGGAGAAGAGAAAGATTCTCCGGTTCATGAAGATCGATGTCATATTTGCGATGGGTCTTGCCGGGCTCGTCAACATGGCGATGCTGGTGATGGCAGCAGCGCTGTTTTTCAAAAGCGGGCTGACCAGCGTTGAGACGATCGAAGACGCATACAGCCACTTAAAGACATTGGTACCGGTCGGCGGTGCTGCAATATTCGGAGTGGCATTGCTTGTCTCGGGCCTCTCGAGCTCCTCGGTTGGAACCCTTTCCGGCCAGGTGGTCATGCAGGGATTCATCAATCGTCGCATCCCGATTTTTTTAAGACGTGCCATCACCATGACCCCGGCACTGATCGTGCTTGCTATCGGCCTCAACCCGACCTACTCGCTAGTTATGAGCCAGGTGGTTCTATCGTTCGGCATACCTTTCGCTCTGGTTCCTATGCTCTGGCTAACGTCCAGCAGGAGCATCATGGGCGGGTTTGTAAATCACCGGCTAACTACAGTCGCCGCCTCGGTTATCGCAGCTCTGATAATCGCCTTGAATGTGTTTTTACTGTGGGAAACGCTTGTCGCATAGAATCACTACGTGGACACCAACTTCATAGACCAAGTTGACTTTGACGAGGACGGGCTTGCCCCGTGCATAGTGCAGGACTGGGCGAGTGGCGAAGTGCTGATGCTCGCATATATGAACAGGGTTGCGCTTGAAAAAACGCTTGAAAAAGGTGAGGTACATTTCTGGAGTCGCTCACGAAATGAGCTCTGGCGCAAAGGGGCCACTAGCGGCAATACACAGAGAATTAAGGGACTTCGCTACGACTGCGATATCGATGCGTTGCTTGCGCTAGTTGAGCCCGAAGGGCCGGCATGTCACACCGGCGAACGAACATGTTTTTACCGCTCGATAGATGATCGAAGGACGGCAATCCATGAAGCGCTCCCAGAGCTCGCGCAGACACTCGCATCGAGGCACAGAGATCTTCCAGAAGGAAGCTACACCGCGGAGCTTTTACGAGCAGGACCGGAACGGATCGGAGAGAAGGTACAGGAGGAGGCAGGCGAGGTGGTAGATGCCGCGGTTGGGGAGTCCGATCAACGTGTCAGAGAAGAGGCAGCAGACGTTCTGTACCACCTGGGGGTCTTACTTGAAAGTCGTGGATTGACATATGCAGACGCATTGGAAGAGCTCGTTACGAGGATGATCGACAGGTGACGACTAACGCTCCGGTGATAGAGCCGTCTTTTGATGAAGTAAATGTGCTTGCAGAGGAGCACAATCTGATTGCGGTACGCCACACCTTTATAGATGACTGCGAGACGCCTGTGTCTGCGTTTCTAAAGCTGAGGGGCGAGGGGCCGGCCTTCTTGCTCGAATCGGCCGATCAAGGGCAGAGATTCGGCAGGTACTCATTTCTCGGATTCAACCCCAAGGCGATACTCACCTTTTCCGAAAACAAGTTGATCGAGGAAAGAGATGGCAAGAAAAAAGAGCTGGATGTGGACGTTGGCCCTTATTTGGCAGTCGACCGATATCTGTCAAGGTACAAAATCGCGCCATTGGAGGATCTGCCGCCGTTTGCAGGAGGCGCCGTCGGGCTGTTCAGCTACGACTTAGTCCGAACGGTAGAGCCGATCGGTGAGCCCAACGAGGACGAGTTGGGAATACCTGACATGGTCTTGATGATCACGGACACGATGGTCGTATTTGACCACCTGCGCCACCAGATAACGATTATGGCGATGGTGGACTTGATCGAGGAAAATGATGTGAGACAGGCATATGAGAGTGCATCGAAGACGGTGCGCGAAGTCCGAGACAGACTCGACCAGCCGGTTCCGCACAAGGAGGTAGGCCAGCCGGACGGTCGCAAGCCGGAACCGTTTAAGTCAAATATGACGAGGGAGCAGTTCGAGGGAGTCGTTGAACGAATTATTGAATACATTCGAGCTGGGGACGCCTTCCAGGTGGTGCCCTCCCAGCGGTGGTCAGCCAAATGTCCGGTTGAGCCGTTCTCAATCTACAGGGGCTTGCGCGCGATAAACCCGTCTCCTTACATGTACTTCATGGAGTTTGGTGATTTCTCGATTGCAGGCGCCTCGCCTGAGCCACTGCTGAAGGTATCGGGTCGTAATGCCGAGATGCGGCCGATTGCTGGAACGCGGCCGAGGGCCGACAGTCCCGAAGAAGACGCTGAACGGGCGAGGGGATTCCTCAAAGACGAAAAGGAAAGGGCGGAGCACGTGATGCTCGTCGATCTCACGCGTAACGACCTAGGAAGGGTCTGTGAGTACGGCTCGGTTGAGATCACCGAGTTGCTGGAGGTCGAGTACTACTCGCACGTCATGCACATTGTTTCAGAGGTTCGAGGCAGGTTGCGTGAAGAGGTCGGTGCGATGGATGCGCTTAGATCAGTACTACCCGCGGGCACTCTCTCAGGTGCACCGAAGGTGAGGGCGATGGAGATAATCGACGAGTTGGAGCCGGTCAAGCGGGGCTCGTACGGCGGAGCAATAGGCTATCTGAGTTACAGCGGCGATCTCGACACATGTATCCACATCAGGACGGTGGTCGTCAAAGACGGCAAGGCGTACGTTCAAGCCGGCGGCGGAACCGTTGCAGACGCGAAGCCGGCCTACGAGTTTGAGGAGTCAAAGGCGAAGGCCAAAGCCGTGTTCAAGGCGATTGAGCTTGCCTCCGAGCAACCAGATTGGAACTAAGAAAGATGGTTGTAATTAGTCACCACTTCCACACATCAATGGAATCTGCGGCTGAGCGTCGTATGGAACAAGCGAAGCCGCAAGTTGTATGGCTAAATATGGCGAGTACTCACACCGGCCGGCGGCGTGTACGCCGATCGGTGAGCGGTAACGACTATAAGGCGATACGTGCTGAATAAGATGGTTCTGGTAATCGACAACTACGATTCGTTTACGTACAACCTTGTTCAGTATCTGGGTGAACTGGGCGCTCGAATCGAGGTCGTGCGCAACGATCAGGCTACCGTCCACGATCTGGTCGAGAAGCGACCGGATCACGTTGTGGTATCACCCGGTCCGTGCAGGCCCGAAGACTCCGGAATATCGATTGAGGCGATCAAGAGCTTTGCCGAATCGGCAACACCTCTTCTCGGCGTCTGTCTAGGGCATCAGGCTCTGGCACAGGCATTCGGTGGGAAGGTTGATGTTGGAGAGCCGGTGCATGGCAAGACGGCGATCATCAGCCACGACGGCAAAACGATATTTGCTGGGTTGGACAATCCCTTCGAGGCAGCGCGATACCACTCGTTGGTCGTCAACGCGGACTTGCCGGATGAGTTTGAACAGTCCGCATCCTCAGACGACATCGTGATGGGGATCAGACACCGTGAGCTACCGATGGAAGGCGTACAGTTCCACCCCGAGAGCTTCTTAACCGATGGCGGGAAGAAACTGTTGAAGAACTTCTTAGAGATTGGTAAATAAGTTGCAAGGCTCTATCTTGAAAGAAGCCATCGACCAGGTTGCAGACGGTAGCGACCTAACTCGCGAGCAGGCGTCCGAAGTGCTTAGAGAGATCATGCAAGGTCGTGCAAGTGAGGTTCAGACCTCGGCCTTGCTGATAGCGCTTAGGACCAAGGGAGAGACAGTCGAGGAGCTTGCGGGACTGGCGCAGACAATGAGAGACATGTCTGAGAAGGTCAGTTGCGGGCGAGGCGACTTGCTTGATACAGCGGGTACTGGCGGAGGAGTACCAACGTTCAATGTCTCAACCGTTGCGGCCCTGATCGCCGCGGGAGCGGGAGCGGCAGTTGCTAAGCACGGAAACAGATCGGCCACCAGTAAGTGCGGTAGCGCAGACGTTCTGGAAGCCCTGGGGGCGAACATAGACCTGGGGCCAGAGCAGGTCGCCGAATGCATAGACAAGATCGGCTTCGGTTTCATGTTCGCTCCACGACACCACGCAGCCACACGTCACGTGGTACCGGTGAGAAAAGAACTCGGGATTCGGACGGTATTCAACCTACTTGGGCCTCTGACGAACCCAGCAGGAGCGCCGTATCAGCTTGTCGGTGTCTCGGATCAGGGCAAGATCAGGCTAGTAGCGCAAGCTCTTGCCGCGTTGGGATCAAAGGGCGCACTTGTCGTTTCCTCAGAGGACGGAATCGATGAGGTAAGTGCGTCGGCACCGACGCGTGTGGCCGAAGTAATCGAAGGGGAAGTCAAAAACTACACGGTCGAACCCGCAGATTTTGGATTTGAGTGCATAGACATAAGAGAGGTCATGGGCGGTACTCCCGAAGAGAATGCTGATATCACGAGAGAGATCCTCGGGGGTGCTCAAGGGCCAAGGCGGTCTCTCGCGGTTGCAAACGCAGCGGCTGCACTGTATGTAGCTGGCCACGCATCGAGCCTCAAAGAAGGGGCTAATATCGCAGAAAAGAGCATCGATACCGGTGCTGCAGAAGAGGCACTGAAACGCTATCTGGACCTGACAAATGGACTTGGGGACCAAAAAAACTGATACCTTGGGGTGACATACCTTGAGCATCTTGGAACAACTTGTCGAAGCGGCTTGGCGCGACCTAGAAGTGCGACGTGAGCAAGTACCTATATCGGAGCTAAAAACTGCTCTGGAGCGTCGTCCTGACGAGCGACCGTTTAGCGAGGCGCTCGCGGCTCCAGGAGTATCTCTAGTCGCTGAGTTCAAGCGTCGCTCACCCTCCTTAGGTCAGATCAGTGACTCAGTTGAAGTTCCCGAGATCGTGCGATTGTACGAACAGGGAGGTGCGGCGGCACTCTCGATCTTGACAGAAAGGGACAACTTTGGAGGATCGCTCGATGACCTACGTGCGGCTCGTGAAGCGTCGAGCCTGCCGATCCTTCGCAAAGACTTCATTGTTGATCCGTACATGCTCTACGAAGCAGCTCTTGCCGGTGCAGACGCAGTGCTACTGATCGTTGCAGCTCTGGATAAAAAAACCCTGGAGGATCTATTTGCGGAAGCCCAGGCACTGGATCTCGACTGCTTGGTCGAAGTGCACAGCGAATCGGAGTTAGAGGCTGCACTGGAGATCGACGCGGATGTAATCGGAATAAACAACCGCGATCTGAGCGACTTCAGCGTGGATCTGGCAAGGACCTTTGAACTGATGGCGGACGTGCCGGCAGGCAAGACCGTTGTAAGCGAGAGTGGAATCTCAACCATCGATGAGTTAAATGAGCTTGAGCGCGTTGGCGTCGACGCGATCCTGGTCGGTGAGACAGTGATGCGAGCAGATGATCCGGAGGAGATGTGCCGTACACTGAGCAGGGCGGAGGAAAGCACTCAGGCATAGGATTCGTCAGTTGGGGGCAGCGCAGTTTTCGGTGCCGCATCATAGGTTTTGGAGTAATAAGGTAAAGAAAAATTAAAAAAGAACCGTTTAGGAGCAACTATGAGGTCAAATTTAGTGTTTTTTAAAGATAACGTCGTATAAACAGATTATGCAAGAAGGCAAAAAGACACTCAATCCATTGCTCAGCGCCGTAATCGGTGGGCTGATCGTCGCAATCGTTGGAATCGTCGCAATATCAGCAGGCTGGATCAAGTCAGAAGACGGGGAAAAGACGATTGTCAAGCAGAAGTCAATATCCAAGCCGTCGCAGAAAAACGGCGAAGGACCGACCGTTGCGGAGGTCTACGACAAGGAGTCGTCGGGTGTTGTATTCATCAAGGCGCAGATCACCACAGGTGGTGGTGGCGATAGCCCAAGCCCGTTCGGGACACCAGAGCCGAGAAGAGGTACGGCCAGTGGGTCGGGTTTTGTAATCGACAACGACGGGCACATCGTCACGAATGCACACGTGATAAGCGATGCAGATGAGGTTACGGTCGAGTTTGACGACGAAAAATCAACGAAGGCGAAAGTCATCGGCAAGGACACCAGTATCGATATCGCGATACTCAAAGTTGAGTCCTCGAAAGACAAGATGAACCCGTTGCCCTTAGGGCAGTCGAAGGATCTAAAAGTGGGAGACGCAGTGATCGCAATCGGCAATCCGTTCGGACTCGATAGAACGGTAACGACTGGAATCGTCAGTGCACTACAGCGAGAGATCCGCGCGCCCAATGGCTTTACGATAAAGGACGTTATTCAAACGGACGCTTCGATAAATCCAGGAAACTCTGGTGGTCCGCTACTTGACGCTGAAGGCAAAGTGGTCGGAGTAAACTCGCAGATCGCCACTGCAGGCGGGGGGTCCGAGGGAGTTGGCTTTGCCGTACCGATCGACACTATTAGAGACGCACTACCTCAACTAAAAAGCAAGGGCAAGGTTGACCGTCCCTTTATGGGTATAACCGGGCTCTCTCTGGACGCCGAAATGCTCAAAGAGCTGAACCTGCCAACTGACGAGGGAGTTCTAATCCAGGAGGTTTCGAAGGACGGCCCCGCTAAGAAGGCCGGGCTCAAAGGAGGCACCACGCAGGTCACGGTTAACGGTACCGAGGTGATGCTCGGTGGCGACATAATCAAAGAAGTCAACGGCAAGAAGATAAAAGACATGAAAGAGGTCGTCGAGATCGTAGATTCAAAGAAGCCAGGCGACAAAATAAAGGTCAAGTATCTACGCGACAATAAGGAAAAGACGGCGTCGGTGAAGCTGGGAACCAGGCCGGACCGTCAGACAAACAACTGAGTAAGTAACTATCCGAAAACCCCGTAACAGCTGAGTACGGCTGCAAATCTACGCATTTCGTCGTCCTCAGTCGCCGAAATAGTTACAACTATTCCGACTCCCTGCGTCCTAAAACTGCTTGATTTTCGCTCGTCTCAGCCATCACCGAGTTTTCGGATAGTTACTAGAAGCACACCTCAAGGCCGAAAACAAAATATCATTGGTCGGGCCGCGCTGGAGCGGCTTGATTATGAAGGTAAAGATCTGTGGTGTCACCAACCTTGAGGATGCGCGCTTGGTAGTGCGGGAAGATGCTTGGGCAATTGGCATGGTTCGGTACTCGGAAAGCCCAAGATATTGCTCCACGGAAGACATGGTTGCAATCGGGGCTGCACTCAAGCGCAAATGCGAGCTTGTCGGGGTGTACGTAAATGCATCGTTCGACGAGATATCGTTCGATGTCGATCAGGCTGGGCTGACAGTTGTACAGCTTCACGGCGACGAGGGGCCGTCTTTTGCGTCTGAGGTAAGACGCAGAACAGGGGTGAAGGTGATAAAGGTCGCACGGGTCAGAGACAGATCATCGATCGCGTCGCTACTGACCTACCCGGTCGATTTCTACATGTTGGATGCGTTCAAGAAAGGACTACCCGGTGGTACGGGCGATGTATTTGACTGGGAACTGGCCGTTGATACGACTTTTGGCTCTCCGGTAATTCTCTCTGGTGGGCTGAGTCCCGAGAATGTCTGTCAGGGGATTGAGGCAGTCGGGCCGTACGCGGTCGATGTCGCAAGCGGCGTGGAACGGGAGCCGGGCAAAAAGGATCCCGAGAAGTTGAAAAAATTCTTTGAGGCCGTTCGTAGTGTGGAAGACGTTAGTGAGGATAGTGAGGACAGCGAGGAGAATCGGCGAAAGAGTACTGGCGATGACGACTAAAGAAGCGCAAGAGAGATTTGGCCCTTACGGAGGGCGTTACGTACCAGAGACGTTGATGCCGGCGCTCGAGCAGCTCGAGACTGAGTATCGGGACGCAATGTCAGACGGGAAATTTAGACGGAAACTAGACATCTACCTCTGTAACTATGCGGGCAGGCCAACGCCTCTTTACCTTGCTGAAGGGCTCTCACAGGAGATTGGCTGCACCGTCTACCTCAAGAGAGAAGACCTGCTTCACACAGGTGCTCACAAGATAAACAACGCTCTCGGCCAGGCTCTGCTCGCCCAGAGGATGGGCAAGGGTCGCATCATCGCAGAGACAGGTGCCGGACAGCACGGCGTAGCAGTGGCGACGGTCTGCGCTCTCTTTAACCTTGAGTGTGTCGTTTACATGGGTGTCGAGGACATGCGCAGACAGGCACCGAACGTGGAACGCATGAAGATGCTCGGCGCCACAATCGAGCCTGTAGAAGTTGGGACAAAAACACTGAAAGAAGCGACGAGCCAGGCGATCAGGGACTGGGTTACCAACGTGGAAGATACTCACTATCTGATTGGCTCAGTCGTCGGGCCGGCACCGTTTCCGGAGATAGTGCGCGATTTTCAAAGGGTGATTGGCGACGAATCTCGAGTACAGATCGAAGAGTACGCAAGCAGGCTACCGGATCTGGTCGTTGCTTGCGTGGGAGGCGGAAGCAACGCAATCGGCATGTTTACCGCCTTCTTAGGAGACGAGGAAGTTGAGCTGGTGGGCGTTGAGGCGGCTGGTAGGGGGCTAGATTCAGGTGAGCACGGTGCATCGCTGGTGGCAGGTAGTGACGGAGTGCTGCACGGATCATTTTCCAGGGTTCTTCAGGACAGTGACGGCCAAATCATCGAGGCCCACTCGGTTTCCGCCGGTCTGGACTACCCTGGCGTTGGCCCTGAGCATGCCTTCCTGAAGCAATCAGGGCGGGTACTTTATGAAGCGGTAACAGACGACGAAGCGGTCTCTGCCTACCGGAATTTGAACCGATTGGAGGGCATTCTCCCCGCCCTTGAAGCAGCACATGCTGTGGCATGGCTCTCCAAGCAGAAAGACTTATCTGAGAAGCTCGTAATCCTCTGTCTGAGCGGGCGAGGGGACAAGGATCTTGCCGAGGTACTTGCATATGACGAATGAGGTTGGAGTCGATCGCATCGCCGAGGCATTTGCAAATTGCGAGCACGGCGCTGCGCTGATGCCTTACATGATGGGAGGCTATCCGGACATCGAGACATCTGCACTTATCGGTGAGGCGTATATAGAGGGTGGAGCCGACCTGATTGAGTTCGGTATTCCATACTCGGACCCCCTTGCAGATGGGCCGGTGATTCAGGCTGCGGGCCAGTCAGCTCTTGCTGCAGGCGCCACCGTCGAGCGCACGCTCAAGGTTGCGACAGGGCTTGCTGAGAAGCTGCCCGTTATGCTGATGACGTACACGAATGCGATTCGCGCATACGGGTTTGCTGAGATTGCAGAGAGGCTTGCCGGCGATCGTGTAGCCGGTCTGATCGTTCCCGACCTCCCGGCAGAGGAGTGCGGGGAGCTGCTTGGTCTCTGCGACGATGCAGGGATTGCCCTGATCCAGTTTGTTGCGCCAACGACAACCAATGAGCGCATGGAGCTGATCGGCAAAGTCGCCAGAGGCTTCATATATCTAATATCGGTAACCGGAGTAACTGGGGAGAGGGCCTCCGTTTCTAGCGGGTTGGGCTCACTTGTCGATCGTGTGCGCCAGCACACCGATCTTCCCGTATCGGTCGGTTTCGGTATAGGCACGCCAGAGCAGGCTGCCGACGTAGCGAAGGTGGCAGACGGTGTGATTATCGGAAGTCGTCTGGTCAGGGAGATCACGGATTCAACGTCGTCGAACGAAGCGATTGAAAGCAGCAAGAACCTCGTGTCAGGGTTCGCTGGAGCGTTGTAGCTTAAGGATCGGCTAAAGTCAGCGCCTTGACGAGGCGAGGATTCATATGGAAATAGTTATCGCACTTACGATCGCGATGGTTTTTTTCGTTGTCGCTTGGGCTATATGGCTTGCACCGATGGCTGCTCTACTCGCTGCTGTTGGGATCCTGATGGTCGGTGTACTAGCTCGGGGCATCAGGTCAGGAACCGGTTAGAAACTCGCTAACCAAAGAAGTACTCGGCTAACTCCAGGTAGCTTAGGTCCACCTTTTTAACGCCGTCCACCTCTTCCAATGGCACAGTTGTCATCTGCGAGCCCTTTAACGATGCCATCTGGCCGAACTCACCGGCTCTTGCCATCTCTGTCGCTTTTATCCCATACCTCGTCGCCAGAACTCGATCCGTAGCCGTCGGCGTGCCGCCTCGTTGGACATGGCCGAGAGTCGTCACACGCGTCTCGAAACCCGTCCTGTCCTCCAGCTCGCGGCCCAACGCCTGGCCGATGCCCCCAAGGCGGGGGTAGCCGTAACCGTCGGTCTCTTCCGACGCTCTGATCTGTCGTTTTTCGCCTGACTCAAACGATAGGTTTGCACCCTCTGCGACAACGACGATGCTGAAGCTCTTTCCACGCTCATGGCGTTTCTTAATCGAATCAGATATCTCCTCGACGGTCGTATCCACCTCTGGGATCAGTATCGCATCGGCGCCGCCCGCAATTCCGCTCATGACAGCTATCCACCCTGTATTTCGGCCCATGACCTCAACGACCATCACCCTGTTGTGGGACTGTGCGGTGGTATGCAGCCGATCTATCGAGAACGTGGCGACCTGGAACGCGGTATCGAAGCCGAACGTATAGTCGGTGTTCGGTACGTCGTTGTCGATAGTCTTGGGTACACCTATGACCGGTAGACCGTGATCTAAGTACAGGTCACCGGTCATCTTCATAGTGTGCTCACCCCCTGCAGCAACGAGCGCATCGAGTTGCAACTCCTTGAAAGAGTTTTTAACAAGCTCTATGCCGTTTTCCTCACGATAGGGGTTGTAGCTGGAGGTGTACAAGATCGTGCCGCCAAGATGGAGGATCCCGGAAACGCTACGCATATCCAGCTCTCGGTAGTCCTGATTTGCGACACCACGGTAGCCTGCTGTGAAGCCCAGAACCTCTTCTCCGTGTGCAAGCGCGCTGCGTGTTACGGCTCTGATTACAGCGTTAAGGCCCGGACAGTCGCCTCCTGCAGTTAGGATACCGATTCTCATGAGACGAATATATACACAATTGAGGTCGAAGTACGCGTTGCTATTCATCTTGCTCGCGGCTGCCACTGTCTTTTTAGCGGCCTGCAGTTCTCAACAGGGAGGTGGGCAGAAGGTTGCAGGAACCTCTCTAACTGTCTTTTCAAGCATGCCGCTCGATGGCCCGATGAAGGAAGAATCAGAGAATGTGGTCCGCGGAGAGAAGCTTGCCCTCGAACAGGTCGACGCCAAGGTTGGGAAGTTCACGATCAAGTTAGGCTCGCTAAACAATGCAAACGGCAAGGGCTGGAACAGACGGCTTACAGCGGACAACGCTCGCAAGGCGGTTCGTGAGGGCAGGACGATCGCCTACATAGGAGAACTCGACTCGGGGGCATCCGCGGTTGCAATTCCCATCTTGAACCAAGAGGACCTACTTGGAGTCTCACCGACGAGCACGGCCGTGGGCCTGACAAAAGTATTTCCAGGTGCGCGAGCAGGCGAGCCCGACAAGTACTACCCATCGGGAAAGCGCAACTTTGTTCGCCTTATTGCAACCGACAATGTGTTGGCCAACGCAGCAGCACAGTGGGCAAAAGACACAAAGGCAAAAAGAGCGGTCGTGTTTAGTGACGGATCAGCTTACGGACAAGGGCTTGTCGACCAGTTCGTGTCGAACGCGGATGAGATCGGTTTGAAAACCACTCGTCCCCGAGGGATCTCAGTCGATAAAGCATCGACAGTTAAATACACAAATGGCGATCTTGTCTTTTACGGCGGTGAGCAGTCAAAGAAGATCGCAACTGTGTTCAAGGCAATAAATAAAAAAAATCCGCAGGTGTCGTTGATGGCATCGTCAAGCGAAAATGGCGTTATCGATCGAGACTTCTACGCAGAGCTTGGAGAGTCAGGACCGAAAACTAGGATGGTCTCGCCGATGCTTTCAACGAAGCAGCTGTCAAAAAGCGGCCGAAAATTCTTAGCTGCGTATAAGAAGAAGTTCAAGCGCACGCCGGACAGCTACGCAGCATATGGATACGCGTCGATGAAATTCGTTCTGAATGTTTTGAAGCGGGCCGGCAAGGACGAAAACGATCGGCTCAAGGTCGTAGAAGAGGCATTCGATACCGAGGACTACAAGAGCATCCTCGGTACTTTCAGCATCGATGAAAACGGCGACTCCACGATAAAGAAGATCGCTGGATACAGAGTGCGGGATGGCACGCTTGTGTTCAGTGCGGATCTAGAGGGATAGGCAGCGTCTTCAATCCCACCGTTATTTTGGCCTACTCGACGAGGTCGGAAAGCGCTTGTCCCAGATCTGGCCAGGAGAAGTTGAAGCCGAGCATACTCGCGAATTTTGGTACGGCTCGGGCCCCAGTGGTGACTATCTGGGACATCTCGCCGTAGATTATTCGCAGGATGATCGTTGGCAGCCGCAGTGGGCCCGGACGCCCCAACGCTTGGCCGAGCTTCTTTGAAAATTCTCTGTTTGTGACGGGATTTGGGGCGGTGGCGTTAACAGGGCCTTTGTAGCGATCGTCCTCTACGGCATCTGCGAATAGCGAAACCAAATCATCTATATGGATCCACGGCATGTAGTGCCGGCCGCTGCCGATCGGCCCGCCCAGCCCGAGTTTGAACGGTGTGAGCATTCGAGCCAGTGCACCGCCGTCAGGCGATAGGACAACGCCGGTCCTCATCACCACGACGCGCGTGCTCAGATTGCGTGCTTTCAAGGCCTCTTGTTCCCACCTGCTTGTGAGGTCGGAGAGAAAGTCATCACCGGGCTTGGTATCTTCGTCAATCTCCTCATCGTCCCTTGGGCCGTAATACCCAACCGCAGAAGCACTGATTAAAACGCTCGGTTCAGACTCGCGCTCACCGATCGCTTCTACCAGTTTTCTCGTTCCCGTGATGCGACTTTCGTAGATCTCTCTCTTGGCTTTCTTGGTCCACCGTTGATCGATCGGCTCGCCCATCAGATTGACAACTGCATCGACCCCGTCCATAGCCTCACCGGGCAAGGCCTCAGCCAAGGGTTTCCAGCCGAATATCTCAACATTCTCTTCGAACTTACCCTTTGCTTTGTCTGGATTGCGGCTGGTTGCAACCACCTCATATCCACGGTGGGTCAGCTCGGCGGCCAGTTTGGTCCCAATCAGCCCTGTCGCACCTGTGATGAGAATGCGCATTCAACAAGCGTAGCTAGATGATTACCGTAGTCACCGTGCGTATGATTTCAATCGTGTCCAAGCCCCGGCGCGAAATATTCCTGATCGACGGAAACAGTCTGGCTTACAGGGCTTACTACGCCTTGCCGGAAAACATGACGACGTCGAAAGGCGATCCCACAAATGCGGTATTCGGGTTCGCGACGATGTTGACGAAGCTGCTGACCGGGCAGGGGCACAAGCCGACGATCGTAGTTTGGGATGCAGGTATGTCTGGCCGGGAGCTCGAGTATGAGCCTTACAAGGCCGACCGCAAGCCACGGCCGGATCTTCTGGTCGAGCAGTGGCCCCACTTCGAGGAGCTGGTGGATGCCCTCGGATATAGAAACGTAGCCGTTGATGGATTTGAGGCTGACGACGTAATTGCGTCTATAGCTGACGATGCAAAGAAGTTAGGGATAGCTGTATCGATACTCACAGGGGACCGCGACGCCTATCAGCTTGTGGAGGACTCGGACCCTCCGGTTACCGTCATATCAACGACAAAGGGCGTGAGCGACACCAAGACATACGACGAGAGCGCGATAGTCGAAAGATACGGAATAAAGCCGGAGCAGATGACTGACCTGATGGGTCTGAGAGGTGACACATCGGACAACATCCCCGGCGTACCGGGAATCGGAGAAAAGACTGCGACATCATTGATCCAGGAGTATGGATCGTTTGACGGAGTCTTTGCAAATATCAACAAGATATCTGGCATTAAGCGCAAGGAGAACCTGCGTGAGTTTGAGGAACAGGCACGCCTTTCGAAAGAGCTTGTGACCTTGAAAAGGGAGATCGATCACGGCTTGGATATCGAGTCAGAGCTCGATCAGGAGATCGATGCGGCAAAAGTAAGGCAATCGTTCATGGAGTTCGAGCTGCGCGAACCGCTGCGGCGGCTTGAGGCGATGTTCGGTGACCGTCAAGTCAGCGATGTGACTACCGGTAGCGATGAAGAAGCAGCGGATGAGGGAACGCTTTCTGATCTGAGCAAGCTGATTCCAAGAAACGGTGCGGCCCTAGCTTTGGAGTCGCGTGACGATGAGATTGCCTGGGCCGTGTATGGGGGCGAGAAGAGTGAGCTCCAAGGAACTGTCAAAGAGACGGCCGGAATTATTAAGACATGGGGTGCCAAGCCGCTGATAATGCACGATTACAAGGCATCTTTAAGATCGGTAGGAGATGTCGTAGGCAAGACTGTTCGCCACCCTGAAAAGCTCGCTCACGACACCATGCTCGCCGCGTACCTTCTGAACCCAACAAGACGGAAGTACCCGCTCCTCGAAATAGCGGAGACAGAGGCCATCAACACAACAGAAATCGCTGAATCGGATATCTGTCGTGAAGCCAAGGCTGCCTGGATGCTGGCACCGAAACAGCGCGATCAGCTCAAGGAGAGAGGCTTGGAGAAGCTGTTTGACGAGGTCGAGCTGCCGCTGGCAAAGGTCCTTGTCGATCTTGAAAGCGTTGGGGTCAAGCTCGACACCTACCGCTTGGGAGAGATCTCTGCTCGGGTGAACGATCAAGTAGAGGAGCTCTCTCACAGTATCTTGGAACTGGCGGGGGAGGAGTTCACAATCGGATCCCCACAGCAGTTGTCGAAGATCCTCTTCGAAAAACTGGGCCTGTCACGAAAACGACGTGGCAAGACTGGCTACTCGACGGACGCACGCGTACTCAGGTCTATCCGTCATGAGCATGAGATAGTCGGCAAGATTGAAAAGTGGAGGGAGCTGTCGAAATTAAAAAGCACTTACCTCGACGCATTGCCGGCGTGGATATCTCCAGAGACAGGGCGCCTACATACGACGTTCAACCAATCTGCAACCGCGACGGGCCGGCTCTCGAGCGCTGATCCAAATCTGCAGAACATACCCATTCGAACACCGCTCGGCAGCCAGATACGCGGATGCTTTGTTGCTCCAGAGGGAACGGTGCTGCTGGCAGCAGACTATTCACAGGTCGAACTTCGCATCCTCGCCGAGGTTGCCGAGGAAGATGAGCTTAAGAAGATATTCGCGCGGGGTGAAGATGTGCATACGATGACCGCTGCCGAAGTGTTCGAGATCTCGCCAGAAGAAGTGGGCACAGCCGAGCGCTCCAGGGCGAAGGCGGTCAACTTTGGCATCGTCTACGGACTGTCCGCTCATGGGCTTTCAGAGCAGCTCGAGATCGACTACGACGAGGCACAGCAGTTTATAGACAGGTACCTGGGTCGGTTTCCCGCGGTAAAGGCGTTCATCGCAAGTACGGTTGAGCGGGCCAAGAAGGACGGCTACGTGACGACATTGATGGGCCGAGTGCGGGACATTCCCGAGCTACGCTCAAGACAGGGCCACACGCGACAGTTGGGGGAGAGGCTCGCGGTCAACACGGTGATACAGGGAACGGCCGCTGACATCATAAAAGTCGCGATGATCGACTGCCATCGTGAGTTTCATGATGGCAAGAGCGAGACGAAGCTCGTATTGCAGATCCATGACGAGCTGCTTTTCGAAGCGCCGGAGTCTGAGGCTGAGAAGACTGGGAAGCTCATCTGCAAGTTGATGGAGTCCGCTTACGAGATCGACCCTCCGCTTAAGGCAGATCTTGGAATAGGCAGTAATTGGCTGGAAGCCAAATAGGGGTCAGGTCGTGCATGGTGCACCATGCACGACCTGACCCCATGCGATGTCGTCCGCTGCTGTTAGTAAAAAGAATGTCAATGGCAAAGGGCTCGGCTCTAATACTCACAGTTCTGGTCGGCATGGCCGTAGCGTTACAGGCTCCGATCAACTCAACGCTGGGTCGCGCGACTGGAACTTTTCATGCAGCGTTCATCTCCTTCCTCGTAGGCACTGTGGCTCTTCTAGGGATTGTGGTTGTGGTGGGCGGCTTCTCTCAACTCAAGGGCGTTACGGATGTTTCGTGGGTTTATCTGACGGGCGGTTTACTTGGCGCTGCCTACGTTGTGACTGTTCTCGTGACTGTGAGATATCTGGGTGCGGGAGGTGTAGCTGCTGCCACCATCACCGGATTGCTCACAACGGCTGTAGTTATCGACAAGCTGGGCATCCTTAACCTTGAGAAAATACCGATTACTTGGGCGAAGGTACTTGGCGTTATCCTGTTGATCGTCGGAACGCTATTAATCATCAAGGATTGAGTTAAATCTTAATGGCCAGATGGAGATATCTACCCGGATTTGAGCGACGCAAACGAGCCCGCTCCGAGGACGACCTTACTCTAGGTCGTAGGCTGAGGAAGCTGACAGGGTTGGTTTGGGCACTGTGTGCGATCATTGTCGTTGCGTACCTGGTGGCCGCTCTCAGCGGGCTAATAGAGCCGGCAGAAGAGGTAGTCATCACTTTGACTGCACTGGTGGCAGCGGTGCTGTGGCTTGGCCACGCAGTTCTGGTGCTCTACCGAAGCACGCCGGTGGGCCCAGATGACGATGTGGAGGAACCTGTAGAAGACCGCAACAGCTCTTAAACAGAGGCCGGGGTGCGCTCTTTGTCCCCGGTGCTTCCTCGAGCATGTGAGCAAGTGTCTGCTGTCCACGCGTAAGAAGGATGTGCGATATTAAGATAGTGGCCAAACGCCCAACGTGTGAACCTCTCGGGGGTCATTGCACTTATCGAGCTTTGCATAAGCCATGGGTGCAGTCGAGGTATCAATCGCTGTACTCGGTACATCCATCTCCACGCATGTTCATGCCTGTCACAGAAAGACTGGTACCTGAGTAACGCCGCATCGACATCGCTGCGCCCCTGAAAAACTGCACTTATCTCGCGTGCGCAGGCCAGTCCGAAGTAGAAAGCCGTCCTTATTCCCTCTGCAGTTAGTGGAAGGCACTGACCGGCCGAGTCACCGACGAAGAAGATCCCATCTTCTGTCGCGCGGTTGAACCTGTGCGGGATCCAGCCACCCTGGTATTTCGATGCCTCGACCCCCAGTTTTCGCGCAAGTCTTTGAGTGGGTTGGCGAACATGAAAATACGGGTCGAAACTGCCTACCCCGATACGAAGCTCATCGTCCGCAGGAAAGCACCAGCTGTAACCGGAGGGTGCAAGTGATCTGTCGATCCAGATCTCCATCTTGTCCCCTGACCCTCTCGGACTGACTTCAAGGCCACGGGAGAGAGGAGCATCGGGAGGTTGAACGGGATTCTGACGTAATAAGCCGCGCCAGCCCAAGCAGTCCACGATCATCTTTGCAGAGATGTCTCCCTTGTCGGTATGGACTGTGTTTTTCGTACGGCCCTTTACGGTGGCTTGTTCAATGGGCGTCTCGGCAGCTGTGGCAAGAGTGTCACAGAGCATTTGATAGTCAAAGGTAGAAAAGCTAAATGGAAGTCTCATAGTATTTGCGCCGAGAGACGTATTTACGGTTAGCGTGTCGAACGTCTGGCGAACCGTGCTCTCACATCCCATCACTTCGAGCCACTCGGTTGGCGCTGCGCAGGCCGATGTCTGACGCTCGCCGACACCATATCTGTCGATGATCAAGACCCTTGGCTCAATTGACCCAGCTTGCCGCCGGTTTCTGGTGATCTCCCATGCGGTGGCTAGGCCCGCGAAGCTCGCGCCGCAGATAAGAAGGTCGTATTCGTTGTCGATATCTAGTCCGCTAAGGACTTTGCCGTTGGTGCTTGAAGCCATTCTCAACAGTGTAACT
>SDBV01003358.1_pt1 | contig 23674 bp, 21 predicted proteins | sample 2277081 | NCBI WGS metagenome assembly SDBV01 (sample SAMN10402039, study PRJNA504765) | marine sediment metagenome | isolation source: marine sediment core GS10_PC15, 223 cmbsf | place: Arctic Ocean: Southern Knipovich Ridge | collected 2010 | reverse complement strand
CGAGATCCATCCGCTGGTCGAAGAGCAGGTCAGTGAAAGAGATCTCCAGACGGCCGTTCTTCGCCCGAACCTCCGGTTTATCGTCCGGCTCGTAGCGGATGAAAATGGTTCCCCGATCACGCGCCGCGTGGTAGTACTTTTCATAGAAGCCGTAGGTCCTGACATCCCTGTAGAACACATAGATGTCGGCATCCGGGTTCAACTCTTTGAGCTTCAAAGCATTCTTCACGGCATGGCTGCAGCACACACGGCTGCAGTATGGGTGCTCTTCATCCCGCGAGCCGACGCACTGGATCATGGCTACGGATTTCAGCTTCCTGGCGACCTCCCCATCGGTGACAAGCATGCTTTCGAATTGCTTCTGGGTCTTGACGCGATCGCTGCCGCCGTACAGGTATGCCTCGGGCTTCGTCTCGCGGCCGCCTACGGCGAATATTGCCGCCCCGTGCCGGATCTCTCTTGTTTCCTCACCCATAGTAACGACGGAACGGTAGTCTCCCCAGCTGCCCTCCATGCTGCTCAGCTCGGTTTCTCTAAGAAGCTCTATCTTGGGGTGCTCTTCAACTCGGCCTACGAGGTGCTTGACCAGGCTCGGGATATCAGACCCCTTCAGCGTGAAGAGAGCGGTGCGGGCGTTTCCTCCCAGTTCGCTGTCTTTTTCCACCAGGCAGACGTCCATGCCCTGGTCGGCCAGGCTCAAGCTGCTGGTAAGTCCCGCGATCCCGCCACCCACAACCAGTATCCTGCCGTTCAGGTTTTTCTTGCCCCTTTTCCGCGGAATCACATACTTTAATTTTTCGATGCTGGCCTCGATCATGCTCCGAGCTTTATCCGTTGCCAGGGAGGGCGTAGCGGTATGCACGCTCGAGCACTGCTCGCCGATATTCGCGCAGTCATACAGATTGGAATAGAGGCCGAAGACTCCGGGGAATTTTTCTACGGACCTGCTGATCTCCATGCACTTGTACCCGGCGATTACAGCGCGGTTCAGCTCCTTCTTCGCGACGTGATCTCTTATCTGATCTAGTCCCTGCTTTGTCGAGCTGACGTCGACCGTCTCGACACAGGCGACATCAGGGTCCTGTTTTAAATTAGCGACAATCTTTTCCAGATCCAGCTCCGCAGAGAGCAGGCCGCGGTCATCGCACAAGAAAACCCCTATGCTCAGAGGCTCATCATCGGCAGGCTCCGGCCGGGTTGGCTCTTCCCGCTCTTCTTGCTCTTCGTACGCCTGGTAGCTGTCGAGAAGCAGGGAGACATCATCGGCGGCACTGCAGGCTTCGACCACCGTTTCGGGAATGTCACGGGGCTCGCGAAAAGCACCTGCCACGAATATCCCGGGCACCGAAGTCCGGGTCGGCGCGAGCTCTTCGGTAGCGCAAAATTTGTACTCGTTCAGATCAACGCCTATTTTCCCGGCTATCTCGTCGATAAACGGCGGTGGAGTGAAACCAACGGAGAGCACGACCACATCGAACTCTTCTTCTATGAGCTCACCATTTTCGAGACCGTAAGCGATCAGAAGATTGTTGCTCTGCTGCATCTCTTTGACGGTCGAGACGGCACTCCTGATGTAGCGTATGCCGTATTCCTGGCTGGCCCGATCGTAGTATCGCTCATAGTTCTTTCCCATGGCCCGGATGTCCATGTAGAAAATGGCGACCTCCAGATCATCCGCTCGATCTTTTGAAACCATTGCCTGCTTCGTTGCATACATGCAGCAGATGCTCGAGCAGTAGGGTTGACCGCAGGAGGGGTCTCGTGAGCCGACGCACTGAATGAAAGCCAGCTTTTTAACGCTCTTGCCGTCTGTCAGGCGTCGAGGCAATCCACTGGTGGGCCCTGAAAAGCTCAGCATCCTCTCGTACTGGATGCTGGACAGCACGTTTTGATATCTGCCAAAGCCGTACTCCCCCTTGGTCGCGCCGCGAAAGGGCTCGAAACCGAATCCCAATACAATGGCTCCCGCTGCGAGCTGGTTTTCTCGAGGCTGTTCGTCAAGGTTAATGGCACCGGGGGAGCAGACCTTGACGCATTCGCCGCATTTCGTGCAGGTTTTTTCGTCTATTACATAGGTGCGGGGTATTGCCTGGGCAAAGGGCAGATAGATCGCTTTACGCTGTTCCAGCCCGCCGCCCAGCTCGCTCGGGACCTCGACTGGGCATACTTCGGCGCAACGGTTGCACAGATTGCACCTGGCCGCATCGACATATTTCGGTTTTGCCGTATACGATATGGAGAAGTCGCCTGCCTGTCCCTCTACTTTTTGGACCTCGCAACTGGTAAGCAGCTCTATATTCTCATGAAAATTGCTCTCGTAGATAGGACAGTAAGCCGGCGGTTTGGGGCTCATGAAACAAACGCCGCAGGAGTTCGTGGGAAAGGTGCGATCCAGGAGAGGAAAAAAGCCGCCGATAGCAGGAGCATTGTCCAAAACGTGAACCTGATGCCCTTTCTCGGCCAGCAGCAGAGCGGATTGCATACCCGCGATCCCGCCTCCGATTATGAGCACATCTGAGTTTTTATGGTTTGCCACCATTGCCTCCCGTTTTCTCTAGTCCAGGTCAGTCAGGTTTCACGCCTTCGGCGAAAAACTCAGAGAGCATGCAACGTTCATGCTGAGTTATTCCAGAAGATTCAATGGTTCGAGCGTGCGCTCAGGCTTGACCATGTGTTTGTCCCACCATGCGCCTCGGTCCGGCAGACCCATGGCTACGCCCATCAGCTCTGTGAAATAGAATACTGGAAGCTTGACGCCGTTTTTGCCGGTTTGCCTCATTTCCAGATTTACCTGGCACAAACCGCAATGACACATCAAGCAGTTCGCTCCCGCCTCGATGGCCGCGCCCACTATCCTGTCGGCCATATCCGCGACCATTGCGCCATGGGTTATAGCCAGATCGGCCCCGCAGCAGTCGGTCTTGTATGACCATTCCATGGCTTCGCCCCCCAGGCATCCAACCATTTCTTCCTGGAACAGCGGGTTTTCATGGTCTCCCATACGGGTAATTTCGGGCCGGCGTACAAGCGCGCATCCGTAATAGCTCGCTACTTTCAATCCCGATAGAGGCTGTTTTACAAAGCTCTTTACCTTATCCAGACCGTAGCGGTTGATTACCACATCGATCATGGCCTGTATCTGCAGCTTTCCTTCGTACTTGAAGCCCACCATTTCCTCGAGTTTCTGTTTCGTGGGGCCGTCTGCGGAGAGTGCCTCTTGGGCCTTTCTCATGTAATTAAAACATCCGGCACAGGGAATCACCAGGGGCAGGTCTATTCTCTGGGCCTTGGCAATATTGCGGGCAGGCAGCGCAAGGCCGAGCAACTGACTTATGCTGTGGGCCCCCGCGGCACCGCAGCAGTTCCAGTCATCTATCTCCAGCAATTTTACTCCCAAAGCGTCGCACACCGCGTGCAGAGACATGCTGTATTCGATTCCTGTCGAATGGGCTGTACAACCGGGATAGAACGATAGTTCCATTTTCTGATCCTTTCTCAGGTTTTGCGCTGCATCTTTCGCCAAAGCGAAAATCAACCCGATTTACGCTTTTTTTTGCCCATGCTCTCATCTACGATTTTTCGGACTTGCTCGATTTCTTCGACCTGGCGGGGTATGAAGGGCGTCTTGCCCCTGAAAACCAGCGCGGGAGCCGAGGCTATGAGCGAGAAGTCTAGGCTTCGAGCCATATAGGCCATGAAAAAGGTGACTTCGTGCACACGCCCCCACATCTTGATCGACCTCACCCACTCTTGATGTGCCACCACCACGCTCTTTTCGGATTCGTAAGCGCTGCCCGCCTCGATGGACATTTCCCGCAAGGTATCAAACACTACGGCCATGTCGATCTCGTTGGGGCACCTGACACCGCAAGTCATGCAGGACACACAGAGCCAGATCGCATGGCTTTTCAATACCTGATCTCTCATACCGTACTGGATCATGCGGATTACGCCGTTGGGTTTGATGTCCATGTATCTGGCGACCGGGCATCCCACAAAGCACTTCAGGCACTGATAGCAGAGCTTGATGTTCTGCCCGCTGCGTTCTACAATTTCATTACCTAAGTTATTGTCTATCTCCATCAGCCCACCCTACCTGTAATCGTTAGCATGCATGTTTCCACCCTGTATCAAAATCCTCAGGCACCTTATTCTATTTGCGTGTCAATATTATATCAACCCATCAGCTCACAAGGGAGCAATCCTCAGGGTCAAGCCAAGGCAATATCTACGGCTGCCATTATCTGTTCGCTGGTAAAGCCTTTCTGTTCGATAGCCCCCCTCGGGCAAGCGGCCCCACAGCCGCCACAGCCCTTGCAGACTACCGGATTCACTCCTGCTACCTTCCTGCCCAAACGGCTCTCTGTGATCTCGATGGCATTATACTCACAAACAGAAACACACAAACCGCAGGCGGCGCAGATATCTTCGTTAACGGCCGCTATGGTAGCCTCGGCTTCATATTCATCCTTGCTGATAATGGTAGCGGCGCGCGCCGCTACCGCCTGGCCCTGGGCTATACTTTCGGCTATTGTCTTTGGGCTGTGGGCTAAGCCGGCCAGAAAAAAACCTTCCGCAGAAAAGTCAACCGGCCGCAACTTGATGTGGGCCTCGAGAAAGAATTTTTCCTGCGTCAGGGGTATTTTCAATTTGCGGGCAAGATCCTCGCTGTCGGGATGAGGGACGATTGCTGCAGAGAGCACAATGAGGTCCGGTGCTATGACACAGTGGGTTCGCAAAATGGCGTCTTTGAAGGAGACCTTCAAGCCGCCGTTTTCTTGATATACTTCAGGTTTCTCATCATCGTTATACCGCAAAAAGGTTATGCCGGATTCGCGTGCCTTTCTGTACCATTCTTCCTTGAAACCATAAGTGCGCACATCCCGGAACAAGATAAAAATTTCACTCTCAGGGTGTATTTTCTTCATCCTCAAGGCGTTCTTTATCGCATGACTGCAACACACCCGGCTGCAATAGGGCCGTTCCCCGTCTCTCGAGCCTACGCACTGAATCATGACAACGACTTCAGCCTGCGGTTTTTCGTTGCCGGCCGGCCCCCCGGCCAGCCTTTCCTCGAATTCAAGTTGTGTCAATACTCTTTCATCTTTGCCGTACAGGTACTCCGAAGGCTTGTATTCTTCGGCCCCGGTAGCAACAATGACGACGCCGTGCTCGATTTCAACTGCTGATCGTTCACTCGCGTTGCTCGATTTACCGTTCGCAGATTTCAGGGATGTTTTAAAATTGCCCAGGAATCCTTCGAGTCTCGATACTTCCATTTCGGTATGGAGCTGGATACACTTATTTTTCTGCACACGTTCGATAATATAATTCAGCTCTTCCTGCGGCTTGGCCCCGTTCAGTGAAAAGTGCAGGCGTCTCAAATTCCCACCCAAGAGTTTTTCCCTTTCAACCAGATGCACCTTATATCCCTGATCCGCAATCGCCAACGCGGCACTCATGCCGCTGAGCCCCCCGCCAATTACCAGAGCCTTGTGATTTACCGGCATTTTCTGCTTCTGCAGCGGTTCCAACAGCCGTGATTTGGCAACCACCATGGCGACCAATTCCTTCGCTTTTTGAGTAGCCCGCGCCGGTTCGTGCATATGCACCCAGGAACACTGGTCGCGGATATTTGCCATCTCGAAAAGATAAGGGTTGAGCCCCGCCTCCTGGACAGTGTTCCTGAACAGGGGCTCATGGGTTCGCGGCGTACAGGAAGCGACCAGAACGCGGTTGAGATCATGCTCGCTGATGAGCTCTCTTATCTTGGCCTGCGTGTCATTGGAGCAGGTGTAGAGATTGTGTTCGGCATATACCACGTTGGGCAGTGTCTTGGCATGTTCCACGACTTCCGGAACATTCACGACACCGCCGATATTGATACCGCAGTGGCAGACAAAAACGCCGATGCGGGGCTCCCGTCCGCTGACGTCCTTCTCCGGCGGGTACTCCTTGCTCTCGATCATCGTGCCCCTGGCATCTGCAAGCAGTGCCAGGGCGCGAGCGGCTGCGCCGCTGGCCTGGGTTACCGTTTCCGGGATATCCCGGGGCTCAGTGAAAGGCCCGCAGGCGAATAACCCCTGCCTCGAGGTATCTAAGGGACTGAACTCAGCTGTACGGCAAAAACCATGCTTGTTGAGCTTGACGTCGAACATGCTGTGGATTTTCTGGGCCGAACCCGGCGGCATGACGCCCGTGGACAGTATCACCATATCATATTCTTCCCGTTTCACACGGCCGTCTTCGGCTACGTACTTGAGCAGTAGATTGCGCGTGTCTTCGATCTCTTCCACTCCTGAGGGTCTGCTCCGTATATATTTGACGCCCAATTCTTTGGCCCTGGTATAGTACTCATCGAATCCTTTGCCGAAAGCGCGCAGATCCATGAAATAAATATGACACTCGAGGGGATCCGGTGAGTGCTCTTTGGCAATAATCGCCTCCTTTGTGGCATACATGCAGCATATCGAAGAGCAGTAATCGTGTTTGTCGTCACGCGAACCGACACACTGGATAAAGGCTATCTTCCGCGGTGGTTTTTCATCAAAGGGTCTCAGGACATGTCCTTCGTATGGGCCGGTGGCGCCCAATATCCTTTCGAACTCGAGCGCTGTGATGACATTGGCATAGCTGCGGTAGCCATACTCCGACATAAAGCTGGGATCAAAAGACTCAAAACCTGGTGCAAGGATGATTGCGCCGGCTTTTATGTCCAGGAAGGTTTCAGGCTGCATCTGGTGATTGACAGCATCTGCTTTGCATGTCTCCACACATAAAAAACATTCCGAACATATGCCGCAATACAGACACCTGTTGGCTTCGGCGAGCGCAACTTCCTCGCTAAAGCCCAGCTCGACCTCTTTGAATCCCTGCCGCTGCTCCAGTGGCACTGCTGGTATAGGATGGCGCGTATCCCGGCTGGTGATCCTCTCAGCCATCTCCTCCGCAGTCAGCTGCACTTTGGAGATAGGCGCTTCCGGTTGGTTCAACGCTTCCCCTCGTAGATAGCGATCGATCGACAATGCGGCTCTATGGCCGGCCGCGATCGCGTCTACCACAAATTGCGTACCTGTAACTGCGTCACCGCCTGCGAATACACCTTCTCTGGAGGTTTGCAAGGTGTCCTTGTCAACCTGGATTGTGCCCCGGCGAGAAAGCTCTATCTCCTCAGCAAAAGGTATTTCCGGCCCCTGACCAATGGCAAAGATCACAGTATCGGCATCGATCTCGTGTTCGCTGCCTTCGATCAAATCCATATCCAGCCTACCGCTCTCGTCGAACCCGCGGAAGTTTACCTCGATGCATTTGACTCCCGCCGGCTTGCCGGCGGAGGAGAGAACCTCCAGGAAGGAACGACTGGGATAGATTTCAGCGCCTTCCTCTTCGGCGTCTTCAATCTCCCAGGAATGGGCCGGCATCTTCTCTCGAGACTCCAAACAGGCAACTTTGACCCTTTCGGCGCCACACCTCAAAGCTGTACGCGCAACATCCATGGCCACATTGCCGCCGCCTATTACCAGCGTAGTTTTACCGACTGTAACCTCTTTTCCCAATGCCACATCGCGTAGAAAATCGGTATTTATCAAGATGCCCGGCAAGTCCGCACCGGGAATGGGCAGTTTCTTACCTATATGAGCTCCCGTTGCGATGAAGACAGCGTCATATCCATCACTAATAAGCCCATCGACACTCTCTACCTGGCTGTCCGCGCTCAGTTCTATGTTGCAGGTAAGAATATTCTCGATATCCCGCGCCAGTCTTTCTCGCGGCATCCTGAACTCAGGAATGCCGACGGACATCATGCCCCCTGCCACAGGAAGCTTCTCGAACACGGTTATGCTGTAACCTTTTTCACCCAAATCCTTTGCCGCTGTCAATCCTGCCGGACCGGCCCCAATGACAGCCACTCGTTTGGACTCGCTTTGGGCCCCTGCTTCTTCCTGCTGTTCTTCGGGCTTTCCCGGTTTGATCCTGTTTTCAAATGCCCAATCGGAGACAAATCTTTTCAAAGCCATTATGGCAACAGGCTCGTCGACTTTGCCTCTTGTGCATTCATCTTCACACGTATGATTGCAGATGCGGCCGCAGACAGACGGGAAGGGGTTGTCACGCAGAATGACACGATAGGCATCCTCGTACCGTTTCTCCCTGATAAGGGCGATGTAGCCCTGCACTTTTTGTCCGGCCGGGCAGGTTGCGCGGCAGGGAGATTGGCCTAATTTGGTAATGGCAAAATAGTTGGGGATTGCCTGGGGGTATTGTCTGTAGATGCTCTTTTGAAGGGAGAGGCTTTCATTGTATCTATCGGGGATAGATATGGGACAGTTCTCCACACAATCCCCGCACCCGGTACATTTATCCTCATCGATATAGCGGGCCTTTTTTCTCAGGCGTACCGTGAAATTGCCGGGCCGGCCTTCTATCTTCTCAATATCTGAAAGAGTAATTATCTCAATATCCTTGTGCCGGCCTACCTCGACAAGCTTGGGCGCCATCGTGCACATGGCACAGTCATTAGTGGGAAAGGTTTTGTCGAGCTGAGCCATAACCCCGCCGATGGAGGGACCATTCTCCACCAGATAGACCTTGATCCCCGACTCTGCCAGATCCAAGGCTGCCTGCATGCCGCCGATCCCGCCGCCGACTACAAGGCCGGCGCCGATTATTGCGTCATTCATTGCTTATTCCAACTCCTCGAGCCCTTGGGCCAGCTCTTTGCTCAGTTCTGCCGCAACATCTGAAGGCGCCTGCCCATTTGAGCGCTGCCACGCATATTCAGCGATCCCATGCCTGAGCTTTTGGGCCAACAACTCGACCTTTTTGGCCTTCACTTTCATGTCTTCAGGAGCATAACCTTGCTCGACAGCCAGGTCTCTCAGGACCGCCATCACATCGGTAAATCTTACATCCTGCGGACATCGCGCATAGCATGTATAACACTGTGTGCAGTACCACAGCAGTTCGGAGGAGAGAAGCTGCTCCCTCATTCCCAGCAGTGCCTGACGTATGAAAATCCGAGGATTAAATCTTTCATCTATCTCTGAAACCGGACAGGAGGCAGTACAGGTGCCGCAGGAAAAACACCGCTTAAAAAAGCCGGCTCCGGGACGGGACGCAATCTCGTATTTGAGATCTTTGTCCAGTTGAGAAAGCACAATATCTTCCACATTTTCCTCCAGCTAATACAGGCTTGTCTGATTCATGAACATTCCGGCCTTGGAAGGAGTCCGGCAGCTTCAACGATTCCCCTCACCGCGGTCTCCCATTCAATAGCCATGATATGGACGCCTGCAATCCCTTCCATTTTTTTGAATTGTTCTATCTGCTCAACACAAAACCTCAGGCCCTCTTCTCTGGCATCCGAGGCCTTGGCAAATCGGTCGAGCACCGAGTCCGGAATCGACACTCCGGCCACACTTTTTTTCATGTATCTAAGCATTCCAAGGGAACGCGCAGGGATAATGCCCGCCATGAGTTTTACCTTTTTGTGCAATCCACGGGCGACCACCTGATTCATCCACTCCGTAAACCTTTCCATATCAAAGATGCACTGGGTCTGAATGAAATCGACGCCCGCGTTGATCTTTTTCTCCAGCCGGTTCACACGCCACTCCAGCGGGTCGGCGAAGGGGTTGGCAGCTGCACCTATGTAGAATCGTGGCTCACGGATTTCCGCTTTTTTAGTATTTTTTATCTGCTCGCCGCATTGGAAGACCTTATCGTCGCGCATGCGCTTGATGATCTGAATCAATTGGATGGAGTCAATATCAAAGACCTGTTTGGCCTGGGGATGATTGCCAAAGCTCTGATGGTCGCCTGTCAGGCAGAGCAAATTTCGACTGCCGTTCAGGTAGGCGCCTAACAAGTCAGCCTGGATGGCAAGACGATTCCTGTCCCGGCAGGTCATCTGCACGACCGGCTCGAGCCCCTTCCGTATAACGTAGCCGGCTGCACCGATAGAGGATATCCTGACGATAGCAGTCTGGTTATCGGTGATATTGACGGCGTCCACTGCGCCCTTGAGGGCTTCTATCTTTTTGTCGAGCACCTGCGTATCGACACTCTTGGGCGGCCCGAGCTCTGAGGTAACGACAAAATTACCGTTTGCCAATAGCCTTTCCAAACGGCTCCCAGATTTAAGCTCGTTCACAGTTCAACATCCTCTCTGATGAGTCTTCTGGGACCCCCGTCGTGGGACTTCGACCAATCCCTCGGCGGCTGTAGCTCCATCATTCTGTCCAGCATGTTTAAATCTTTGAGTCTTTGATAGATGAGGTTCCAACCGCAATCAATATTCTCCAGGTCCACCTCGCATTTCTCATTTTCAGAACCCCCGCAGGGGCCATTCATGAGCCCTTTCGAGCAGCGCGTCTTCGGGCAGATGCCGCCGGTAATATCGAGCACACAGTCCCCACAACCAATGCATCGTTCCAGCCAATACCCGGCCTTCTCATTGGATCCTATAAAGAGGGTGTTGAGGGCCGGAAATACTCTCTTGCCCGGAAAGAAATCCGACATCATTTGCACTCCGGCGCCGCATGCCATTGACAAGATAAAATCGTACTTATCCGCCCGGTCAGCCAACTCGTCCAAAAACTCCCTGTCACACTGTCTCTCTATCGACGCGCCGTCTACATGCTCGATATTTTTGTCCGACAACCCTATAGCGGCACAGAGAACCTTTACTTCTTTTTCTCCTCCGGCCAGACAAACGGTCACGCACGTGTCGCAGCCGACAACAAGGAGATTATCTGTTTCCGGCAGAACGGCAAGTATTTCTTTGATCGGTTTTTGCTCAGCTACAATCATCCCTGCTCCTTTGCCCTGTTTTTCTGTATCGGTGTCTCATGGAAACTGTGGAGCTTTTCATAAAGCCGCTTGCCCTCATCCGGGGCGATGCAGAATATCTCTACAGATTTATTGCTTATTTCAGCTTCACGCAGGAGTTTCCTGACGCGTGCCACCCGCTTCTCTGCCCGCAGGTTTCCATCGAGGTGTTTACAGTTGTCCTTCCTGCAGCCAATCGCCATGATTCCGTCCACGCCGTTCTGTAAGGCTTCCATAAGCATAACATCGCTTATCATCCCCAAGCATGGCATCTCGAGGATTCGAATATCTTCCGGCAGCCTGTATCCGATCTGTGTCATTCTATCGAGAGCTCTTTTCCCGCTCTCAGCGCAGTGTATCACCAGCAGCTTGCTTTTCAATTCTTCACTCCTCTAGGACAAGCGCCTTTATCGCAGAGGTAATCGACTCATCGCTGAGATTGCGCATTTGGATTGCCACAGCCGGACATTCAGCTGCACAGATACCGCAACCTTGGCAGGCCGACTTGATGACCTTTGCCACACGGTCCGCGGTATCTTTGCCCATCGCCCCAAATGGGCAGACCCGTACACAGGTAAGGCAGTAGGCACATTTATCTTCATCGATTTCCGGGATATGCTCTTCGATCTGCAGTCCACCGGATGAAATGCGGCTCACCACGGAGAAGGCCAGCGACTCAGCATCCTCCTGTATGGCGCTCGCATCCATGTTTCCCCGGGCTGCGCCAATAGCAAACACCCCGGCACGATTCGTCTCATTTGGCAATAGCCAGAGAGAATCCGGTTGTGAATACTCGTTAGCTAAGACTCGCAAGTTCAAGGAGTCGGCAAACTCCCTGGCGGCACGTGAAAAGCCTGTCGTGCCGGGGTGAATAAACCAGCCCGGGTTTTCTATGATGAGATGGGATGCAGTGAGGCTGTCGAAAACCCCGAGCTTTAAATCGCCCTGGCTGTCCTTGACAACAGGATCATCCTCGTACTTGATGAAGATTATACCTCCCTCCCGACAACCATCATACAATTGCTGGACATCCTGCATAGAGACGCGCACGTTTCTGAGTAGGATCCTTACCTCTGCATTGAAAATTTCGCGCATATATTTGGCGGCGAGCAGGACATCACGAAATATTTCCGGTTTCGTCTCTTTCTTGTAGTCAAGAAGAAAGACTATTTCGCCCTTCAGCGACTCTTCTGCACCGATTTTTTGGTATACTTGGGACAAATTCAATGCGCCTGTTAATCCGCTTGGCTCTTCTTTCCGTTCAGGGGCGAAAACCACGGTGCCATATTCTCGATCCTCTCCACTATCAGTGCGAAAATAGAAGCCGCCTTCAATTGGCGTCACCTGCTTTAGCGATTCACTGGGAATAAAGGTTATGCCATCGGCTTTCTGCGCCTCTTCACGAAGTTTGCTAATCAATCCCGGTGTGTGAAGGCTTTCCCATAGACTGCCGGGAGAGAGAGAATCTTCAGGGGTATGCACGACATCGACGGAGATATTTTCTCCCGCCAACTTCAGAGCCGCACTGAGCCCTGAAAACCCACTCCCATACACGAGGACCCTTTGATTCGGCTTTACCGCTTCATCTTCAAAAGGCTCCTTACAGGCCAGGATGTTTGCCAGAGAAGCTATCTTGCGGTACAGGTTTTCTTCGATACTGTCCGCGCCGGCATACGTGTCGAATATGCTCGTCTTTGTATCGACTGCATAAAATTGTGTCTCTTTGCATCCTGACTTCCGGGCTATCTCTTCATAAAATCCGCTTTCTTCGAGAAAGGGGCACCCGGCAAAGAGAATCTTCTTTCCTTCAAAGGCGCTGAAATCTTTCTCAGCCTGGTTCTGGCACGCCTTTGCGAGGATTACGACTTCCGCCACTGATTTATTCTGCAATAGCCGCTGGGAGACACTGCTGTAATCGAGCTCTCCCTGTGAATGGCACTGGTGATCACATAGTACTGCAACAACAGGTTTGGGATCCATTTTTTTTATTTTTCTCTCCTAATCCTGGCCTAATCCTAGATAGTGTAATACATGCTGAGACACCCCATCGGCATCGCCAATACAGTCATCGATTCTCATCGGCCTCTTGCAGGCGCCGGCAACAAATATGCCTGGATCCTGTGTTTTCTCAAAAAAACCATGCTCATCGAGATTGAGATTGAAAGTTTCTGCCAGATCCTCGTTGTTAACTGATGGGCAGATGCCGTTTGACAGTACCACCAGATCATATATATTTTCCTGGCAGCGTAGATCGGCCATTGCCTCGTAGCGGATCACAGGACGTCCCCGCTCATCAATCTTGATAGATATGGGATTACTATGAATAAAATTGATTTTCTCCTTTACCTCCGACCAAAAACGATCGAAGCTTTTTCCGAAATACTGTATATCCATGTAATAGAAATCGATATTGATGTCCGCAAACTCCTCCCGCATGCGATTGGCCATGCGCAACGCGTATGCACAGCAGACCCGTGAGCAACGCCGCTCCCCCTCCACAGTACTTCGGGAGCCAACGCACTGGATAAAGGCTACTTTTTTTATATCATCCGGGTCCAAGGCAGCCGGCAGGTATTTTTCCTGAAAAAACAAGCTTTCGAGATCACTCCCGGTTATGACCCGGGGGTTGTTACCATACCCCCACTTTCGATTCATGGCCGGCTCGAAAGGCTTGAAACCGGATGAAATCACAACGCTCGCGACGTCTATGGTAGTGTATTGCTGTTCGCTTTCCATATTAATGGCGCCGACCGGGCAAATATCGATACACTTTGCGCACCGGTCGCAGTTTTCGTCAATATAGTATCTCCATCTAGGTACCTGCCTGACCGCGCCTACCGGACATACCTCCTTGCACTTTCCGCATTCAACGCAAGCTCGCCAGTCGATGAAATTGGGAAAGGACTCCACCTCTATTTCAAACTGGGTATCGTCCCGGCGGTGAAGAGCCCGAGGTTTTGAAGAATAGAACGCATTTACGGGGCCATTCTTTTTGAGATTTCCCAAAGCATCACGTACGAGACAGACGCCGCAATGGACACATGAATCGGTAGCTTTGCATCCGTATTGCACCGAGCGGCCGCCGGGAAACGGATTTTGCTCTATGAGAATAATCTCTAATCCCCGGTCTGCCAGGTTGTTCGCTATCGAGATACCGGATATGCCTGCACCCACTATGCAGACCTTCTTTTGTTCCAATATATGCTACCTGTTGTTTTAGGATTGAAAATCTTAGATAACTTTTAACTCTCTATAAAGTGTTTGTTCAGAAAAGTCAAGATCCCGTTCTTGCTATGCAGCAGTTCTCAATATGACCGTAGCGGGTAGTCAAGTACTTCATTTTCTAGCGATCCGCCGGTCAGACAGAACATGTTGCGGATGCCCAGGAGGTAGGCTTACTCAGCACCTGCACCTGGTCGTTCTTGAGCAGCTCGTGGATCTCATGGGCTGCCGCCATGGCGGCAAGCTCTTTTCCGTTCCTTCCTTGAGCGGATGGGCCCAGCCGCAGCAATAAGCTTTGTTTTTAAAATACTAGATGTCAAGTAAGCATATGATAACAGGCAGAATTCTTTAGCAAAACAGGTTGATTTTTTTTTTGCTAACCGATATGGTAGCAATAATTTCGATGCTGGCAGCGGCCGGGATTAGAGGATCAATAGTGGCTGCAGAATGTCGCTACAGATTATCAAGCCTCCTGACTCTAAACGTTAATTCAGGCGAGGCGGGGCTGCAATAGCGGACCGAAAAACTGGAAGCAAACCCGATCCAGCTTTGTCCCAAAGATTATTTTATAATGCAATACACAAGGAAGATACAGTATAATACCGAATAGATTTAGTACCGAGCAGTACGGACATGCGTGAAGAATATGAAAGCAGAGCTTAGGAACTTTCCCGGGGGATATCGTTTTAAGAATTTCTCCGGTCAGCCCGAAGGAAAAATATGCCCCTCACTGATCCCGGCAAAAGCAATTATTCCCCTCAGAGGGGGCTTGGGCGAAGAGCTCGAAACTCTCGTTGAGCCAGGCAGCCAGGTCAAAGCTGGTGAGCTTTTGGCGCGGGATGACGAGGTGATCGGCAGCCCGGTTCATGCTACCGTGAACGGCACTGTCACCGGCATTGAGGAAATCCATCTTAACCATCAGAAGGTAAAGGCAGTTGTTATCGAGGCGGACGGCTCTTCCGAATGGGAACCTCTGAAGGGCTATGCCTCGCAATGGGCTGACTTATCGGCCAGAAAGATAGAACAGCTTCTTTACCTTTCCGGCGCAGCCGCTCTCGGGTCATGCGGCATACCAACATCTTATAAAAGCTCGACAATAGACTCCGAAGATGTTAAGCACGTTATCGTACACCACACAGAAGGCGATGTTTTCAGTCATTCGCTCTCAGCTCTTTGGGAAGGGGCAGCCTTCGATCGGCTGCTCGAAGGGCTGTCGATATTGCACAAGCTCATGCCGCAGGCAGATATACATCTGGTGATCAACAAGGCCCACAAGGACTGGATTAAAAGGCTGGAAAACGCGCTAACAGATCGGCTGCCAATTCGTCTGTACGCTGTAAAACCGAAATATCCCCAGTGCTTCGATCGGGTGCTGGTCTCTACTGTGCTCGGGCAGGATTTGGCACCTGGGCATTCGGCGGCCGACCTCGGCATATTGATTTTCGACATCCTGGCCATACAGAGCATTTTCGAGGCAGTCGTCCTCGGAAAACCGTTGATAGAAAGAACCATCGCCCTGTGTGGTCCCGGTTTCAAGAAGAACAACCATCTCAAGGTGCGGGTGGGAACGCCTGTCGAAGAGATTGTAAAGGGCAGACTTGTCGACGGGCAGCAAGTCCGCCTTATATGGGATAGCCCCATGGCAGGCGAGGCAATCACTGATCTGACTCTGCCCGTCGGGCCCGATCGGTTGAGCTTAGTAGCGGTTCATGAAAGCGGTAGGACAGAGCTTTTCCCCTTCGCTCGGCCCGGGTTCAAACAGGACTCTTTCAGCAATACCTTTTTGTCCGGGATCTTGCCTTTTAAAAGAGAGTCCAACACCAATCTGCACGGCGAGCATCGGGCTTGCATTTCTTGCGGCTTCTGTCGTGATGTCTGTCCGGTCGGCATCCTGCCCCAGTTGCTTCACCGCTACGTCGAGAGGAACGTTATCAATGAGAAGTTGTTGCAGTATGGAATCTTTCACTGCATCGACTGCAATTTATGTACCTACGTGTGTCTATCGAAGATACCGTTGGCCGGCATCATAGAAGAGGGTAAAAAAAAGATGATGCAGGAAGGCTTCGATCGGGCACATCGGGACAGCCCCGACCGGAATGCAGAATAGACCCTGAGGATTGCGCGTAAATGAGAGATATAAGGCAGCTCTTCGATCGAATAACCAGAATCGGGTTTCTCAGCAGGTTCAAGATCATCATCGACACCCTGCAAGGCATAATGTTTGGAACCCATGATGCTACGGCAACCGCGCCGCACATACTGGATAATTTCGAAATAAAGCGCTTCATGGGCTGTGTTATCATAGGCCTTCTGCCAACGACGGCAGCCTCGATTTACTTTTACGGATTGAGGGCCATATTAGTCATCCTGGTTTCCTATGCCGTGGGCGGTGTCGTCGAAGTGATATTTGCCCTTGTGCGACGCAAGGGCATTGAAGAGGGCTTCCTGGTAACCGGCCTGATTTTCCCCCTGGTGCTTCCACCTACGGTTCCTCTGTGGGTGGTTGCGGTTGGAATTGCATTCGGCGTTTTTTTCGGAAAAGAAGTTTTTGGGGGAACCGGCCGGAACATATTCAACCCGGCCCTGGTCGGCAGGCTGTTTGTCACCATCGCCTTCCCAAGCATTATGTCCTCCTCATGGCAGGCGCCTTTCACAGATGCCATTACATCGGCCACTCCTCTATCTCTGTACAAGAGCGCCGGAACTATCACGCCCATTGTCGATCTGCTGCTCGGTCAGACAGCCGGCAGTATGGGTGAGCTCTTCCGTCTCGGGATTATCCTGGGGGGGGTATTCCTCATTCTGACCAAGGTCAGTAACTGGCGCATCCCTGTTTTTTATTTAGGCTCCGTGCTTTTCTTTTCGTTTTTTGGCAGCCTCGTATTACCTGCAAGCATAGCCCCGCCGATTTTTCAACTTCTTTCCGGAGCGCTTCTGTTCGGCGCCCTGTTTATGGCCACTGACCCGGTTACCTCGCCCTTCACACGGGCAGGCAAGGTTGTATTTGGTGTTCTGTGTGGTGTGCTTACGGTGCTGATCCGGAGTTTCTCAGGCTACACAGAAGGGGTGATGTTCAGCATTATTTGCATGAACGCCCTTACGCCGCTCATCGATCATATTGCGGTTGAATTGAAATACAGGTCGGTCAGACAATGAAAGAAAAAATTTTGATGGTCGTCTTTGTGCTGGTATTGGGAAGCGTGTTAACGACGGCACTCATTGCGGTCGACGAGTACACGGCGCCGTTCATTGAGAAAAATGCAGAGACAAAGATCAAATCGAGCATTCTCAAAGCTCTCGAAATATCTTTTCAGGCTGAGTCTGCGGAAATGGGAGAGCTATTCGATAAGAATATCTCCATAGAGCAGAAAGTGGAGATGACGTTCTATGTGTCCGAGCAAGGAGATATCGCCTTCCGCTTTACCGGGTCGGGCCTTTGGGGGCCGATATCCGGCGTTCTGGCCCTTCGTCCCGATTTCAAGACGATCAAAGCCATAACGATCATCCACCAGGAGGAAACCCCCGGGTTGGGAAGTCGTATTGCCGAAGAGGCCTATCTGCAAGGCTTCAGAAACAAGATTTTCGCTCCTATTCTCAGGCTCGTGCAGGCAGGAAGAGGAGGGGGGGGGGACAGCGAGGTAGATGTCATAGCGGGAGCAACTATGTCGAGCGACGCATTTATAAATATTCTAAACAGCCAGTTCGAGCAATACGCCGAGGCCTATAGGGGAGGTGCTAAATGACTGGAACCAAGCTATCCGGGAAGAAGAGCATCAACACCATCCTGTATGGAGTCTGGCGCGATCAACCCATCTTTTCCATGGTCCTGGGGATCTGTTCGGCATTGGCCATATCGAACCGTCTGGAAAATGCCATTGCCATGAGTGCCGGAGTCCTGTTCGTGCTTATAGTCACGGCACTCATTACTTCATCGCTCAGAAAGCTGATTCCGCGCAGGGTCAGGATGATAACGTACATGATTACGATAGCATCCTCCGTTATAATCGTAGATCGCTTTCTGAAGGCGTTCTATCCGGATATCAGTGAGTCGATCGGCCCATACGTTGGGCTGATCATCACCAACTGCATCATTATGGGTCGGGCAGAGGCGTTCTATATTCAGAACAATGTCTTCCAGTCTGTTTTGGATGCCCTGGCGAATGGCATTGGCTACGGCTACTCACTTATTAGCATTGCGATTGTCAGAGAAATATTGGGTTTTGGCACGCTCCTGGGCATAAGAGTGATGCCGGACGGGTGGACAAACTGGGTTGTCATGACCATGGCGCCGGGGGCTTTTTTCGTGCTGAGCATTTTCATCTGGATCACGAGAACGTTGGCCAAAATTCAGCCCGATGAAACGGGATAAATAGCATGATGATACACAGCTTGACTATTTTCCTTGCAGCCATACTGACTCACAACATAGCCTTGACATACCTGCTCGGGATGTGCCCGTTCATATCCCTCTCTCGCAGCTTGAGAACGGCGACGGGAATGAGCTATGCCGTCATATTTGTGGTGACCTTGACGGCGGCAATCAACTGGCCGATCTATCACCTGATCCTCATTCCGAGCGGAAGCGAGCTCATTTACTATATCGTCTTCATTATTGTCATCGCAGCTTCCGTCCAGCTGGTCGAGATGATAATGGAACGCTTTTTTCCCGCACTTCAAGCTGCATTCGGTATCTTTCTTCCCCTTATCACGGTAAATTGCACGGTGCTCGCGGTGTCGCTCTTCATGGTAATACGAGATTACAGTTACATCGAAACCCTTGTTTTCGCGTTCGGGTCCGCTGTAGGCTGGATGGCGGCCATCGTCATCGTAGCCGCCATCAATGAAAAGCTAAAACTGGTTGGTGATATTCCAAAAGGCATGCAAGGGCCGGGCATTATCATGGTGAGCGCCGGTATAATCGCCCTTGCCTTGCTTGGCTTTACCGGGATGGTGAACATATGAGCATAGCCCCTATAATCGTCATGAACCTGCTTCTATTTACAATCACGGTTCTGCTCGCAATTGCCGACAGGTTGTTGGTTACCTACGGAGAGTGCAAGGTTACGGTCAATCGCGAGGGCGGAGAAAACGATGAGTTTACCGTGCTGGGCGGCGATACCCTGCTTGCTTGCCTGACTGACCAGGGCATCAACATCTCATCCTCCTGCGGAGGCAAAGGGTCATGCGGTTACTGCAAGGTGCGTGTAATCAGCGGTGGCGGGCAGATCCTGCCTACTGAAGAGATTTACATGAGCCGCAAGGAAGCGCTGGAGAACATGCGTCTTGCCTGCCAGGTCAAGATAAAGAACGATTTAGAAATATTTATTCCCGACTTTCTGACAGTTGTCAGAGGTATGGTTTTGGAGAAAAAATTCGATCCTAATAAAAGATGGCGGGTAACCATAACGTAGATCTATGGAAACGACAGAAGCACTCAAAGAAATAGTCTCGAGGCACAAAGAGCAAAAGGGCTCTCTAATCGGGCTGCTGCAGGATTTGACGGAGCAGTTCGGCTATCTTCCTGAAGAGATGCTGCGAGAGGTGTCCAGAGAGCTCGAGGTACCACTGAGCCGGTTTTACAGTCTCGCGACTTTTTACACGACTTTCCGGCTGGACCCGATCGGCAAGCATCATGTGTGTGTGTGCGTAGGCACGGCATGCCATGTCAGGGGAGCTTCCATGGTCGTGGAGGCCGTAGAGCGCAAGCTGAACATCAAAGCCGGTGAAACGACGAAGGACATGCTCTTCACGCTGGAAACGGTAAACTGCCTGGGAGCGTGTGCGCTTGGCCCGCTCATAGTTGCAGATGGGGAATACCACGGCAAGATGGACCAAAAAAAGGCATTGCAGCTGATAGACAAACAGATGAAAGGCGAAGAAGAATAGCGATTGCCGAGATTTCCAACAGAAGGAGGTCAAATTGAAACTCAAACCTGAGGATCTCGAAAAGATCAGGCAGAGAAAGAGAGCTTCCACCGTTCTGCGCGAAGGCGCCGGCCGCGTAAAGATAACGGTTCACATGGGCACGTGCGGGATTGCCTCGGGAGCCAGGGGCATAATGAGGGCCTTCATGGATCAGATTGAAAAGGCCGGCTCTACGGATGTCATATTTGCGACATCGGGCTGTGCGGGCCTTTGCAGCCACGAGCCGATGGCCACCGTTGAGCTGAAAGGTGAGAGCCCGGTCAAGTACGTCGATCTTACTGGGGAAAAGGTAGAAAAAATCTACTCAGAGCACGTTCTAAACGGCAAGATCGTGAAAGAATGTGCCTTGGCCATGGGAAGCGAAAGGGTGTCTTAGATGCAAGAGTTCCGGATGCACCTCATGGTCTGCGCAGGGACCGGCTGTGTCTCAAACAGATCCCTTAGAGTAAAAGAAGCCCTGGAGCAGGAGATACGCAAGCACGACCTACAGGAAGAGATTCAGGTCATTACGACGGGCTGCAACGGTTTCTGCGCGCAGGGCCCGATCATCGTAGTCCAACCTGACGATATCTTTTACCAGCTGGTAACCGAAGAAGATATACCCCATCTGGTAGAGGAGCACCTGCTGAAAGGCCGGCCTGTCACGAAATTGCTGCACACACCCCCTGACGCAGAAACTCCCATACCGAAGATGAGCGACATCGGCTTCTTCGGCAAGCAGCAGCTGATCGCTCTTTCAAACAGAGGGATCATCGACCCGGAAGATATCGATGACTACATCGCACGAGACGGCTATCAGGCTCTGGCGAACGCCCTTACCAAGATGACGCCGGATGATGTCATCGAAGAGATCAAGGCTTCCGGGCTGCGCGGAAGGGGAGGCGCGGGCTTTCCCACCGGAATGAAATGGGAGTTTTGCAGAAGGGCCGAAGGCGATGAAAAATACATTATCTGCAACGCCGACGAAGGAGACCCGGGGGCTTTCATGGATCGCTCTGTCGTGGAGTCCGACCCCCACGCTGTGCTCGAAGGCATGCTGATCGGAGCGTATGCCATAGGCGCCACTCATGGATTGGTATACATAAGAGGCGAATACCCGCTGGCTATGAAAAGATTGCTCAACGCCATCGACCAGGCCAAAGAGTACGGGCTTTTGGGAGAGGACATCCTTGGGACGGGCTTCGACTTCGATATCAGCGTAAACCGGGGCGCAGGCGCCTTTATATGCGGCGAAGAGACATCACTGATCAGCTCTCTAGAAGGCAGCCTTCCCGAACCCCGGGTACGCCCCCCCTATCCCGCCCAGTCAGGCTACCTTGGCAAGCCAACCAACATCAACAACGTAGAGACTTGGGCCAATATACGCCATATCATCTTGCGCGGTTCGAAGTGGTTTGCCGGCATCGGCACCAAAGACAGCAAGGGCACGAAGGTATTCTCTCTGGTTGGTAAAGTGAACAACACGGGTTTGGTGGAAGTTCCCATGGGCATTACCCTGCGGGAGATCGTGTTCGACATCGGGGGGGGCATACCCGGGAACAAGAAGTTCAAAGCCGTTCAAACAGGCGGCCCTTCCGGAGGCTGTATTCCCGAATCCCTGCTCGATATTCCGATCGACTACAGGAGTCTTGCCGAAGCGGGCTCGATTATTGGTTCCGGCGGAATGATCGTCATGGACGAGGAAACTTGCATGGTGGAAGTGGCCCGATACTTTCTCTCGTTTACGCAGGAGGAGTCCTGCGGCAAATGCACGCCTTGCCGCGAGGGAACCCGTCACATGCTCAACATCCTGGAGAATATAACTCAGGGGAAAGGCCAACCGGAAGATGTCGAGCTTCTCGAAAAAATGGCAGTGCTCATCAAAGACACCGCTCTGTGTGGACTGGGAAACACGGCGCCGAATCCTGTTATAACGACTATTCGACATTTCAGGCATGAGTACGAGGCCCATATACTCGAGAAGAAATGCCCCGCCAAAGTGTGCAAGGATCTTATCACGTATTTGATACTGGAAGACAAATGCACGGGATGCACACTTTGCGCCCGAAACTGCCCGGTCCGTGCCATCGATGGAGAACGGAAGCAAGTCCACAAAATCGACCAGGCAGAGTGCATCAAATGCGGACTCTGTTTAAGCGTCTGCAGATTCGATGCCGTAAGGATTGAGTCATGATTAGTCTCACAATAGATAAGAAGCCGGTCGAGCTGATCGAGAAAAAAACCATACTGGAAGCCGCCGCGGAGTTGGGAATAAAGATACCGACCCTGTGTCACAACAGCAAACTGAAGCCTTATGGAGGCTGCCGCACCTGTCTGGTCGAAGTGGCGACTTCGCAGAATCCCGAAAGATCACGCCTCGTACCGGCTTGCACAGCTCTCACGGAAAACGACATGGTGGTATACACCGACACCGACAGAGTCAAATCCGCCAGGGCCTTTATTATCGAGCTTCTCGTCTCCCGCGCCCCGGAATCCGATGAGATGAGAGAAATGGCGCTCAGCATGGGTGTCGACGTAAAGAACGCCGCTTCTCTGGGCGTCGTGGGCAGGTACCTGATTGGCCGCGCGCCCCGCATCGAGCCGACAAACTGCATACTCTGCAGTTGCTGCGTAAGGGTCTGCGCCGAAATAACCGAAAGGCATGCCATAAGCTTCGCCGGCAGAGGCATGGCGCGAAAAGTCAAAACGCCCTTTGAGAGGTATGCGGACTCCTGTATAGGGTGCGGCGCCTGCGCCTATGTTTGCCCGACAAACACCATAACGATCGAAGAGGTGACCTGATTTTTCGGGCTTTTTTATGCTCCGGCCGAAGGCAGCCAGGTACGGCGGCGGAGTGCAACGGAGACGCTGTGCCGAAGGCCAAGGAGCGTAGCGACGCAGCGTGTATGACCTGTTATACGCTGTGCCCGGCGCCATCTTCTTCTCGCAGCGATTTCAACAAGGCATCCACGGCCCGGTGAACGCCGGGTATTTTATTCTTCACCACATCCCAAACGATTTCAAGGTCCACACCGAAGTACTGATGAATGAGTATGTCGCGCATTCCTGCAATCTTCCGCCACTCAATTTCCGGGCGTTGGTTCGTGAGTTCGGCAGGAAGCTGCTTAACGGCCTCACCTATCACCATGAGATTTCGAAGGACGGCATCCTGCGTCTTGCGTCTTGCGTCTTGCGGTCGTGCGCGAAATGCTCGTAGGCCATGTCTCCTATGTAGGATGCAATCGCATCAACTGCTCGAAGAATTTCAGAGAGGTACAGGGAGTAGTCACGAGACATACTGAGCGCTAGCGAGCACGGTTGGTTTCAGCTTGGGGTGAAGGGATTCCACCGTCAGTAGATCGATTCGGCGGCCTAGAAAAAGCCTTTCCAGCAAAAACTTCAGGTCCATAAAGTTGTCAAAGCTTTTATGTCCCTTCTGAAACTCCACCAGGATATCGATATCACTGTCCTCACTTGCCGAGTCCTCCATTGTCGATCCAAACAAACCAATCCGAGCAACCCCAAATCCATGGATTGAATCCAAGTTTTTGTGAATGATCTGAAGGGCCTCTTCTTTCGTCATGAAGTAATGATAAGTTTAAGTTTGCTTCTTATCAAGGGCTAAGATTACAGCAGGCGTCGGGCACTTCGTCTACCGCCCTCCGGCATGATCCAGTCTTCCCGTTCCCTCAGCCGTTGCAGCGCGTTTCCGCGAGCC
>SDBV01003357.1_pt1 | contig 23675 bp, 15 predicted proteins | sample 2277081 | NCBI WGS metagenome assembly SDBV01 (sample SAMN10402039, study PRJNA504765) | marine sediment metagenome | isolation source: marine sediment core GS10_PC15, 223 cmbsf | place: Arctic Ocean: Southern Knipovich Ridge | collected 2010 | reverse complement strand
TCTCATCGCATTCTGGCTGGTATTTGAGCATTTTTATACGCATGGTGAGATCAGCTGGCCCTGGCTAAACCTTGGGAACGGTTTTGCTAAGGACATATACTTAATTCAGTGGTATGAATTTACGGGCAGTTTCGGGGGATCATTCTGGGTGCTTCTGACGAATGTCCTGGGGTACAATATTCTAAAACGATATTTCAGGCACGGTAATCTTAAGGGAGTGATCCATATTGCTGGTATACTGATTTCTGTTATCCTTCTGCCGATTATTATATCTCTAATCCTATATAGAACATATAATGAAAAAAATGATCCGAGAGAGATAGTTGTACTTCAACCGAATATTGACCCCTATTTAGAGAAGTTCGGGGGAATGGACATGTCTCATCAGATGGATATATTGCTGGAACTGGCCGACTCCCTTACCACCTTGGAAACACATTATATAGTTGCCCCTGAAACCTTTATACATGATGATATATGGGAGAGGGACCTACCCACTGATCCCAGTATTAATAGAATTAGTGAGTATCTGTTGAATAATTATTGCCAGGCCGCATTTATTGTCGGCCTGCATTATCAAAAGCTGTACCCGAACACTGATGATAAATCAAAAACCGCTCAGGAGGTCCCTGGAACGGGTACATATTTTGACAGTTACAATGCGGCCATTCAAATTGATACTTCAGGAATACTACAGATCTATAACAAATCCAAACTCGTTTTCGCAGTTGAGAGCATGCCATATGTAGAGTACCTGGGATTTTTACGGAAGTTTACCATTCGCCTGGGAGGGACTCTGCGCAGTCATGTAGCCCAGGACCGAAGGGAAAATTTTTATAATTGCAATGACAGCACCGGAATATCTCCTGTAATCTGTTATGAATCCATATATGGTGAATACCTAACTGATTATATCAAGCTGGGATCAGATTTCATTTTTGTTATAACCAATGACGGCTGGTGGGGAAATACACCAGGCTACAGACAACATCACTCTTTTGCCCGGCTCAGAGCAATTGAAACCCGTCGCAGTATTGTTCATTCCGCCAATACCGGTATTTCATCCCTGATAAATCAGAGAGGAGAAATTATTCAACGGACAAATTACTGGGAACGTGCTGCAATTCGCGGCAGTCTGAATGCAAATGACAAACTAACTTTTTATACCAGGTATGGGGACTACATATCCACGATAGCATATTTCCTGTCTCTGATAATTGTTTTATACACCGGCAGACGGATTCTTATCAGAAAAATGCCCCGCTTATTTGGTACTTAGACTTATACTATCCGTCTCTGAATAAAAAACTCCTCTCGGCTCCGGTGGATAAGCAACAGAACTTATCCTGTAATGGTACACATTGCCGGAATCAGCCACCACATCTGTAAACTCACTGGTTACACTGGTCGGAATCCTGGTAAGTTCTTCCCAATCAATTGTGCTGCTATCCGTAACAACCTTTTTTTCAAGAGCATAACCTCCATACCAGGTATCATTATTTGCTACCGGCTCCCAAAGTAATCTGATAGAATAATCTGGTTGTACGCTTCCATTAAAATTACGTGGTGGCTCAAGTGACGGCACGTTTAATGCTATTTCTTGTTCTTCTTCCTGAGTGGTATTATACAATTCATTTATTGAGATTGCAAGCACATAGTATTTACCTGTCTGTCCTGGCTCTGTATTGAGCTGATAGCTCTGTGTGCCGACTCCAAGCAAGGGTGACACCCAGGCCCAGCCAGTGTCAAGGTCCTCAACTACGCGAAAACCCCTGTAATAGTCTTCGTATCCGGTCGGTTGCCAATTGATAGTAGCGCTGAAAAAATTGCTGTATGTGAAAAATGAACCGGCAGGATCCGGATCGATAACATCCATCAAAGGTACATGGGTCCATTCAGAGTAAGGACTCTTTTGTCCATTGATGGGAATGGATTTTAAAGCATAGAAAGCATCATTAACTTCTTCCTGCACCTGAATTTCCGTTATGTTTGATTCAATGGTTTTGACTAGTTTTGCCCCGTCTCCATTAAGATTATCTGCCCTGTAGAGCTCATGAAAATTGATGAGATTTAGATTTTTATGTTCAATGCTTAAAATGGCCCGCCGTTCGGGAATAACCTGAAAACTACTGATTTCTGCCGGTGTGCTTGTAGTAAATATAATATTACCCAGATGCTGATGGTTTCCTCCGGTTACATCAATCTGGGGAGATAATTCAGTAGCCCATAAATATGAAATATTAGAGAAATTCAGCCCACTTTCACCTTGAGGAAGTGCAGTTATATAGAAATACCCGTTCACATCGGTAGTGTCCCCTTCACCTGTGCTGGTAAGTATAAATACATTGCTTAGAGGGCTATTACTTGCATCATGGACAAATCCCGAGAGGGAACCCCATCCGGCAGCTGGTGTCTTAACTATTCTCATTACCCTTTCCGAGATGTCATTATGTCCCATGAAGGTAGCATTCAGTTTAATTTTAGCATCACCTATGAAATCTGTTGGTGCTGTCCAGATCGTCGAGACCAGGTTTGGGCTTTCAAAAGTACCCAGGTCACTTTCCCAGACTACACTGGGCCCTGGTTCATTTGTTGAACCTGTTATACTGAATGTTGCTGTTATATTTACTGATTTACCCTGTGCAATAACATCCCCGTCCGGAATAATGGAAACAATGGAAAACATAACCCTTTTCTTAAGTTGATTTTCACATGCTTGCAGGGAAATTATTAAGACTAGTAAAATGAGTGAATAAAACCTGGGTTTTTCCATAATTCGAAATTGGTTACCCGAAATGATTTGAAATTGCGCTATAGTAAAGGTAATGGGTTTTTCACAAAAATAGTAACACTGGGCAATTGTAATGCTGTTTCAGGGTGATTATTTGTAATAGAACTCTTAAATAACCGTAATTATTAACTAATTTTGTTCATCAAATCAGTGGCTTGGTTTAATATTTAGAAGAAGTGTCGAATGGAGAGTAAAGAAAAAATACTGGTTTTATATGATACCTACTACCCGGAAGTTAATGATTATTTCAAGACATGGCTGGCTGAATTTAAATTGAATATCCAAAGTGCAGTTCGAAGGATTCCGGGACCTGAAAAGGAATTCATTTTCAGTAGTGACCTTGTAGAACATATGGAGCAGATTCCTGAGATACAGGCTAAAGAATATGATTATTATTTAATACTGATACACGAAGAAATCAGCCGTACCACCAACCTTAAGGGTCAGTTTGAACAGTTACTTACATATTTAAAGGGACTTCCCGAGCACATTCAAAAAAGGAAAACCACTTTAATTTTTCTACGGGAGATCCCACTGGATCAGGAGATATTGCAGGTCTACGTGGAAAAAATTGTCAAATTCTACTCTGAGAGTGGCTTCGACCTGTATAATCAGACAGAACTTATAAACTCCAGCAGCAGGGAATATTGGGATAAGATTCTGAGTATCCTTGACATTATTTCATACCGAATTGATCACCTTTTTGCGAAACGGGAGATAAAGACTAATCCGACGATTATTTTTCTTGGGAGGACAACACCAGATCTTGTAAGCCAAAGAGAATTATTACATACTGAACTCACCAAACTGGGAATAGAAGTATTGCCTGAACCCCAATTTGATAATATTAAATATCCTGACAATAACAGTCTTGTGGATGTACTTGAATATTCTGACGTGATAATACAACTAATCGGCGGCTCGAGCGGTTCAACCACAGGTAATTCCAAAAAGACTGACCTTGAGTTGGAGTACGATACAATTACACAGTATTTATCCGGAGAAATCAGAAGAAGTATTGGTTTAATGAAGAGTACATCACGGGTTATCTGGTTGCCGGATTCAATTGATATTAAAGACAATCATCAGGAGGAGTTTATAGTCCGTATTAAAAAGCAGCTGGGATATTCCGGATTAGAGACTGAACTGATCACCGGTTCTTTCGAGCAACTTAAAGCATATATATCCAATTCCCTGAAGACAAGGGTTTTACATAAATCTGACCAAGTACAAAAAGATTATCGGAACCATCTTTACCTGATTCATGAACACTCCACATACCAAAAGGCACTTGAGCTGGCATTTCAGTTGCGTACAAATCCCATTCATCTTGTGATGACCCACGATCTTTATCTTGAGAAAAATTTTATCCGATCACATCTTGAAGCGTTACAAACCTGTGATGCAGTACTCATTTATTACGGGTTAAATAATGTATATTGGTATGAAAGCATGGTCAAGGATATAATGAAAGTTAACTGGTCAGAGCGTAAAAAACCCTTTCGGTTCAAGGGAATGGTTTATGATGATGATGTTCCATTGTACATCACGAAATATGAAGAATTCTTATATTTAAGGGTTTCCGAACTGTTGAGTAAAGAATTTTTCAATGAAAATCTAAAGAAAATAGTTGGTTGAGAATGGCAAAATCCCTTTCCATAAAAACCTCTGCAGAGAAATCGGAAGAGAAGCTCAAGACGAATCCTTATCCGGGACTCAGACCCTTCAGCTTAACTGAAAAACATTTGTATTACGGGAGGGAAGGCCAGAGTGAGAAGATCCTTGAATTGTTGACAACCAATCGTTTTGTTGCAACTATCGGTCCCTCCGGTAGTGGAAAGTCTTCCCTTATCAACTGCGGAATAATACCGCAATTATACGGAGGTTATCTGTACGAAGCTGGTTCAAGGTGGAAAATTGCCCGAATGCATCCGGGCTACTCCCCAATCGAAAGTCTCTCAGTTTCCCTGACAGAGACTTTCGCAAATCAGAAAATGACCGAGGATCAGATCGAGTCGGAAACAAATATGAATTATGTGCTTTTTACAAAAAAAGCATTGGAGATCAGTTCCCTGGTGAAGAAAATTGAAAACTACAAGGATGAAAACATCCTGATTTTTATTGACCAGTTTGAAGAGTTATTCAGATTTACTGCAGGAATTGACAGACAGAGAACTGAACTTGATGAGTCCTTAATGTTAATCAACCTCCTGATTGAAGCGCTTAAGCAAAAAAAAATACCCATATATGTTGTGATCTGCATTCGGTCAGACTTTGTTGGAAACTGTACCAATTACCAGGTTCTGACTGAATACATAAACCTGAGCCATTACCTTGTTCCACAGATGGCAAGGGATGCTTATCGTTCGGCCATTATGGGTCCATTATCATTGACCCATGCCAGGATAAGCCCGGATGTTCTGCAGGAGGTATTAAATAATGTTGGTGATAGAGCCGATCAATTGCCCGTTCTTCAGCATCTTATGATGCGGTTGTATAATTTTTGGAAGGCCAAGAACAAACCTGATCAGCCGATAAGTATCTACGATTATAAAGCAATAGGTGGATTGTCAGATGCGATTTCATTACACGCAGAGGAACTTTTTAGCCAGCTGGATGAGAATGAACAGGAGACGTGTAAGCGAATGTTTCAGACAATTACTGAGTCAGGTGGAGATAACAAAGGCATTCGTAGACCAACTTCTATTAAAAACATTATTCGTATCTCCAAATCACCGGCAGAGCAGGTATTTAGGATTGCTGAACTATTTCGTGCAGAAGGAAATTCAATAATAACACCGGATCACCTCGAAGAAATAACCGAGGAAAGCGTCGTTGACATATCCCATGAAGCTGTTATGCGTAACTGGAAAAGGCTGAAGGGTTGGATTGAAGAAGAATCGGATGCGGTTCAGTTATACCTGAGACTTGTTGAGGCTTCGCAGCTATATCAGTCCGGAAGGACAGGTCCCTGGAGACCCCCGGAACTCTATTTGGCTATCAATTGGCGTGACAAGTTCAAACCAAATGAGGTTTGGGCATCCCAATATCATCCTGCCTATATACGCAGTCTCCGGTACCTCGAAGTCAGTGAGGCATCTTTTAATGAAGAAGAAGCTGAAAAGGAAAAATCAAAGGAGAGGGAAATCCGAAGAACCCGAATCTTCGCAGTAGTTCTTGCGATAGCGGCAGTAATATCAATGGTATTCATGTTTAACAGCATTAAGTTAAAAAACGTAGCAAACAGTGCCAGGCAGGAAGCAGAAATACAACGGGAATCTGCCGAAGAAAATGCTCTGGAGGCTGAAAAGCAGAAAAATCTTGCGATGGGATATTCTGCAGAACTTGAAGTTCAAAAAGCCATTGTGGAGGCGAATTTACTAGTTACCTCTGATGAACGGGATGTAGCAGTTGTTACTGCCGGACAGGCGATCCAGCGAACAACTGTAGTAGAGCAGGACCTGATCGATGTAAGTACTAACCTTGTGGTTGCCAGGCAAACAACAGATGAGGCCCTCCAGGACAAAGCCAAAGCAGAACAGGAAAAGGCTGAAACTTTCCGTGATAATATGAGACTTCTTGCCCAGTCACTTGCTAATAATTCACTCGAGATAAGAGATGATGATGAACTTCAGGCCCTGATGGCATATCAGGCTTATAAATTTAATAGCAAGTATAATGGACCGGTTAACCAGGCAAATATATATCTTGGACTTCGAAGAGCACTTACCAGTCTGGATGCGAATTTTGAAGTACCTTTTGAAGGACATACAGAATCGGTTCGATCCATTATCTATGCACCTCGAAACAATTGGCTATTTACTGCCGGAAGCGATGGCAGACTGATCCGTTGGAAGCAGCAAAACGTGGACTCCGAACCTGAAGTCATCATCAAAAACAATACCATCAACCGGATTGTAGCCATAAGTAAAGATGAAAAATGGCTTGCCTGTGGTGCTGAGGGGACAGGTATTCAACTGTTTAACCTTGTTGGCAATCCGTCATTACGACCAGCACTGCTCCATGCCCACCAGAACAGGGTAAGAAGTATAGTATTTTTCAATAATAATCGTGAGATGCTAACAAGTGGAACGGACAATAAAGTTTTGAGGTGGGATCTCTCCAGTGGTTCTTCGGAGGTATTCCTCGAACTTGAAAACTCGGCACAGGCACTTGCCATTTCACCCGACGACCAAAAAGTGGCTGTCGGAACACGAAGCGGCAAACTCCTGTTAATTAACCTGCTTAGAAAAGATCCTCCAATTGAATTACGCCATGAACCTGGAAACCAGATCCTGAGTGTGGTTTTTCAAAATAACAATGTTCTGATTTCCGGAGACCAGAAAGGTATTGTAAGGATTTGGGATATAGCCCAGAACGAACAAGTATTCAGACGAAAGTTGCATCAGGCCAGAATAAATGAAATACAAATAGATCCTTCAAAACGTTACATCGCTACTTCAAGTACTGACGGTTCAGTATACGTGCTTGACCTTGAAAATTTGAACCAGCCGGCCATCGAGGTGGCTAACCTGATGGGATTTGTGTATTCAGTAGCATTTATCAACAGAGGAAACAACCTTATCATCGGAAGTAACACAACCAGTTCCCTTGTAGGACACCCTGTTCGGATGAGTGATCTGGCTAAATTTGTCTGTCCCAGTGTTAGCCGGAACATGTCAAAACTGGAATGGATTAATTACATTGGTCGGGATATTCCCTTTGAACAAACCTGCGAGTAATGACTAAAGGACTTCTCAGGCTCACCTCATTATTAACCTTTTTGTTTTGTTTTTCAGAATTAATTGGGCAGGAAAGTAATTGCCTGGAAAGGCTTGACAATGCAGAAATCCTTTTCAATTCAGGAATTTTTGAGGACATCCCCTTTCTAATTGAAGATTGCCTAGAGAGTTATTCGGAGGAAAACACGAAGAAAGCCTACCGGTTGATTGTCCTAGCCTATTACATGAATGATGAGGTTGAATCTGCTGAGATAAGTATGAAAAATCTGCTGTTAGCTTATCCTGAGTATAGACCATCGTTGGGAGATCAAGCAGAGTACTTGTTTGTATTTGAAAGTTTCAGAGTGAGAAAGGTCATTGATCTTGGATTCCTGGCCGGTCCGATATTTACTCCCGGAAACCTGCTGGAACCCTACAGTCCTTTCCAGGACAGATTTTCATATGCCTCTAAGCTGCCGGGGATCTCTGCGGGGGTTATGATCAACATACCAATAACTCCCCTTTTTTCCATAAGTACAGAACCATCTGTTAACCGGTACGCATTCCAAATACAGTATGATAATCCAATAAATGAAATTTATGTTATTGATCAGACTGAAACGAACATAATGCTGAATATTCCCTTGAATGTAAGATTCACCTTTTTGAATAACCGTTTTCAACCATATGTTAAGTTCGGCGGGCAAATGAGCCTACTCCTTTCTGTCGAAACAGAGAGCAAACTGGAAAGGCTTGATCCTGAAACGGGAGAAATCATCAATCCGTCGGAGACTATAAAACGTGACCATTCCAACTATCGGGAGCGGTTGAATTATTATATCGGAGGGGGATTGGGACTGAGGATGAATTTCAACAAATTTTACCTTTTTGCAGAGGCCGATTATTATCATCCACTGAGTAATATGCTTGCTTCCGATCAAAACCGTTTCGAGCAAAGTAACCTGTGGTCAGAAGCTTGGGTTGACTCAGACTTCAGAATCATTCATGCGTTCTTTAGGGTGGGTATTGCCAGAAGCCTTTACAGTATAAAAAAAATAAGATAAATTTTTAAGATTTGAAGAGTGTTAAAACAGTATCATGGATTATTAAGGGTATAATATTTTTCCTATGCTTATCCTGTAATAATTATTCAGTGTCGGAGAAGCAGACTGAGAGTTTCTTGAAATATTATGCTATCGATATTGAAAATACCGAAGGTGTTGAGGTGATTCAAAACCTCGATGGAGGGTATATAATACTAGCAAATTACAGCCAGGGGGCAACCTTAGAGACGGACAGGGATATCCTGATAATTTATTGTGATGAGTTTGGCCGCATGAGTTCAAATTCCCCATTACAGATTGGCACGAATGGTTTTGACCAGGGCAACAGCATCATCAGGTCTGGCGATGGATTCATCATTGCAGGATCTTCTTTGATTGGGACTCAAAAACTGGGCTATCTTTCTAAGATTGGTAACAACGGACAACAGATCTGGCAGCAGACTTATGGAGGATATAAAGAGATGGAATTCAATGCGGTAATTCAACATCAGGACGGAGGATATATAATGACTGGATATTTCATGAATGAAAATAATGAAAAGGAGATTATACTTTATAAAACTGATTCTGATGGTGATTCGTTATGGGTACGCGAAATGGGATATACTGGTTTTAATAATATTGGGGAATCCCTGGAAAGGTACCAGGACAGGTTATTAATTATTGGCACAAATTCTCCTTTAAATCCATCAGAACATTCCAATATGTTAATCCTGAATACAAACCTTGAGGGCAGAGGTATCTTCGCGTTGTGGATTACAGGAGAGGAGGATTTGATTGGAGAAGAGATTGTACTTGATCCGGATGGTGATCTTTACATTATGGGGAATGAACAGAATTCCCTGGGAGATTCCCGGATCTACCTGGCAAGGCTTCAGCTTATTGGCGATAACCTGGAAGAAGTTGAACTTGATTATTATAAATATTTGGAGGATGTAAATTCTGTCTGGGGTGAAGATCTGGAATCAACAGAACCTGGCAGCATGGCAATTTGTGGCTGGGAATCCAGCCAAAACGATATAAATATCTATTTTATTAATGTTGACAATAATTTCCAGGTAACCAATAGGCAAACCTATGGGTCTAAGGGTTACCAGGCAGCGCAAGGTTTATACTTCACAAATGATGAGGGATATTCTCTCACCGGTTCCGTTGATTTGGGTGGAGGAAGGACCTCTATACTTCTAAAACTTGATAGAGAGGGAAAACTTCAATAAACACAGTGGATTACCCATTTGGATTGATTAATCAATGATATTATTTGACGAATGAATTTTCTCTGCCTGGACTAATTATAGTAGTTAGAGCGGAATAATCTATCAGAATTCCGGAAGAATAAGATTTACAGATCTTTAAGTGAATATATTAGATAGATAAACAATGTCTGACAAATTTCGGAATTCTCTATAAGTCAGTTACTTTTGATTAAGAATTTTCATAATATTTGCAAATGGTTTAATTTTACTTGTAGAAATCGAAAATCTACTGAATATGAAAATTCTATACATAATAATAATTTAAAAATCAAAACCATGAGAAAACTACGCTTTATTTATTTAATTGGAATATTCCTATTTGTCATATCGTCGTGTGATAAAATGGATGAACTGATTGTTGACACTCCCGAGAGCAGCACAAATTTAAAATCTTTTGCTGGCTGTAACGACTCACCCGAAATATTTGAGTTAATAGCCGGGAAAAACCACAATGTCGGAAAAGTAACGGTTGATAACGACCAGGAAAACCTTTATGTCACATATGAAACTGTTGATGATTGGTTAATAGGGGAGGTTCACATTTATGTTGGATTAGAGGCGGATGTACCGTTAAATAAAAAAGGTACTCCTGTTCCCGGACACTTTCCCTATTCTGATGAAGAATTAAATCTTTCAGCTTATACCTATGTAATTCCATTATCATATTTGGAGGGGCTCGAATGCTTTGCAGTTATAGCACATGCAGTTGTTTTCAAAGAAGAAATGATTGAGGGAGAGATGATTGAGACGGATGAAGAAACTGCCTGGGGTTGTGGAGATAAAAATTTTAAAGAAACCTTTGGCACCACACGTTGGGGATGTTTTGGGGATTATTGTCTAGTGGACTGTATAGAGGAGGAAAAATACCTGACATTTAAAACCTGGACCCCAAACTTTGAACGCTTTGGAATATTGATGGATGGAGAAAAATTGTTCACCTCAGAGTGGTGCTGGAATCTCGGTATTGTCATTCCTGAAGATGGTGATTCTTATGATATATTTTTATCAGGTACAAATACTGTATTTGCAGTTGGGCACGTTAGTTTTATTGGGAATAATCTTATTCTTAATATATCTACAATTGATGGTACTAAATTGTACAAAACCTATTGGTTTTATGGAACCAAAACGGAATTAGCGGCATATAGTGATGGGAATTGTCCCAAATATGGGAATTGGCCTGACCCAGTTATTGAAGAAGCTACAACGCATGAAATAGTCATACCGCTGTAATAGGGGAGTAACTAAATTGGGATGTCCGTATTTTTATGAAAACATCTGATTGACAAATAGTTAGATCTTATGTAAAGATAAGAAATACCCCGAAATCAGCTTTGGAGGCAGAAAATCGGGGTAATTTTTTAAAAAGCATGAAAAAATTACGAAGAATCTTCGAGACTACCCCAGAGATTTCATTTATTTCCCCACAAAAAGAGTTTTCACTCTATTGGAACAGTTTTTTGGAATCAGATCTGGGTAAAATGTATCAAGCTATCCCATGAGATAAATTGATTAAATCCTTGAGATTAAAGGAGAACTGCAAAGGACGACCAGCTCAATTCAGTCCACAAGGCAAGCTCGCCCTGATGTTCTTAAAATCCTACACAGGTACATCCGACAAAAAACTTTTTGAACTTTGCAATGGAAGCATACAGTACCAGATGTTCTGTGGAATCTTTCTGGGACCAGAGAAGCTATCTGATTTTAAGATCATAAGCAGGGTCAGTACAGAGATAGCTCTGAAGCTCAATATCCAGGGAACACAGGAAAAGCTTGGAAGCCGTATATAGAGAATCCAAACATCGTTTTGGAGGATGCGACCTGCTATGAATCCTACATGCGTTACCCAACCAACGTGAAGCTTATCTGGGAAAGTGTTGACTGGATGTAAGGCCAGATGAAGCGAACCTGCAAGCATCTGAAGATACCTACTCCCCGGACCAAGTACCTGGAGCAAAAGTAAAAGGCTTACATCTATGCTACCAATGCCAACCGGAAGTGGTGTACCGCTCAGGAGATCATCACGAACTTCAAACTCAAAGGCCGAGCAGGAAAGCATGAAGATCACCGGCTGATTATAGCAGCATAACTCCGTAAAGAACGGGCAACCCGCATGGAGGGTAGCTTTGGAACCGAAAAGTAACACTACAGCCTGGACAAAGTCAAAGCCAGGACAGAGCAAAATGAAATCCTCTGGATCTTTTTTGCAGTACACACAGCAAATGCTGTCAGGATCGCTAGGCGGTTGGCCCAGGAAAAGTCATCTCAATCAGCGGCATAGCCCTTAAATGACTGATCAAGTGAAGGTTGGGCGGGAGAAGAATGACAAAGGAACCAAAAATCATTCACATAATATCGAAATACCACAGAAACTGGAGAAAAAATAAAAGAAATTCGGAAAGGGAAATGGTTACCTCATCGGAATTTTATTAATGTCGTCTATTACGCGAATATCCCCATTTACCCGTTGCGATTTTTCGGAAAGCTTAAATTGCTCTTTTCTGTGACTGCCGCAGCAGCAGCGCATTCGGCCAGACTTGAAAAGAATCCTTTATAGGTTGGCAGTTCCTTTAATGGGCCCGGATTAACAATCATGCAACCAGTTGAACAACTAGCAGCAAGCCTCTGGACTTCTTTAAATTCCACTCTGTTGAATTTTTCCTCAACGTATTGTTCATTAAGAAAATCTATCAGCATATTTAATTCATTGGCCAGTCCTGTTTCCACCAATTGGAAGCTCTCATAAACAAACCGGGAGAAATCTTCGGTTGGCTCATTTAAGCCTCTACCAATTCCTGTATAGGTTACTCTCATATCCTGGAACTTTTCAAGAGAATAAATGTTGCATGCGTCCACCAAACCTATTAATTTATGTCCATACTTCATGATATCTTTCATCTGCTCAATATAAGGTTTGTGCGCTGTGCAGAAAAAAGCATAATCAGCATCTAAAAGCGCTGTTTTAAGATCATTTGTAAAGTACCCTGTCAGGCCAAACTTATTCAGGTTCTGGTCACTCCCTTTTACGAAAGGATCATGAAGCATAATCCTGCAGCCTTTCTCCTGCAGGAGCTTAGCAGTAAAAAGGGTGGGAGAATTGCGAGTATCCGCTGAATTAAATCGATAGGCTGTACCAAGAAGGGCAATGCTTTTGTTATCCAGCAGACCGAATGTTTCCTCCGCCAAGAATATCGTATTAGCTGGTGACTCCTCATTTATAATCCTGGATTTGAGGATAATGCTGTTTGAAGTATCTAGACCATTTTCAACTCCCCTCCACCAGAGGAGTATGCCGTCTTTGGGCAGGCAGTGTCCCCCAACTCCTAAGGTTGGGATAAGTATGGCGCCTGATGGGACAGCATTGGGATCCTCACTGGCATTATCGGCCTGAGACAGGATTTGATTAACCTTGTTGCGAACCCTATAAAAATCAATATTATTCTCATCGCAATACCGGGTAATTTCTGAGGAAAAAGCAATTCGTACATCCCGGTATGCGTTTTCAAGGGTCTTTACAATCTCAGCAGTCAGACTGTTGGTTTTATAAAGTGTACCAACAGTAACGATTTTACTGTAAACCGAATTTATTCTATTGGGAGTATCGGGATGTAGTCCGGCAATCAATTTATCTGATTCCCTGACTCGTTCAACAAGTCTTCCTGGCATTACTCGATTTGGGCTATTTCCCAGGAAAATATCCCTGCCTTCAACCAAACCATATTCTTCAAATTTATCCTTGATTACAGTTGACATGGAGGATGGAGCCAAAGTGGATTCAAATACGATCACAGGTTGCTTATTTCCGGCTTTTTTCTGCAACGCATTGCAAAGACTATCGAGAGCACCCATTAGGGGACCATAATCCGGCCTGAATCCAACCTTATCTGTTTGAACGGCAATTAATATCATGTCTGCATCCACCAATTCAATAAAATCATGCGAAGCTGTGAGAAGTCCATCTTTTACCGAGTTCTCGACGATCTTGTCTAGTCCGGGTTCAATTCCTCCGATGACCGAATTACCTGAATTGATAGCATCCACCTTCCAACCCGAATTGACCGATTCCCGCTGGATCACCATGATCTTTGCATATGAGGTTAGCCCGATTTGAATCCGTGCATTAGCCAACATACCGGCCATGGGCATGCCAACAATCCCTGGTCCAATCACTCCAATCTTTTCTACATTCCATTCAGTTAAAATATTTTTCATAGTTTAATTTTTGAATCCTTAAGGTATCAGATTTCAATTGAACTTTATAAAAACAGGTAGTTATTTGTTAAAGATAAAAACACTCTTGTAAAGCAGGGATTCTCCTCAATTAAAGATTTTATATTTATTCTCCCGTCAATTATCAATAAAAGTGTTAAACCACAACTCCAGTGAAAGGAGTCCCCACAGCGCCCGGCCATAGGGCCTTTCCAAATCAATCATTTCCGATATACGGTCAGTATTGTAAATCCCTCTCTCCCTACACCTTTTTGAAGTCAGTACATCCCTTATAAAGTCCCCAGCTGCGGATTTCGACCAGAGGTGCAGGGGTACGGGGAATCCCATTTTATTCTTCCGGTTGTAGATCTTTTGCGGAACCATATCCTTAATAGCTCTTTTTAGGAGATATTTTAATTCCGATCCCTTGAATTTCAATCCTGCCGGCATAACTGAAACAAGATCGACGATCCTTTTGTCAAGCAGAGGAACCCTCGATTCCAATGAGACTGCCATACTCATTCGGTCCTCCACCTGAAGCAGCGCGGGAAGACTACTGAACATGTCAAAATGGGTCATTTTGTTATAATAACTCAACGTGTCGGAATGATTAAAGAGCGATTGAAAACTTGCGAAAACATCTTCCAGGTCATAGTTTTTCATAAACTCCATGTTAAGGTAATGCTCCGAACCACACATGCGGTTGATAAGGTTGAAGTACCGCCGGTCCATGGTCTCAAATGCATCGCTTTTCCAAAAACTTTTCATCATTGGGATATAGTTCTTCAGGGAGGGTAGATTTGGTAGTATGGAGCTCAGAGAAACGATGTGCTCTTCTTCTTCATTTGACTCGTATATGGCTCCTTTCAGGGCCTGTTCAAGGTAAGCTATCATGTACCGAGTATATCCGCCAAATATCTCGTCTCCACCCTGTCCGCCCAAGCAGACGGTAACATTTTCACTGGCAAGTTTTGAAACGATATATTGAGGGAACAGCCCTGGTCCTGCAACAGGTTCATCGAGGTAATATATTAGTTTAGGCATTAGGTCGACAAACTCCTTTTCTGTAGCGTAAGTGAGGAAGAATTCAGCTCCAGCCGCCTCAGCAACTATCCTGGCATATATTGACTCATCGAACTGCGGACCCTCCCTGAATGCACCTGTAAAAGTTTTAAGAGGTTTGCCATAATACTTTGATGCGAGCATAGTCACCAGGGAGGAATCGAGTCCACCGCTCAGGTAGGTTCCTACCGGCACATCACTTCGCAGTTGTATCCTAATGGTTTCGTCCAGGATGTTCTTCAATTCCTCAATAAAATATTCTTCGGTATGGTACGGATCAAGTTTGAAATTGGGCTCCCAATAACAATGGAGTTTCATTTCCATTGTTTTTAAGTCAATTTCTCGGAGATGGCCGGGTTTGATCTTCCTGATATTATCAAACATGGTCTCTTCGTCCAAAATAAACTGGAAGGTCAAGTATTCCTGGATCGATTTGAAATTTGGAGCAGCTTTAATTTCGGGGTGTGCAAGAATGGCCTTGATCTCAGATGCAAAAAGAATTTTTTGCTTGTCCTGATACCAATAAAGTGGTTTAATCCCGAAATGATCACGTGCAATTAGGAGTTTGCCCTCCGCTATATCATAAATAATGAAGGAGAACATCCCATTTAATAAATCGACACATTCATTGCCATGAACCTGGTACATCCGGATGATCACCTCTGTGTCAGACTGTGTTTCAAATCTGATAGCTTTGGATTTCAACTCTTCCCGGAGTTCAATATAGTTGTAGATTTCCCCGTTGAAGACAATCGTGATTCCATCAAAGGTCATCGGTTGCTGCCCGGTTTCCAGATCAATAATAGACAATCTTTTGTGATAAAATCCCAGATTCTCCTTAATGAATGAACCCTCTGCATCGGGTCCCCTGTAAGAAATAGTATCTGCCATTCCTTTCAGGACCAGTGGATTCACATCCGATAGGTCTTTATTTATTATGCATACAAATCCACACATTTAACTAAGATATTTGAAAAAATCTAAATTATGGGATAAAAGATTAATTACAAAGAAATTAGAAATAATTTATCATAGGCTATTAATTTGGCAACAAGAATATCCATAAGTATAATAATCCAAGTTTCCCCTCCCATGCAAGACTATATTTTATTTTTTGTCGATTAGAATTCAATGCTCATAATTTCTGAACCACCAAATTTAAATAAAATTGTAAACTATTTTGTCAGCTATATAGCGGTTTTCTAGTTAAATATCATTGAGGTGGTGTTGCTACTTCAATTAATTAACTATTTTAAAAGAGATTAATTCATCGAACTCTTCATTATCAAACGAAATTGGGGGAGTGGTACTAAGAAGTAAGAAATGGATTAGAATGAGTAATATAGTCTTTTATGTAAAATGTACAGTATAATGGAAGATTTTAAGACATGGGGTATTTTGGGGGGAGGAATAATGGGCATGACACTTGCTCTGAGATTGGTTGAAAAAGGTTATAAAGTTACAATATTCGAGTCTTCTCCTAAACTGGGTGGACTGACAGGGGCTGTAGAAATGGACGGAGCAATATGGGATCGTTTTTACCATGTGATATTGTTATCGGACCTAAATACTATTAAAATTTTAAATATCCTGGGTCTTGAGGATAAAATGAATTGGGTGGAGACCAAAACGGGTTTTTATTCAGAAGGCAAATTGTATTCCATGTCAAATATATTCGAGTTCATGAAATTTCCACCGATAAATCTTGTCGATAAATTCAGGCTTGGACTTACAATTGTAGTAGCCTCAAGGATCAGGAATTGGAAAAAAATGGAAGGATTGCTTGTGGAAAGGTGGCTTAAGAGATGGTCAGGAAAACGCGTATTTGAGAAAATCTGGTTACCACTATTAAGAGCAAAACTAGGGGATCATTATAAGATCACATCCGCATCATTTATCTGGGCAACCATCCAGCGAATGTTTGCTGCCAGACGAACTGGACTAAAAAAGGAGTTGTTTGGTTATATTACAGGGGGATATGAAGTCATAAACAGGGCATTTGAGGCTAAGTTGAAAGAACTCGGTGTGAATATTATAGTTAATTCTTCTGTAGAAAAAGTTATAGAGAATTTCCATGGACAATTGGTCGTAAGAACATTATTATCGGAAGAGTATTTGTTTGATAAAGTTATTTCCACCCTTCCTTCTGACATATCGGCCGAAATTGCTACCGGTCTGGATGCAGATGAGATTGAACGTCATCGGGCAATTTTATACCTTGGAGTAGTATGTCCCTCAATACTGTTAAAAAAGCCTTTATCTAAGTTTTATGTGACCAATATTATTGATACATGGACTCCATTCACCGGTATTATAGAGATGACGGCGCTGGTTGAAAAAAAAGAAGTTGGTAATCGAAGTCTTATATACCTGCCCAAATATGTTGATCCTGGACATGAATTATTCATGAAAACTGATCAGGAAATTAAAAAGTATTTTCTAGATGCACTATTTAAAATGTATCCTGATTATTCGGATGATGATATTCTTCATTGGAACCTGGCTACAGCAAGACGAGTATTTGCTTTACCAACCCTACACTATTCAGATAGATTACCTCCTGTAACCACATCTTTAAAGGGATTTTACATTGTTAATTCAGCTCAGATAACAACCGGAACACTAAATGTAAATGAGACAATACAGGTTGCAGAAAGCAAGTTGAATGAAATTTTAATTGAGTCATTGTGAAAATAAAGAGGCAAATAGCATCTATCTCATTGGATCTTGACAACCAGTGGTCGTATATGAAAATTCATGGAGATGAAGGGTGGGATAAATACCCGTCTTATTTTTCAATATTCATACCTCATATACTTGATATTCTTGATGAGCTAGAGCTGAAAATTACATTTTTTATTGTTGGAAAGGATACTGAGTCAGAAGAGAACAGGAAGTATCTAAGAATGATAACTAACCGTGGACATGAAGTAGGAAATCATTCTTATCATCACGAATCATGGTTGCAGACCTATTCACCTGAAAAGATTGAAAATGAGATCATTATTGCAGAAAAGGCAATTGAAGACTCGACTGGCGTTAAACCAGTCGGATTCAGGGGCCCGGGATTCAGCTGGAGTAAGAATTTACTAGAAGTGTTGGCAGATCGTGGATATCTTTATGATGCATCCACGCTGCCAACATTTCTGGGGCCTTTTGCCAGAATGTATTATTTTTGGAAATCAAATTTATCAAAAGAAGAAAAAAGAGCAAGAAAAGAACTGTTTGGGAAATTCAGCGAAGGATTTAGAAAACTTAAACCTTACAGCTGGGATCTGGAAAATGGTAAGAAGATCATTGAGATTCCTGTTACCACGATACCGATAATCAAAGTACCGTTTCACTTGAGTTATTTAATATACCTGAGCAATATATCTATGATATTAATGAAGTTCTACCTAAATTTTGCCCTTTTATTGTGCAGGATTACCAGAACTCCGGTAAGTTTTTTACTGCATCCTCTGGATATTATTGGCGGAGATCAGATATCAGATCTAGCCTTTTTTCCGGGTATGGATATAGGAACCCGTCAAAAGGTCCATGTGTTTAAATTTGTCCTTGGAAAATTAATGACTAAATTTAATCTGGTTACTTTATCTGAGTTATCATTGTTATATCTTGGAGAAAGAGATGAGTTTATTGCTAATATAACTGAAGGTTAATGAATTATACAAATTGTGGTAATAAGAAAATTGCAGTAGCGAACCAAATGCCACAATGGTTGATTATGAAAAAAATGTGTCGGGAGAAAATATAATTCAGGGTACTCTTGAAACTTCTGATTTGAAGGAAAAATATGATTTGAATTTAATAATTCCATCCTCGTCTGAAGACTTGTTCTGAGCATTAGATGTAAAAGACTAAATAACTAATAATCTTGATAAACAAAAATCACAATTCAGAGAAAAGAACATCCGTATCGATTATTGTTCCGGGTTATAATGAGGAGGCTTTTATCTCGCAAAATCTCAGCACTTTATATAATTACATGAAGAGATTGGAAGATAAATATGACTGGGAGATTGTGTTTATTAATGATGGGAGCAATGACAGGACCGGTGATCTTGCTGAAGAATTTGCCATCGATAAACCTGAAGTAAGGATTTTCCATCATATTGTAAACCTGAATCTTGGAAATGCATTGAAAACTGGTTTCAATAATGTTAATGGAGATTATACTGTTACATTAGACCTTGATTTAAGCTATTCTCCAGATCATATTGAAAAATTACTTGGGACATTAGAAAGTACTAAAGCAGATATTGTAATCGCTTCACCCTATATGAAAGGAGGTAAAGTTACTGCAGTACCTTTCTTACGCAGGATAATGAGTAAATGGGTCAATAGATTTATGCGATTGGCTTCTCAGGAGAAATTCTGCACTTTTACGGGAATGGTAAGAGCTTACAGAACAGAATTTATTAAAGGATTGAATTTAAAGACTAATGACTATGAAATTAATCCCGAAATTCTTTATAAATCAATGATTCTCAGGGCTAGAATAATTGAAATCCCCGCTCACCTTGATTGGACAGTCCTAAATAATCTTGGTGTAAAAAGAAGTTCGGGAATGAGGATCATTAAGTCCTTCTTCTCTGGATTGATGGCTGGTTTTATTTTCAGACCTTATGTGTTTTTTCTGGCAATCGGGGCATTATTACTATTGATATCAATTTATATAATTGGATGGATATTCTATAATACTTTCCAGATATTGACTGAAATACAAATTGATCCGAATTTTTTTGACGATCGATTCTCTATGGCGTTAGGTCAGGTATTTCAGGAACGTCCCCATGCTTTCCTGGTGGGAGGAGTTACACTTATTACCTCTATACAGGTATTGTCAGTTGGTTTTTTATCTTTACAAAGTAAAAGATACTTTGAAGAATTGTTTCACATTAATTCTTCCATTTTGAAATTTTCAAAATCTAAAAAGCCGGATCATTAGATACTATTGGATCTAAATCTAATAGTGTATAATTAAGCCGTGATATTATATTTTTCATATTATCATGTTGTTAAAAAATCTAACGTCCTATTTAGATCATAAATTTATACTAGTACTATCATTTCTTTTTTTAATATTTTATTTAGTTCTTTCATTTAATTTGAATATCTGGATAGATGAATCTTTCACACTTGAGACTATATCAAATGATACATTCCGAGGTCTAATCAGGTCATCTATTATCTTTGAAGGTCAGCCTCCATTTTATTTTTTAGTTGCTTTCTTTTGGTCGAAAGTCAGCAATACAGTCTTTTCTTTACGTTTATTATCATCGCTATTAACTATATCTTCTGGATGGTTAGTTTATAAATTATATGAAGATAATTCGCCCAATCCAAGCAGGTGGATACTAGCTCTTATCTATGCAAATCCTTTCATGGTATATATTGCTACTGAGATAAGATGTTATGCGTTGGTTGTCTTCTTCGCAGTAGTACTAATACGTTTGTTTCTTAAATACTATTCACGGAATAATGTTCCAGTCCGAATCAGAATATTATTCATAATCATATCAATTGCCGCTGTTAATACCCAATATTTTCTGGCATTTTTACTTCTGGCAAATGGAATGTATTTACTTGCAATGGGGCTAAAAAAGGCAACGATCACCTATTTGATTGATATGACCTTTGTCCTGGCATCACTTTCATGGGTTCCTTTTATAATTTTAGATCAAATAGACGCTCATTTATATAAACAGATAGAAATTACCATCCAGTCCTTAATGATCGATTTTATAAGAAAATTTGACTATTATATTTTTTCCAGTTCATTATTTCCTTTTCTTAAAGTGAAATTTTTCATTCTTATATTTATCATAGTAATGATTCTTTTTCATTTTCTTAGAACGCAGCGTATTAAGGAATTTTTTGTAAATAATTTGTATTTTATTTTCTCTGGGGTAGTAATAACAAGTTGTTTTTTGGTGTTTTATCCAATATTGGGACCAGAATTCCTTGGAAAACGACATACTGCCATTTTATATCCTCCAATAATCCTGATATTCTTTATTTTATTCGACTATATACAAACTAGATATCTAAAAGGATTTATAATATTGCTACTTCTCTTATTTTACACATCCACCAATATTAATCAGAATAGATTTTATATAAAAAAAACAAACATTTTGGGTGCTATTACTTATATATCAGAAAACTCAAATGATAATGAATCTATCGTTTTAATTGAAAATATGTTAGCAAGACCTTTTATTTATCATTTCGATGGTCCAAATAACATAATTATTATTCCATATCCAATTGACATCACAAAACCATATGACTATGAGATTTTAGAAATGCCACTTGATGTAAAATATTTACAAAGGTTATTTAGAAGTTTAAGCCATGAAGGAAATTACTGGATATTGAATTTTACATATTCATCTGATAATAATCTTCATTTAAGTACGATTAATTCAATAATCAATTCCTGTATCCCAATAGAATCAGATACGATATTAAGTGATCCAAAAAAGTTCAGAACATACCAGTCAATCCAAATAAGAAAGTCAGGAATGTGAAATTCTATGATAACTTTGAGTGGATTAAGTTGTCTCTTGCCTTAATGCAATGAAAATCTGGATTAAGTTGAAATCTAACATTTGATATTATCCTGTGCTAAAACATCTTATAATAAGCCTCAGGCCTTACCAGTGGGTAAAAAACCTACTTGTCTTTGCACCCCTGGTTTTTTCAATTTCCTTTCTGAAGTTGGAAGCCATTATTAGTAGTTTATTGGCCTTTGCATCATTTTGTCTGATCAGCGGAAGCATATATTTATTGAATGACGTGAAAGACCGGAAACTTGATCGTTTACATCCACTAAAAAATAAAAGACCGATTGCTTCCGGTAAGATTTCATCTAAGGTGGCTATTATCGCTTCCCTAATATTGTTTTTCTGTGGAAGTTTACTATCTCTATATATTAATATTGGCACTTTCAGTCTGATTCTCATATACGTAATATTGAATGTTTGTTATTCATTAGGTCTGAAATATATTATAATTCTAGATATAATAATCGTCGCTTTAGGATTCCTTATCCGAGCTCTGACCGGTGCTCTTGCAATCAATGTATCTGCCTCACCGTGGCTCCTTACTTGTACTTTCATGCTAGCCTTACTGGTCGTAATTGGAAAAAGGCGAAGTGAACTAAATTTGCTAAAAAATATGGCATCTGATCATCGAAAGACCCTGGAAGATTATAATTTAATCCTTCTGGATGGATTATTATTTATTTGTGCTGGTGCTGGAATTATTACCTATACATTATATACTATGGCTGTTGAAACGATTAGTCGTTTTGAAACACAATGGCTGATAGGAACCACCCCTATTGTTATTTACAGCATATTCAGATATCTGTATCTTATCTATGCAAAGGATGAAGAGGGAGACCCTACAAGACTTATTTTAAGAGATAAACCGATGTTAATAAGTGGATTATTATGGATGATTTCTATACCCGTAATAATTTACATTTCAAAAGTTTTATGAAAATACCTGGTACTAATCTCATATAGATTAAGGTCACCTTTGCTGTTTCCGTAGACAATAATTTCAGAATAGTCCTCCAAATGGTATTTTTCTTTTAATCGGTTAACCTTTTCCGGGCCATAACAGTTCTCTCCATGGAGCTTACCTGTAATAAAACCGTTTAATGTTTCCAGTTTTGTGCCTATCAGGTCAAAATTTTCCAAATGGCACCATCCCGCTAACCAGTTTTCCAGAGAGGAACTGACTATAACTATTTTATCCTGTTTCTTTTTGTGTTCCTCTAGTGCAATGGCAGCGTCAGATCTTATCATTCCGGGTATTCTGTTTATGGCGAAGTGGCCACTAATTCTTTCAAATTTACTTATCGGTTGACCCCGGAAAAAGAGAGTGAGATACATTTCTTTCACCCTCCAATTCTGGATAATTCCGGTTTTGAAGAGAATAAGTACAGGAAATAAAACAACAAGGCCGAGAAGAAACCGGGTAAATCCATAATAATACCTTGTAAATTCCAACAAGCTATCCCTACGTGTTATTGTACCGTCAAAATCGAAAATTATTAGTTTAATACTCATACAACAAATTAACGAATAATTAGATATTTTTCGATGTTACCGACTGATATTGTTATTCAAGTTTCAAACGTTCAAAACAAAGGAAAGCATCACTTTTAATCTTGTCTTCACATTCATTAGTCAAATTAATAATTGAATAAATCAGAAAAAAGAATATTTTAGTCCTAGATATGCTAGCTTTTAATCAAACCAGAAAGTTAAAACACTATATTCATTAGTATGAACCAACTGACTGAAGAATCCGAAAACTCAATCGACTTGTTATCAACTTTCAATATACTGTTTAACGAAATCTCCAGTGTTAAAATAAAACTCAATTATCGATTGGTAATAATTTCAATTATTTTGATTTTATCTGCCTTTGTGAGGTTATTGAATATGTCACGTTTAGAGATTGATAGAACGGTCTGGAAGGAAATTGATTACATAATGGTTTCCAAAAATTATAATAGACATGGATACAAATTTTTCAGACCAGAGATTGA
>SDBV01003356.1_pt1 | contig 23677 bp, 15 predicted proteins | sample 2277081 | NCBI WGS metagenome assembly SDBV01 (sample SAMN10402039, study PRJNA504765) | marine sediment metagenome | isolation source: marine sediment core GS10_PC15, 223 cmbsf | place: Arctic Ocean: Southern Knipovich Ridge | collected 2010 | reverse complement strand
CAAAGTTACAGGCATGCGGATGTGATAGTTTGCAAGGGTGCGCTGCGCCTGTGATAAAAAAATCTCCACCCAAGAGGGTAGTATTTTTTTATCACAGCCCTTGCCACAATCACACCGTCCTGTATGCTGGCACTATGTTTAGCTAATTATGTAGAGTCTGTCTATCCTATATAATTCATGAATTTCTATGGAATTGCCATAAGGCATTGACAATCAGTAGAAAAATCAATAAGGATAAATAAAAAATATTTATTTCGCATTCCATATAGCAGAAGTCAATGCCGTGGTTTCTAACTCATTACAAGTTTCAATAATTATCTCCTGCATTATGCAGGCTATAAAGTCAAGAGTTTGGATCGAATGTTCGAGATCAAGGCTTGCGCAGTTTGAAAAATGTGAGTCCCGACAGCATCGTCGGGATGATCATTTTGAAAACAAGCATAACGTAGAGATCGGACATTATGGACAAACTCTATGTAAAACTAAATTTCAGTTACTAATAACACCGATGTAAAACCTGCGGACAGGAGGATTGTGTCCAATTTAAATTCTGACCGATTTGCTCAATAATCAGTTTTTGATCTGCGGAAGTCATTTATTTTCCAGAGGTTTTGAAGAAATATCGCAAAAATTAATTACTTTGTCCCAAATTTGGGACAACATAGTATGAATTCATTATGTAATATATACAGCATGAACATTTTTGTTCTTTACCGCAAAAAGTAAAAACGGTAGATGATATTGTTGATTTCCCAATTTTATCTGGGGATTTTAGTTGTAAAATTTTGTCAACTACTTGTAAGTTAATAATATACAAGACAAACAAGAACTAAAACCCTTTTTTTACGAATTTTTCAGGATAGAAATCCTGGATTAAAAATGATTTTTAAATATAAGGAATGACATAAAAGTGAATGGATAACCCACAGTTTCAAAACGATTCGGATGAAAAAACATTGTGGATTTCCATCCAGAAAGGGAACCATCAATCCTTTCATTTATTATACATGGAATATTCCGACTTCCTGTACAACTACGGAAGAAAGATGTGTAAGGACAGCGACATAGTCAAAGATAGCATTCAGGATGTATTTAAGATCCTCTGGGAAAAGAAAGACAGTATTGTTATCAAAAGTTCATTAAAACATTATGTTTTTACCATCTTTCGCAGAGAATTGATTCAAAAAATTCAGCATCAAAAAAGTCTGAATCATCAACTCTCGGAAATGGATTTTGAGTTATCAATAGAGTCGAAAATAATATTGGAGGAGACCCAACAGCAATTAAGGAAGAATTTGGATAAGGCAATTAACAACCTTAGCCATAGACAGAAAGAGATTCTATTCTTACGCTATTACGAAAATATGAGCTATACAGAAATTTCTGAACTCATGTCATTGAATACAAATTCTATGTACAAATTACTTTCTGCAGCCATGCAAAGACTAAAAAATCATTTTATTAGCCTCTTGCTATGTCTGTCTTTATTTGGAGACATTTCATCCTACCTATTTTAAAAACATGCTGGATTTTTTTTTAGTGAAAGTGATTAAAAAACTGATCTACCCAATTGGAGGGTAATTAATAATACTATTGAACGATAACTTTAATCCCACCTGTGGATTTAATTCCCCGATGCTTGCCTCGAACAGATAAATCATTGCCAACTTCATGCCTCGTGGGCTTGCCCCGAGGTTGTTGATTGAGATAATTTTCAATTCCAAAAAAAAAGTAAGTTTTTTTGGGAAGAAACTCTCCATTCCTTCTTCTTACTAATAAAGCGTGTTTCTAAATCAATAAATCTGAAAAGCTATAAATAAGTGAATTATACAAACTATTCAACAGAAGACTTTATAAAGGACGAGAAGTTCATAAATTGGATTAAAACCGGTGATCCGAAATTGAATGCTTTTTGGAAGGAATGGATTCTTTCCCATCCGGAGGAAAAACAGGCTTTCAATGATGCAAGGATCATACTACAAAATCTTGATTTTAAAAAGGATGAATTGACGGAAGCGGATAAATTGGATTTATGGACCAAGATTGAACAACAAAATAAAGGTATAAGTCGTCAGGCTAACATCATGGCTGCCAATCATCATATAGAAACTGATAACTCGAGCACCAAATTTTCGGATAAAATTGATATTAATAAAAGTAGTATTAGTTTCCAGTGGCGCAAAATTGCTGCAACATTAATCATTCTTTTTACTTTTGTCGGAGCTGCATATTACTTAATCAATACTAATCAACCATTACCGGAAAAAGTAGCAATCATTGAAATTATTAAGAAAAATCCAAAAGGGCAGAAGCTTACTACTTATTTACCAGATGGATCAAAAGTAATTTTAAACTCCTTAAGTAGCATCAGGTATAACGCGCCATTCATTGGAAAAGAAAGAGTTATCAATTTGGAGGGGGAGGCATTTTTTGAAGTTAAAAAAGATACTATTATGCCGTTTAAAGTAATCTCAAAAGGAATTACCACAACTGCACTTGGCACAAGCTTCAACGTAAATAGTAAAAATGATGATTATGTCGAAGTAGCATTGATATCAGGAAAAGTAAGAGTTTCAAATGCTGCTTCGAAATATGTAATCCTGAATCCTGGTAAATCTGTTATAGTCATTCAGAATGGTGAATTGAAGGTACAAGAATTTCATTACGTAGATAAAGCAGGTTGGAAAGATGGTATCCTTGTTTTTGATAATTCTTCATTTTCAGAAATTGTGAAGAAGTTAGAAGATTGGTATGGAGTGGAGTTGAAGGTAGTTGTAAAGTCAATGAATCAAATTCATTACACATCTAAATACAAAAATCAGACGCTGGAAAATGTTCTTCAGGGAATTTCTTTTGTATATCATTTCGAGCACAAAATAGTCGGAGAAACAGTTGAAATATATTTTAAAAATTAAATAATGAGCCTATGAAACATTGAAAAACCTCTAAAACTAAAAGAGCCTATGGATGTTGCTGCATCACATAGGCTGAAAACTTAAAATTTTCTATTACAATAAACACTTTAAAGTTATGAATTTTAAATTACTACGGCAAATTTTATTAAAAATGTCAAAGAAAACCTTTCAAGCATTGATTATAAATTGCCTGCTGATGGGTGCCATTTATGCTAATGGACTGAATGCGCAGGAAATCAAAAGCGTAAAGTTTACTTCAATAACAGTTAATCTACAGAAAGTAGGGCTCATGGACGTTTTTCATGATATTGAGGCAAAAACAAGCTATGAATTTTCATATGAAAATGAAGATCTGGATCGAAATTTTCAATTTACCGGCAAATTCAATAATGCTACTGTTGCCGATGTATTATTGGAGATTTCAAAACAAACGGATCTGAAGTTCAGGCAAGTAAACAATAATATACATATATCAAAAAAAGACACAAAGGATAAGAGTGAACAATTTTTGGAAGTAATCATCCAGGGAATCACCATTACAGGCGAAGTTATTTCTGAAGAAGACCAATCCGGATTGCCAGGTGTCAATGTTATAGTGAAGGGAACTGTTCAGGGGACAGTTACCGATGTTGAAGGAAATTATTCGCTCAACGTACCGGATGAAGAATCAATCATTGTATTTAGTTCAGTGGGCTTTCTTACTCGTGAATTTGCAGTAGAAAATCGCACTGTTATTGATGTAACACTTACAACTGACGTCACGACTTTAGATGAATTAGTTGTGGTTGGATACGGCAGCGTAAAAAAGATAAATCTTACCGGCGCAGTAGATGTTATCGACGGAGAGGTGTTCCAGAACAGGGGCAATACAAATGTATCGCAGTTGCTGGTGGGATCCGCAATAGGGCTGAATTTTGACCTTGGCGAGAATGGGTATCAACCTGGAGCAGAAGGAGAATTGACAGTCAGGGGTATGGGTTCATTAAACGGAGGATCACCCTATGTTGTGATCGATGGTTTCGCCGGGGATATGAACACGCTTAACCCCGAAGATATTGAATCAATTACTATTTTGAAAGATGCGGCTGCTTCGGCTATATATGGCGCCCGTGCCCCTTATGGAGTGATCCTTATTACTACAAAATCTGGTAAAAAGAATAAAAAATTAACTGCTACTTACAGCGGGAGCATGAATCTCGTTACTCCTGCACGGCTTCCCGGCACGCTTGATTCGTATACTTATGCACGCGTAATCAATGAAGCTGCGACCAATAGAGATTCCAACTTGCCTTATGATGAACAACGAATTGACAATATAATTGCCTTTCAAGAAGGGGATTATGCATTTTTAGAGGCGCAATATCCCGATAATTTCCCTATGGATAAGATAGTCAACTGGGAACAATTTCCAAATGAAAACGGAAGTTGGGGTGCCTCCCATGCCAATAACGACCCGTGGGACTATTTTACCGGACCTAATTTAGGGAGTACACATAATTTTTCCATAGAAGGCGGTTCCGATAAAACAGCATATTTTTTCTCTCTTGGGTTTTTAGACCAGGCTAGTTCTCTCAAATTTGGCGACGATTCTTTCAAGAGATTTAATGTGTCGGCTAAAATAAACACCGAGTTAACTGACTGGTGGGATTTCAGGTACGAAACCCGATTTATGAAATCCAAAAGGCACTTACCTAGCGGTTCGCGTCCAGACGAGAGGGCTACTTACAACGCCTTGTTCCATATTATTTACAATACGCCTCCAACCAATCCATTGCATAACAGCTTTGGTGAATCAGTACAAGGTATGACGCAATTCTTTAATGAGGCGGGGTATAACAATGATGAAAGAACGGAAAACTGGCAAATTTTTGCTACCGAATTGAGGCCTGTAAAAGGTTGGAAAATAAATGCTGATTTTGCCTACCAATCGATTGACGATTACGACCTCCATGATGGGCAGTCATTCGCCGCAACGAATTGGCTAACCGGTGAAAAAATGGGATCATGGTATAACTCCAGAGTATACGAATATCATAGGAGTAATTATTACTGGAGTTCAAATGCATACACCTCGTATGAATTTAGTTTGAATGAAAAACATAACTTCTTTGTGATGGGTGGGATGCAATTGGAAACTGGCACTTATAGGTCATTGCAAGCCAATGCAAATAACCTGATTGTACCTGAAATAATTTCAATATCAACAGCCACAGGAGATCCAACTCTTAAAGAAAGCATGACACATTTTGCTACGCAAGGATTTTTTGGCAGGTTTACTTACAACTATAAAGAGAAATACCTGCTTGAATCGAACGTACGATACGATGGAACGTCCAAGTTTCAGCAAGGAAACAGATGGGGGTTGTTCCCTTCATTCTCGGCTGGTTGGAATGTTAGCGAAGAGAATTTCTGGGAGCCTATCGCTCCTGTTATTAGTTCCCTTAAGATTAGGGGTTCGTGGGGAGAGCTTGGTAATCAGAACGTTTCATCCTATATGGATTTGGCATTGATTGGCTTATCCAAAGCTAATTTAGGCTGGCTACCCGGACATGGTGGAACAGGGCAGGTCGGCTATACAAATGCCCCTGGTTTAGTTAGCCCTCTCATAACATGGGAAACAGCAACTACCACAAACATAGGTCTAAATATGGGATTATTAAACCATAAATTACAAGTAGACTTTGACATGTTTGAGCGGAAGACTACTAACATGATTGGTCCTGTGGAGGCTTACCCGGGCGTTCTAGGAGCATCAGCACCACGATCGAATAATGCAGAGTTACGCACACGCGGCTTTGAGTTGGCAGTGAGGTGGAAACAAACACTGACAAACGGATTGAACTATTATGTCAACACGAATATGTATGATGCAAAAACGGTAGTAACCAAATACCATAACCCAACGGGCATTCTTAGCTCGTGGCGTGAAGGGCAGGAAGTTGGCGAAATATGGGGTTGGTCGTCTGGCGGGATGTTCCAAAGCCAGGAAGAGATTGATAATCATGCCGACCAATCGTACATTTACAGTGAATGGAATACCGGTGACCTAAAATATGATGATATTAACGGGGACGGGAAAATAGACAAGGGAGATAATACGATTGACGACCATGGTGACCAAATACTAATTGGTAACAGGGAGCCACGTTACCAGTTTGGCATCTCTGCCGGATTAGACTATAAAGGCTTTGACTTTTCAATGATATGGAAAGGGACTGCGAAAAGAGATCGAGAGATGATAGCGAAACGTGGCGAGGCGTATTATGGTTTCTCTAAGAGAGCATCGTGGTCACAACCAAAAGATGATCATCTGGATTATTATAGAGATCAGCCAGGTACTAACTTGGTAGGTTTACACGAAGGCGAAGCAAATATTAATAAGGATGCCTTCTACACAAGACCTTATTTGCATAATAATTCAAATATGAAAAATTATAATGTTAATTCATGGTTTATGGCTGATTACTCTTATATAAGGCTTCAAAATGTTCAGTTGGGGTATACCCTGCCTAATAGCGTCATCTCTAAAATTGGTGTTCAGAGACTAAGGATCTATTTATCAGGCGACAACTTGCTGACATTCGATCATTTACCTAAGGGGTTGGATCCTACTATTTCTGGTGGAGGTTACTATACCAGTCTAGGTAAAGATTATCGAGCCGACAGGATTTATTCTATGGGAATAAATATTACTTTATAAGTAGGTTTAAAGGATTAATAAAATAAGAAATAATGAAAAAAATATATTATATAATATTGATTTTAGCTTTACCGCTTATAATGGCATGTGAAGATTATTTGGAGCGTCCGCCATTAACGGAAATAGGAAATGAAAGTTATTGGAAATCAGCAATTGACCTAAAAAATTATACTGCCAAGTTTTATGAGGATTTTCCGACAATTCAAGGGAGCGCATACATGAATGTGTATTATGAATCTGATGACATGTTTACGTATACTAATGCGAAAGACTTGCTCAACGGAAACAATGTGATTTCAACAGGGTCATGGAAAAATGATTTTGCAGATGTTAGGAATATCAATGTCTTTTTCGACAATTACAGCAGATGCGAGGATGATTTCGAAGCATGGAATCAGTACCTTGGCGAAGCACAGTTTTTTAAGGCATGGATTTATTTTAACCTGGTAAAAAAATATGGCGATGTACCTTGGTATTCAAATGGATTAACACCCGACATGGAAGATGAGCTGATGAGGCCAAGGGATCCCAGGACACTGGTTGTAGATTCTATATTAAGTTTACTGGATAAGGCTGTACTGAACGTTGATAAGAGGGATGTTGCCCCATGGAACAACAATTCAATTAATAAAGAAGCTGTATTGGCTTTTAAAACCAGGGTTGCCCTTAACGAAGGAACCTGGCAAAAATATCATAACGGGACTGATTTCGCCACGCCTGGTGCAAATCCTGACAAGTACTTTCAAGTTAGCGTTAGTGCTGCACAGGAATTAATGAACGGGGATTATAATGCAGGTATTTACAGCACCGGAAATCCTGAGACCGATTACTTCGAACTTTTCGGGACAGGCAATATGGGATCCATAAATGAAGTATTGTTATACAGGGCTTACAATGTTGGTGACAAGATTGGGCATCAACAAAATTATTATTGTGTCACGGCTCCAAATGAGCTTGGAGCAACATGGCAGTATGTAACATCGCACCTCGGAAACGATGGTACACCTTTCGATTATCCGGCTCTTGCGCAAACAACAAAAGGCAACGACTTTTTAACGGCCATAGCAAACAATTGCGACGGCAGGTTGAAACAAAATATCTGGATACCGGGCGATATTATGAACCATGAATATAATACGGTATTTGATTTGCCTCCAATAAATGAGAGTCCAATTTACCTTAATACAACAGGCTTCCAAATTAAGAAGGGTGTAAATCTTAACCAGACAACTGACTATGCTGCAGCAAACGATGCAGGTTTTATTATTTTCAGTTACTCCGAAGTATTACTCAATTATGCCGAAGCGCAATGCGAACTTGACGGGACTGTGGCTACTTCCCAACTAAATCTGTTACGTGCCAGGGTAGGCATGCCCGACTTTACCGTTAACCAGCAGAGCGCCGATCCTAACCCGGTTGATTACGGGTATTCCATCTCCGACGCATTGTATGAAATACGCAGGGAGAGGTGTGTGGAATTAGCATTTTACAGATATCGCGAATCAGACTGGAAACGCTGGGCAGCACATAGTCTGTTTAAAGGGAAAAGGCCTTTGGGATATCCGTTTAAGCAGGATGAATTCCCTGGGTTCAGTCCTTTGCTTAGCCCGGATGGCTTAATTGATGTTTTGCAAGGCGAAATTCCGAGTGGATATGGATTCAGGCCTGAGCGGAATTACCTGAGCAGTGTTCCCGAAACCGAATTAACACTTAATCCGAATTTGACCCAAAATCCGGGATGGTAGCTTAATTCAACGAAATTATATTTTCAAAAGGAATTAATTTTCTTGAGTGTCCGTATATGTATTTAGAATATTGTATTTAATACATATACGGGCATTCATTTATTGTTTAATAAACAAGGTGTAAAAAAATTACTTACCAATTGCTAAGCTCTATAATTCATGAATTTAACCATTTTGCAGATAAGGCATTGACAGTCAGCTCAAGCCGATAAATTGCAAGAAAAATAAAATTTTCAGAAGCGTTTTTTAATTTCAATGTCAATGCCGTGGTTTCTAGCTCTTTACAAGTTTCAATAATTATTCCCTGCATTATGCAGGCTAAAGCAATTAAATGATTTCCAATAAAATATTTTAGTGTCATTTTTTAATTATTCATTGTATGAAACGACCATGATTCTAAAATCACAGAAAATGATGACTAAATCTTGGGAGTTCCATCAGGAATTAAATTTTTAATAGAACTTTATCAATTGGATCCAATTGATTCACAGTGACGTAACAACGATTTATACAGATGAAATACCTCATTTTAATGAATAGGATGATGAACATACGTGCAAAAATATCCAGATGGATTTTTTGCATGATGATCTTTATATATTCAGCCTCTCTTCAGGGGCAAAATCTGAACAACAATTTAACTAAAAAAGTAGAAATTAAAGACCTCTATCACTATAGTTCCATTTTTTCTTCGCAAAGAAATTACCGGATTTTTTTACCACCCGCCTACAACGAGAATACAACGAAAAGGTATCCTGTTATTTATTTTTTTCATGGTTGGGCACAACGCCATTTTGGGTCCTGGGGATCTGGATATTCCAATTACGACAGAGGCGATGAAAATAATGGAGATAATATTGAAAAGTTTGTATCCGAAAATGATGTCATTGTAGTAAAAATCGATGGCCTGAATATGTTCTCTACTGAAGCGTTAACAGTAAGTCCATATAACGTTAGTACAGTCACAACTTTTCGGCAATTTCCCATCTATTTTAAAGAATTGATCCATTACATTGATAGTCGCTATCGCACGATACCCGACAGGGAACACCGGGCCACATCAGGCCTGTCGATGGGTGGGTTTATGTGTTTTTGGCTGGCAGCTAAATACCCGGATATGGTAAGTGCAGCGGGTAATTTTTGCGGGTCAACCGAATTTTTAGCTGGCCCGCTTGAATTTCCTGTAGAATATGCCCATGCAGAAATGTTCGACAACTTTAAGGGTGTAAGCCTTCGAATGCATAATGGAACCAGGGATCGCTTACGATTTTACCACCAGGACATGAACCGTATCCTGCTCAATATTTTGCCACAGTATGAATTTAAGGTTTATGAAGCTTCCCATATTACCTGTGGCTTGGGTGACATGTTTGACTTTATTATGAAAGCTTTTAAATCACCCTTGCCTTTGCCGGCACAATGGGATTACATTGATATTTACCCGTTTTTTGAAGTCTGGGATTATAAAGTTGAAACCGACAGGAACAGGGCAGGGTTTACAATTTTGGAAAATGTAAATCCAAACGGGTTTAAAATTGCAGTGCGTAATTTTTTGCCCGATGGTGAACTAATGCCTAATGTGTCAGCCAAAATAATCACTTCACCCATCTATAAAAAAAACCGGGAATACCACATTACCGATGTCGATTTAAGAAGTCTGCTTAGAAAAACCTCCGTGGTTCGCAGCGATTCTGAAGGGCGATTGAGTGTTGAAACGAATGGAAGTTTACACCAAATAGGGATTAGTGAGTACACTGGAAATCCAAATCTATGTATGGCTAAATATGCTATCGACAACATGGAGTGGGCAGAAACCGGCAAAGAGATAGCATTGTCCATAGAGATATTAAATAAAGGATTAGGCGATGCAAGAGGTATTACGGGAGAGATTGTTGCCCTTAGTGATAGTTTAGAGGTAATAGAAGGGATGGGTAAATTACAGAAACTGCCAGCTTTGTCCATCGATAAATTGAAAGGGAAATTTAAGCTTAAAAACAACAAGCCGGGAGTCGGGATTGCAAAATTCAAATTGATATTGAAAGATGAAGCCGGGCTCGAATGGGAAGAGGAGTTTGAACTGCGATTTAAAGACCCCGTGGCTGAAATTACAGATTTTGTGATTGCAGATGGCCGGGAGATGACCGTGGTGAAAGCTGCAGTAGATTCTGTTACTGGTATCGTGGGGGCCGGAAACGGAGATGGAATTGCCAACCCCGGAGAAACCATTGTTATTTTGGTAAAAGAAGGCGGCAAGTATATACGCACAAATGCCTACACCCTGCATCCGCAAATTAATGCGCAGCATACCAATATACGGATATCGGATAAGTGGCAGGAATATGACCACATTGGTGGCTCGGTTAAATACACCAAACCTGTAATATCTTCCGAAAAAGCCTCGGGGAAAGATATTTGGTTTTATGTAGAGTATTGGCTGCCGGCGAATCACATAATTAGCGGAAAACACATTATTAAAAAAGGTAAAATCAAGATTGAAGTTAAAGGTAAAGATGAAACACCACCTCAAATACAATGGCTTCAGGTTGTAACAAATGATCGTATCGAGGCCAGGGTATATGATGGTTCCGGTATAGATAAGGTTGCCCTTACTTTTGTGCCTAATGAAGAAGCATCAACCATAAAACACGTGGGTTGGGATAAAGTACCAAAGGCCTTTGAACTGGAGTTGGTCGATACCGGATTGGATGGTGATGCAGTAAAAGGAGACGGCGTGTATAGCCGAAATATAGAAAACCAGCCCTCATACTTTTATACTATTGAAGCGAAAACAATTGATTCAGAAGGGAATAATGAAGTTTTTGAGTGGCCGGAAGCCTTTTTGCTAAAGAATACCGAATACTCAAAATAGAATACAATAAAGTTAAACGGAATAACATTTTTAAAAAAAGTAATTATGAAAACAACAAAGAGAATAACTCGTTTTTATGGTTTTGCTTATATCGCTATGCTGTTAATGTTTATTAACATTCAAGGCATACATGCAAACCCGGGGGATAGTAAAGATAAAGGCTCCGGCATAGTGAAAGTATTTATGGCCGGTGCTGCAACAGCCAATATAACGCCACCTCTCGGACTCGAAATTGTTGGTGGATGGTCGGGGATCGTGGCAAGTCATATCCATGATGAATTGCATGCCCGCTGCCTTATCCTTGATGACGGAGAACAAAAATTGGCTTTTATTATCGTGGACAATATCGGCATGCAGCGTGATTTAATAGACGAAACCAAGAGGCTGATCGAGGAAGAAACAAACATCCCACGGGCCAATGTGCTAATATCCGCTATACATACCCACTCTTCAGTAAGTTCAGGAGGAAGAGGGAATAAGCGGAAAGAGTTTGATAACGGTGGGTCGTTCGACAATTACCAGCAATTACTTATCAGGCGTATGGCAGATGTGGTAAGGATTGCACTGAACAACATGGAGCCGGCCAAGGTTGGCTGGGGGGGTGGCGATGCCCCTGATAATGTATTTGTCCGCCGGTACAAAATGAAGCCAGGCACCCCCATGCCAAGCCCACTCGGAGGGCAGGACAAGGTAGTGATGAATCCCGGGAGAAGCCCTAACGTGTTAGACCATGCCGGTATAAACGATCCCGAGGTTTCGTTTATATCCGTAAAATCAATTGAAGGGAAACCTATCGCATTGCTTGCAAATTATTCGCTCCATTATGTGGGTTATGTCGCCAAAGGCGATATATCGGCAGACTATTTTCCAGTATTTGCCGACCGTATCCAGGAATTGCTACAAGCCGACAGGCAGCAGCCTTCTTTTGTAGGGATAATGTCTAATGGGACTTCCGGCAATATAAATAATAATAATTATTTGGCGCCGAGTATAAAAAAAGAACCTTATGAGCAGATTAAACTTGTAGCCGAAGATGTCGCCAGGGTAGTGTTTCGTGCCCATAATTCAATAGAGTACCACAATTGGGTTCCTTTAGGGGCTGTAGAGGAAGAGTTGACACTTAAAGTACGCAAGCCTTCTGCCGAGATGTTGGAACGTGCCAGGTGGGTTATTGCCCGGCCCGACACGGTTAAGCCAGTGCACATACGCGAAGTAACTTATGCCAACCGGATAATTAACCATAATGAAACCTGGCCCGATAAAATTGATGTTGTATTGCAGGCATTCCGCATAGGCGATTTGGGCGTTGCGGCAATACCATTCGAGGTCTTTGCCGAAATTGGGCTGGAGATAAAGGCGAAGAGCCCGTTTCAAAAATCTTTTACCATCTCACTGGCAAATGGCACTTATGGGTACCTACCAAGGCCTGAAGACCATGAGCTTGGGGGGTACGAAACCTGGTTGCCTACGAGCAAAGTAGAAGTGGAAGCTTCAAGGAAAATCGTTTCAAAATTGCTTGACCTGTTTGAAAAGATAAAGTGAAATCAATTACAGAATTAAACGGTTCTACCCTGAATTTAATGGAAGATCGAAAATTAAGTAAGAAGTCGGGAGTCGGGAGACCGAAGAAAAAAAGAATAAAAAACTCAGAGCCGGATTAAGAAACATGAAGAACGGCTTATGTTGGAAGTTTTTCTTCTGACTCCTGACTTCGGTCTTCCGTCACATACAACAAAGGTTTTCATTAAAATAACAGTAGAACCAATTAAACGATAGATAACTATGAATTTTTTACAAACATCAAAAACCTGGATATTTACCCGGATAATTATTTGCCTTTTTATTTTAGCAGGCACCTTGGGGTGCCAGAAAAAGGTACTAAATAAAATTACAGGGGCAGAATTACTCCCTGCTCCTCAGAAGGTCGAATTTAAAAAGGGTATTTCCATTAACCCTGAAAAATTCAAAACGGTTTACCTGTACGCAGCGATCGACAAAGATGCCCGTTTTGCAGCAAATTTATTGAGGGATGAGATAAGTCAGCTCTTTGATTATGAGGTAAATGTGCAGGTTGTGAATTCTTATGAAGACCTGTCAAGCCCTTCTGTTATCCTTGGTATAGCTTCTGAAGATAAGGGATTTTCAAATTTTTGTTCAGAACTTCCATCTCCGCAGAAAGGCAATGCCGAGGCCTATGTTTTAGATATTACAAAAGATTTAGTTACGGTATCCGGTGGAGGTGATGCAGGGCTTTTCTATGGAGTACAAACCCTGATACAGCTTTTGGAGGAGGCTAAATGGGGAGATGAATCTTTATCAGGCATGACCATTCAGGACTGGCCGGAGTTAAAGGAACGGTGGGTGCACTATAATTATTTCTACCATATGGATCGTTTTGAGTACATTAAAGAATCGATTATAAAACTTTCAAAATATAAGGTAAACGGTATTGTATTCGAATTTGAAGATGAGTTTAAATATAAATCGCACCCTTTTATTGCTGCACCTACTGCATTAACTCCCGAACAGGTAAAAGAGCTTACGCTTTTCGCACATAATTACCATATTGATATCGTACCCCTGGTACAGGGTTTTGGTCATGCCGGTTTCCAGCTTAAGCATGAGCAACTCAAACATCTTCGCGAAGACCCGGAGTCATATCAATCCTTTTGCCCGCTAAAAGAAGAAACCTATGAATTTATTTTCGATCTGTTCCGGGAAACAATAGAGGCTACCCCGGGGGTTAAGTATTTCCATGTGGGGGCCGATGAAGTACATAATATGGGGATATGCCCTCTTTGTAAGAAGAAAAAAGAGAAGATTGGCGATCTGGGCTTACACCTCACATGGCTAAACAAAGTTCAGGATTTTATGAAAGAACATGGGCGGACACTTGTTTACTGGGACGATATGCCATGGAAACAAGCAGGTATTTATCGACTGGAGGATGATGAAAAATTTGATTCTGCCTGGGTAGCAGGCACAACAAAACTTAGTGGCATTATAGATCAATTCCCACAGGATGGGGTATTCAATCGGTGGAACTATCAGCTAGGTAGAGATAAAAAAAATATTAAAATGCTGGATTGGTACAAAGAGAATAACTTTAATACGATGATTGCAACGGCTGTTATAGGCGACTGGCCTTTGATCCCAAAGTATGATTGGATGCCCGCGAACATTAAAAGTTACGTCACATTGGCTGCCGAAAAAGGCGTTATGGGTGAACTCTGTACCGCCTGGGGAGATGATTCAGGAAACCATTTTGAAGTTTTCTGGCTGGGGTTTTTAGCTTCGGCAGAGTATGCATGGAGCAGTAAAAGCCCGGCTACATTAGACCAATATTGGGAGAAATACATCCGGCGGTTTTTTGGTCCGAATACCAACGGTCTTGTGCCTGCATTCCACAATTTATCAGAGCGGGTTTATTTTTGGGATACAGCTTTTATGAAGAAGGGAAATAAACGAAGAAAAGGCTATCAACTCATATCCCTCCCCGATTTACAAAACAAACCGGAAGAAGGAAGTTGGACTGCGCATTTCCAACCTCTCATGGAATTGGCTCAACAGGAGAAACAGAAGAATGCAGAAGCTGTAAAAACCCTCGAGCAGAATATGGACAAAGTTACCAGCAATGCTTACAATCTGGAAGTGTTCGCGTCAATGGGGCGTTTTATGGAATCCTATTGTGACCTTGTCCTTTGCGTTGGCGAAATAGCCGCTTGTTGCGATAAAGTAATGGAGGCCAGGGAAAAAGGGCAAAAGGAAGAGGAGGTTTCTCAGCTTGAAAAAATGGTAAAAGTTGCTGATTTGGCATGGGATGGTTACTATGCAAGTTACGAAGATTTGAAAAAAATATGGGAAGTAGCCCGACTTCCAAAAGGTGGAGAAGGATACATAATGAATCCACAAACCATTTATCTTGCCGGCAGGACATCGGATCTGTCGTATTTGATATTAGCCGAGCAACAATTAGACTTGCCCGGTTATGCTAAAAAATTACTAGAGGAATCAGGGGAATATTGATTTTGGTATTATTAATATTTAAGAAGGTAAAAATGAAAATAATTCACTGTTTAATTTTGATTTTGGGTTTTAACCCAATGGTTTTTTCTCAAGAATCAACGGTTGATGCAGTGACTTCGCCCAATATTATGCCCCCCCCCCCTGCTTCTTCTTTGAAAGCGAAAGAAGAGTTGGCCTTAAAGAAGCCGGATAAAGACGGAATTGTATGGTTTGATGCACAAGAAGAACCATTTGGCTTAGTGGGGTTTGAATGGATAAAACAAGATAGTGTGTACATAAGGTTGCCCGTCAACCCAAAGATGGAAATAAGGACTGGGATTCGTGAATTGGCAAATATGACGGCTGGTGGGCAAATCAGGTTCAAGACTGATAGCCGAAGGGTTTTAGTTAAAGTTGAACTAATGAATAAATCAGGGATGTATCACATGCCTGCCACCGGCCAAAGTGGATTTGACATATACATGGAGGATGAAGGGATTCAAAGATTTCTAGCTACCTCCAGGTTTCCTCACGACACTATTGCGTATCAGGCTGAACTTTATAATACTGATGAAAGCCGCCTTCGAACTTTCACACTTAATTTCCCTCTTTATAATGGGGTAAACTCCTTGAAAATCGGACTTGACTACAAATCCGGAATACAAGCACCTCCTCCATTTTCATTTCCCGGGAAAGTTGTAATTTATGGCACCTCCATTACACAGGGAGGTTGTGTGTCCAGGCCGGGAATGGTTTATTCTAATATCATTAGCCGCAAACTGGATGCTCAATTTGTTAATCTCGGTTTTTCTGGAAACGGCAGAGGAGAGCTTGCTTTGGCTCATCTGATTAATCAAATTTCCGATGTTGGTTTTATTATCCTCGATTACGAAGGCAATGCAAATAAAACCATCGTTAATTCACTTGACCCGTTTGTCGGTATTTTAAGGAAGGAACAACCTGATACACCAATAATAATAATGTCAAAAATAAGATATGCCAGTGAAATTGAAGGGTCCGAAGCTTACGAACTATTAATGTCGAACAGAGATTTTCAGAAAAAGCTGGTAAATGAGAAGAAAGCGCAAGGGGACAATAACATATATTTCCTTGATGGTTCAAAAGTACTTGGCAATGATTATTATGAGTGTACAGTTGATGGCGGCCACATTTCTGATTTGGGTTCAAAAAGAATAGCGGATGCGTTTATAGTTGCTATTCAGGAAATCGTACATAAGGAAGTCAGGAAAGCACAATAACTGCTATCCAGGCAAGATATTGCAAAATGGGGAGAATAGAGAAAATATAAGGCTGGTAATAGAACAAATGGAAAAATAAAATAATTATGAAACAGGTGTTAATATTTGTATGTGTGATTTTTATGGGCTGCTCATCTACAGAAGATCCCATTACGATTTATACCATTGGCGACTCAACAATGGCAAACAAAAAACAGGACTCTTATCCTGAAACCGGATGGTGCCAGGTTCTTGAAAATTATTTTAGCGAGTCGGTTACTGTTAGAAATCATGCGGTTAATGGAAGAAGTTCAAAGAGTTTTATCAATGAAGGACGTTGGCAAACGGTTCTTGACAGCCTGAAACCAGGTAATTTGGTTTTTATACAATTCGGGCACAACGATCAAAAGGAAAACGATCCCGTGCGTTATACGATCCCTTTTGGCTCGTATTCCGAAAATATGGAAAAATTTATACGTGAAACAAAATCAAAAGGGGCATCTCCAATCCTGTTTACTTCAATTGTCAGACGTAAATTTGGCGAAAATGGGAAACTGTCCCAAACACTTGGAGCTTATCCGCAAGCAACTCGCAGCTTATCAACAAAACTTGATGTTCCACTAATCGATTTACAAAGAATAACCGAAGAATGGATCAATAATCTGGGCGACGAGCCATCAAAAAAAATGTATTTGCATACCGATCCCAGTGACAAATATCCTGAGGGTAGAAAAGACAATACACATTTATCGGTTGAAGGAGCAAATAAAGTCGCTCAACTGGCACTTTCAGAGATAAAAAAACAAAAATTGAAAATTTCGGACAGAATAAAATAACGACACATCAATGATATCTAAAAATTTAATGATTATGGCAAAATTTATCTTATTCGCAGTATTGTTATCGGCCTTAACAATGTGTGGGCAAAAAACCCAAAAAGAGCAAAAACTGGAGCCTATATTTCAAACAGAAGAGCATTATAAACAAAGTGAAGAAGAGGGAAGACAACAATTAAAACGTCTAAAGAAAAACTATAATAATTTAGAGGAATTTAGCTTGAGGGCCAATACAATTAAAAAGGCCATTTTAAGCGGAGCCGAACTTGACCCCCTGCCCCAAAAAACACCCTTAAATAGTATACGGACCAACAAACGTAAGCTCGATGGTTATTCAGTTGAGAACATTGCATTTGAAAGTGTTCCGGGCGTTTTTGTTACCGGAAGTTTATATACGCCTGTAGCTGAAGAAGATCTTATGCCTGGAATTTTATGTCCGCACGGCCACTGGAGTAAACCTGAAAATTATGGAAGGTTTAGAGAAAACATGCAAAAACGGTGTGCCAGCCTGGCAAAAATGGGAGCTATGGTTTTTGCTTACGATATGGTTGGTTATGGCGATATGAAAGAACATGGGTGGATTCACGGTTATGCAAAAACCTTAAAATTGCAATTATGGAACAGCATCAGAGGAGTTGACTTCCTACTTTCTTTAAAAAATATTGACCCGGAAAGAATTGCTGTTACAGGTGCATCAGGAGGCGGGACGCAAACATTTTTATTAACTGCCGTCGACAAGCGCATTGCAGTTTCTGTTCCCACGGTAATGGTTTCTGCCCACTTTAAAGGAGGATGTATTTGCGAAAGCGGAATGCCAATTCACAAACAAGGAGATTTTGAAACCAATAATGTTGAAATAGCCGCACTGGCAGCTCCTCGCCCAATGTTACTTATTTCTGATGGTGACGACTGGACAAAAAACTGCCCCGAAATTGAGTTCCCTTATATCCGGGAAATATATGCTTATTATAATAAGGCAGGTAATGTTGAAAATGCCCACTTTGCCGACGAAGTCCATGATTATGGTATTTCAAAACGCAAAGCTATGTACCCTTTCCTGGCCAAACATCTGGGGCTCGACCTTAGTGCAATCCAAAACAATGATGGCGAAATTGACGAATCGGGTGTTGTTATCGAAAGCTATGAAGAGCTAAAAGTTTTTTCTGATAAAAACCCATTGCCCAAACATGCCATACTTCGGAATGACAAAGTGAAGTGGGAGTGAATACGTGGAGATGAGCTCAAATTAATTATTCAAACCGAGTAAGATGCATTCGTTATAGTGATAAATAGAATTTAAGTTATAAGATAAAACTACATTTTAATGCCGGATACTTACAGTGACTATGTGAAAAAATTTATGACCCTTTGTTTTTTGCTATGCGTATCATTTTACCTTTTTGCTGATGAAATTGATATTTATCCTTCTCCTAAAGGAATAGTAGCATCAGATAACTTTAATGTGGAAGTTCGTTTAAAAGGGAAATCTAAATGGCAACCTGTTTTTGTTTATCAAAGTGTTAACAAATTGAATCAGGAGGAGAATGCATCATGGGCTCCTTTTTCATTTTCAGGAGAAATAGAGATACGCGTCACCCCCTTAAATCAAAAATGCGATTTTTTGATTATCCGTCCAAAAGCTTTTCAAATAAAACCAACGCTCAAGGATAACAGAGTATATCTATCCCTCACGAAACCATCAAAATTGTGCCTGGAAATCAACGGCAATTCAGATCGTGTACTTTTTATTTTTGCAGATACGCTGGATCAGAAACCAAAAGAAATAGACGGGAACAAATTAGTTTATTTTAAACCTGGTATCCATGAGATCGGTGACAGATACAAATTACAAAGCAACACAACATATTATATTGAAGGAGGTGCTGTCCTTAATGGTTCCTTCTATGGTCAGGGTAAACTTGAAAATGTAATAATACGAGGTCGTGGAATTATTAATTCAGGCTATCAAAAATGGAAACATCCCTCGGAAGGATTGCTTAGCAATATTGCATTTGAGGATGCAAAAGATATTGTTATTGAGGGAATTACTTGTATTGAGGCTGGTAATTTTCAAATAAAGGTACAATCAAAAGAGCCTTATTCAAGAATTGAAATTAAAAATATAAAACTTATTGGCTGGAATAAAAATACAGATGGGATTCACGTTTCAGATATGGATTGGAAGGATTCACCAGTAGTTGGGAATGCAAAAGGAATAAAATTATTTGTTGATGATTGTTTTATTCGTGCAAACGATGATGCTATCTTATTATGTGATGGCGTTGCCTATTCTGAAATGAAAGACTGTATAATATGGGATGCCGGATATGGTGCCACATTTTGCCTGAGTTGGGGAGGTCATCAAAATGTTGATTCATGCAGAGTGAATAACATTTATGTTATTCATAAAGGTGGTAATGGTCCTGTATTTAGAGCCAATCATGCAGGGGCCGGACTGATTCAGAACGTACGCTTCAGCAATATATTTATAGAGGGTGATGTTAATTCGCTGATAAGTATAAATATAATGGATCATAATTATGACCCGGATAAATCACATAATTCTATTAATAACCTACAATTCAAAAATATTACACTGGAAGGGAAATGTGGAGAAAACTTAATTAATGGTTATAGTGAGGATTATACAATCTCAAACATTTCATTTCAGAATTTTAAAATAAATGGAAAAATAATACTCTCTCATGAAGACATGAATCTGACAATGAATGAATTTGTTAATAATGTAACATATTCGGAATAAGGAAAAATTTTCTTCCTGCGATTGAATTAGAAGCTTAAAATTATTAGAAATGGAAAAAAGAAGGGATTTTATAAGGAAAAGTGTAATGGGTTTAACTACCGGATTGGCGGTAAGTGGTTTGGGTATTGGCAAGAAATCTTATGCTTCGCCACAAACAGAAAATCTTAAGTTACTCAAGAATTGGCATAACGACCCTCAGTGGATTGAGATGAAATATGGCGACTGGGGCGGCCCTGGGGTATCTGCCAACCCAGGACCAATGGATACCTTTTTGCTGAAGGACTATGCGCCCCGGTCATCGCTTGTGGTAGATGAAACTTTTGTCCCCAAAGCAATATACCCGGCAATCGATGCCCATGTCCATCATTATGTTGCCAGAGCGCCTGAAAACATTGCTGACTGGGTGCGGACAATGGATGAGGTAGGCATTGAAAAATCGTTGGTGTTGACAGGTGCCACGGGTAAAGAATTTGACACCCTGCTTGCCTTGCTTCCTAAAGCATATCCGGGGCGGTTTCTGCTTTACTGCGGAATGGATAGAACCGGTATAGATAAACCAGATTACTCTAAGCGGGTTGTTGAGGAACTGGAGCGGTGCCATGAACTGGGGGCTAGTGGTGTGGGAGAAATTTCAGATAAAGGAACCGGTATCACGAGAGATAGCACTCTCCCGGAGAACGAAAGGTTGCACCCCGACGACGAAAGGCTGGATGCCTTCTGGGAGAAATGCGCGGAACTGAAAATGCCGATTAACCTTCATGTAGCCGACCATCCTTCCTGCTGGACACCCTTAGATGTCTTTCAGGAACGCACGCCGGATTACCAGCATTTTAACCTATATGGCAAAAATATTCCCTCGTTCGATGAATTGATTGCCAAAAGAAACCGGACACTTGAAAAACATCCGGATACAGTTTTTATTGCATGCCACATGGGAAATCAGGGCCACGACCTGGCAACACTGGCCAAGGCAATGGATAAATACCCGAACCTTTACCTCGATACCTCAGCTCGTGATTATGAACTAGGGCGCACTCCCCGTTCTTCTGCAAAATTTCTGAGTAAATACAAAGACCGTATTGTTTTTGGAACAGACATGGGAAGGGAAAAAAGTATGTTTCAAATTCATTGGCGCTTGCTGGAGACTGCCGACGAATACATCCCCGGTCGCGTTGGATGGAGGTACTGCGGTCTGGATTTACCTGATACCACATTAAAGGCCCTGTATCGGGATACAGCCCAAAAACTTTTTAATATCTAAAATAATTTTCTGAATAATCATAAAAAACAGAATAAATGAAAGTTAATCGTAAGAATTTTCTAAAGGTAGCAGGACTAACTGTTGCAGGAATGGTGGTAAAAACAGGCAGGGCAGTCGCCAATTTGCCTTCTTCAAAAAACCATGTACAAAAATTCAACATGCACGGATATGAAGCACCTAAGATGGATAAAGTAAGGGTAGGTTTTATAGGAATAGGAACCCGTGGATCGGGAACTGTCGTCCGCTTATCCAGTATTAAAGGAGTTGAAGTTAAAGCGCTGTGTGATATCGTTCCTGAAAGGATCGATTCAACAATCAAATTATTAAAAGATGAATTCCCCAGCCAGAATCCAGTCTCGTATAGCGGTGGCAAAGATGACTGGAAAAATGTATGCAAGCGTGATGATATTGATCTTATTTATATTGCCACCCCATGGGAATTACACGCTTCCATAGCCGTTTATGCCATGGAACATGGAAAACATGTTTATACCGAACTTCCTGTTGGCGTGACCCTTGAAGAGTGCTGGCAAGTAGTTGAAACATCGGAGAGTACCAAAAAACATTGTTTCATGGGTTGTATGTCTTCGCAAGATGGAATGCCGGCGGTGGTATTAAATATGGTCAGGCAGGGATTCTTTGGTGATATTATCCATGGAGAAGGCCACTATATCCACGACAGGGTAACAGATAACAAGGTAAGATGGGAAAGGGACAAAAACAATAATAATTGGTTTGGTTATCGCCCATGGCGCCTACAGGAAAATATAAATCGGAATGGAAACCTTTATCCGGCACACGGTCTGGCACCAGTTGCCCAAATGATGGATATTAACTATGGTGACCAAATGAAATATATGGTTTCAATTTCAAGCAACGATTTTACCATGTCCAACAAGATGAAAGAAATGGCTGAAATCGATGGTTATTACAAACCCTATGTGGGATTGAACTTAAGGGGCAATATGAACACGACAATAATCCGTACCCATAAAGGACGAACCATTATGCTCCAACACGACATTAGTTCTCCACGTCCTGGTCACCGCTTTGAATTAATCAGCGGGAACAAAGGTATATATAGGGCACGTCCTGACAGGATTTCTACCAGTGAAGAATGGCTCACGGAAGAAGAATTCAATTCACTAAAGAAGGAATTCACACCTGAGATTACCAAAAGATTTAATGACATAAGAAACAAGGCTGGTGCCAGTCATGCGAGCAGGAGTTATGAACGTGTAACTGCCAGCGATTGGCGATTAATTGATTGCCTGAGAAACGGACTGCCCCTTGAAATGGACGTATATGATGCAGCCCTTTATAGTGCAATATCTCCCCTCAGCGAATGGTCTGTTGCACGCCAGGGAGAAACAGTGAAAATTCCTGACTTTACCAGTGGGGCATGGAGGACCAATAAACGGGGAATGGATATTGGTATTCAACAGGGAGGAACAACTAATTTGATTTAGAATCATTATAACAGATTAAAAATATTTAAAGGTGGAGTAAAACCCAACCTGCCTGCCGCAGGCAGGTTGGCCGCAATTGAATAGCCTTTGTTTATAAGCCAGATGAAAATACATTAAAAAATCAACTTGGATATTTAAGACCAATAAATTATGAAAACATTATTTACCCTGGTACTTATACTATTTGCAATAAATAGTTATAGTCAACAAAAGGCATTTCCTTCTGCCTATGGAGCGGGAGCATACACCACAGGTGGTCGAGGTGGCACAGTATATCATGTAACTAACTTGAATGATAGTGGTACAGGCTCTCTTAGGGATGCTTTATCACAAGATGATAGGACTATTGTATTTGATGTAAGTGGTGTAATTAATCTTTCAAGTTCTTTATCTGTAGCTAATAGGTCAAATATAACAATAGCAGGACAAACTGCTCCAGACGGGGGAATTACTATAGATGGTGAAAGAGTTTATTTTGAGAACGTTCAAAATGTAATAGTTAGATATATTAGGTTTAAGGGTGGTATACAATCTGTAGCTTATAGTGGTGGCCCAACTAATAGTTTTCAGTCGAAATCAAATTGTATAAATCAAATATTTGACCATTGTACATTTGCTTTTGGGTTTTTTCAAGGTGGCTCATGGTATCCGGGGTCTGGTGTAAGTACTGTAGATAATCTTACGGTACAACGTTGTTTCTTTGCTAATAACGATAGAGGGGTTTTAGCTGGTGGTGGTACTGGAACTACTAATATTACAGGTGAATATTCTTTTATTTCTAATTTGTTTTATAATCAGAGGCATAGAACGCCAAACATATCAGGTGATGGTGGTAGGGCTGATGTTATTAATAATGTGGTTTGGAATGTTCAAAA
>SDBV01003355.1_pt1 | contig 23678 bp, 33 predicted proteins | sample 2277081 | NCBI WGS metagenome assembly SDBV01 (sample SAMN10402039, study PRJNA504765) | marine sediment metagenome | isolation source: marine sediment core GS10_PC15, 223 cmbsf | place: Arctic Ocean: Southern Knipovich Ridge | collected 2010 | reverse complement strand
CACCTGTAATAAAATTTGAATCGGGTGGTGCTGGATATGTTGATGTGGTATTAGTTAATGTAGTATGTAAATTAGTCCAATATAAAATTCCAGTTGGATCAGGTCCACCTGTCATGGTCATCCAAACTTGGAAATTATCTATTTTATTACTATCATTTAGGGCATGCATTTCATAACAAACCCACTTAGAAACAGAATAGTTGCCTGCCGTGACTGGATATGCGGAAGAAGATTGTTCAGTGCCAACTACTGATACTAAGTTTAAATTACTAACATCATCTTGTTCATTGCCAGATGTTGCGATTGGAGGATTAGCTGTTGCTGAACCACCAAAAAATTCTACTATATGTACGTTTGCGACTGTCATATTTGTTTCATTTTATCTTTTGACTTAATTATTTATAAAGGTTTCTCTAAGCAGCAGTTAATTTCGTTTGAGTTAAAGTTATAATTAAAGTACCCGGTACTGGTGTACTATTAGTTGTAAAAACTGCTGTATTTAAAACTGTAAAAGCTCCACCTTTTTTTAATGTAATTGATTCCCCAGAAACATAAGTAACAGCAGTACATTGCACTCCACCACTAGGATTAGGATCTAAATTAGTACAGCCAGCAGAAAATCCAGCTAAAGTAAGCATTTCTGCTTTTGTTACAATAGGATCGCCACCAACAGTTAATTTATTTGTTGCCGTTGCAATTGTTGCCGTTCCAGCATGAGAACATTTAAAAGTTGCCAATTTATTTATCACTGGAACCGAAACCATTAGCTCACATCCATTACTGCACCAGTCATAGTAGCACTTATACTTCCATTTGTTATAGTTGTAACTGCGCCATTTAATGTAATAGAACCAGTTCCATTAGTTATAGTTGTTTTAGAAGCTCCTTTATCCATAGTAATTATATTTACACCATCTGTTAATATTATATCATCATTTAAAGCCATTGTAATATTAGTTGTACCTGCTTCTAATGTTACAGTTCCATCAATACCTATATTAACAAATGATTGTATCACTCCTAATGATGAATCTGCTGCAATAGGTTCATCATATTGTTCTAATGATATACCAGTTGCATGATCCATTCTTAATACAGTTTTTGCTTTAATATTATAAATAGTATATTCACCATCTACTGGAAGAAATGTTGTAGTTACACTATCTGTAGCGGTAGCAATAGCTGGATCAACGATTGTTTCTATATCTTTTACTTCAACTGTATCTTGAGATACTAAACTAGCATCTGCAGACTCATACATCATATTATTATGACCTGCATCAAAAATAAAATGTGTAAATCCAGTACTTTGTTTAGCTTGATATGCATATCTAGCTGTAGTTGTTTCACCCGGATTTGCTGCTTTAATATAATTTATATAACCTACATCACTTGTAAGTAAATGAGATCTAAATGGTTTATCAAATAATATTGCTGGTTTGGGTGGAAAGAAAGGAAATGAAGTTAATGGTACATCAATATCATCTGCTAAATAATTTACCTCATCATCACTAATTGTACCGCCTAAATGAATTATATGCCGACGTACACCCATACGATAATTGCCTATACGTTTTTCAGAATCATCAAAAGCTTGTGTATAATCTACTGGATTTTCTAATATATAATTTATTGGATCATTCCATACTTCAACATATTTTCCATCTTCATAAAATTCTCTATGAAATGCCGTAAGAAACATTATATGAGTTCGTCTAACGGTTGTTAAATGAGAATGTTGATCAGTTTGAACTGCCAATACATCTCTTCGTTCCGCTGTAGCTTTTCTTGTATAATGAATATATCTATTATCTCTATAATATGGACGAAAAATTTTATGTCCAGAAAATACATCTAACAATGCCCATCTATACGGATGCCCAACTTCTGCTCCAAATACTGGTTCTAAAAATAATCCCATTAGAATGTCGCTCCCGATCTGAAGTTACCCAGACCATTTAATAAGTAATGTTCTGACACCTGTGTTAATAAGTTTTTCTCATTATAAAACAATGTCCAATCTAATGACCCTTCAGTCATTTCTACTCTCACCATAGCACCCACATCTGCTCCTATGTAAGTAACTTTTTTTGATACATACCATGTCATATTTCGCCCAATACTTTGGTCTTCTACACCAGCACTTGTAGTACCCCGAGATACTGTTCTATATAATGGTAGGAATGCATTATCTCCTTTTTCTAATCCTATTATAGGAAATGCTACTAGAGGATCTTCAATTGTTTTAAATAATGTATTATCATCATTATATCTTATCTGTACACTTGAACCCGGTTCAAGAATATCACTAGATTTATTTATGTCACCCTCTCTTGTTTTCTGAGCGTATTTTTTATATTCCATTGGTATATAAACATGAGCAAAAAATCTAGCCTTTGCCATACTCCATAATATATATCGTATGCCTTTAATTAATAAATCTAAATATGTTAATAAGAATATGTGTTTACGCCATGTATCATCTATACTTGTTTGTTCATCTAAATTTACGGCTACAATAGCACCTAATTTATTGATAACATAGCCACTATATGGAAATAACCACATCATATCTATTTCATTAATTTTATCTAATTGTTTGTTAATATCTAGAATAGTTGATTTGAGAGATTTTTCACCAAATACTTTAGGCACTACATCTCCAGACCCCGGTCTTGAAAATATAATTTTTTGATTATATTTAGGAGCATCTCTATCATATGTAAATTCCATTGGCGCTTTTATTACAAGTTGTTCCATTAATTCTAAATCTACGTTAGAAATATCACGATATGTAGTGTCTGGATTTGTCATAATTATTTCAAGTGCTTTAAACTCTGCTTTTAAATCAGATATATCACAATATGATGATATGCCATGAAATGGATAATATGTTATTAAATTATTATCTACTTCAGTAAAAGATGGCGCACCTTCTATAAATTCATCTGGAAACCATAATACAGTTGCCCATGCAACTGGAAATGATGCATAATTATCATAATCATTTATAACATAATTATCTGGATAAATTTGTAAACCATTAGCTTTTTGATTATTTACATATGCTATTTCAGGGTGAAATATTGGTTTGGAAGTATCACTATAATCTATATTAGTATTTGGAGTAAATCTTTGAGCCCATGATTTGTAATCACTACTTTGCGTTAAATCATCTAAATTTAAATGTTGATGTTCTGGTGGAGAAAATCCTACTGTTAATAAACCAGCTTCTCGATATTTAATAAGTATACCATTTTCTGTAACATTTTTATATAATATATTATTTTCATCTTTTATTTCTGGTTCATCGATATCATGAATAAGATTGAAATCTTTCCAACTATTAGCAATAGAAAAATTAAAATAATGATTTACTGTAGATGCTTTAATCATACCATAATCTTGTATATCTTCCATTGGAAATATAAAATCTGGTGGATTGTCTTCACCGGCATCTTTTAATTTCTTTTTGGCTACATCTAAAAATAGAAAACATGTAGCTTTTCCTTGTTTTTCAAAACCTTTATTTTTAAATAATTCAGTTAATGATGGATATAAATCATAATGAAATGCTCTATCTTGTGGTGACTGTCCTTTACTTTTATCTAGTATTCCAAAATATGTTTTTGGTCTTATTACTATTCTATTAGCGGCAAATATAGGATAACTATCTATTGAACCTTTTTCAGTATTAGATTTCGGTGCATTTGTAGCTGGAAACCCTGCCATACTAGAAACAATAAGTTGTATAATTCTAGTTATTGCTAAAGAATCATATTGAACAGTATTAAATTTACTACCTGTATAAATATCTGCTCTCATAAAACTAGCGGGAACACCTCTAATATATGATATAAGTTTATCATCTTTAGATAATACTTTTTGAATTAAAGATGCATATCCAGAAACTCTTGTCATCATTGCTCTATAAAAATCTGGATTCGAATTAGCTTCAAATGATTGATCAGTTGAAAAATTTCGTATAAATCTTTCTTGTAAATCATCAAATAAATCTTTTTGACTTTTAATTTGAGAATTTCCTACCGCTGATCTGGAGGATATTTCATCTGATAAACTCCACATACTATATGTATCTGGAGGATTTGGTGTCACGCCCGGTACAAAACCTGCTCCAAGTCTTTGTTGAGGAAAATCTGTAGCAAGAAATAATTCAGAAAATATATCTACTTGTGATTTAGAAGGATCTTCATCATGAATTCTTGATATGTTACCAACTGCTAAACGAAATGCATCTGTTGAAAATTTAGCAGCAAAAGGATATGTGTCTATATTAAAAGCAAATAATGTACTTTCCTCTTCATTATCATGTATTTTTCTGAATCTAACATAAATTAATTTACTTATTTTTTTTCCTATTTTTGCGCCCAAATCTTCTGTATCTTGAAGAAACTCTGGATCTATTCTAATAATAGGTGTGAACCATTGATTTAAACCATGATCAGAAGTTAATTTTTTTACAAAAAGTTCTATTAAAGCAAATTGACTAATTGCAATTATATCACATACATATCCTCCTAATGGTTCAAACATAGGTTTATCATTTTTATCGAGCCCACCATATCTTGAAAATTTACCATCTAAAAATCTAAATTGTAATATATCATATCTATGCATTTCATCTATTGCTTGTGTTACAGCAGATATTATTTTATCTGGTGAAGTTAATCTATTATATCGTTTTTTTGTCCAAGTTAAAGGAGGTCCTCCCGTGCCTTCTATGACTACTTCATTAAATTTAGAATATACTTTATGATTTCTTATTGCATCATGACAATGTTCTCCTATACCAGCATTAAAAAGAGTTACCATTGGTCTACTTCTAGTTTTAGCATTAGTCGCTGAAAATTTTAATCCAGATACTATACCTCTTTCTGATTGATGTTCCACACCTAAATGATTTTGACCATATATAGATATTGTTCCACTGTTGTCTATATAACTATCAACAGCTCCATCAATAAAATCTAACATATCATCTCCAAATTTTTCTCGTTGTTGTGTAGCTTTCAAACGAACTTCTTGTGGATCGTCTTGAATTGTTTTTATTCTTGTAGAAAGAGTTTTATTTTTTCGCACACCTCTTGGAATATTTACATATTGCATAATACGTAAATAATCCCATGCATGTAATTGTGTAGTAACCATTGTTGGTCTATATTTTAAATCTGATTTCCATGAAGCACCTTGAAATTTAGGAATATCATTAGTAAAATCATAATCTGTTTGTACATTTAAATTGTGCATAAAATTTTTTTCATCAGTCCCAGAACGTTTAACTGTGTCACTATAAAATACTTCTACATGATCGTTTGGTAAAAATTTATCAAATAATTCACTTTGTGGATCTTCCGCTATATTTATTTCAATAAATCCACCGAACAATGCAGTTTCTTCAAATTGAATTCCTTTAATTCTTCTATCTTCTATATTAGCTGTTCTTATATATAATAATTCAGTTGGTACATATTTAGGATTTAATCTTACTGTTCTTTCATTTCCAGCATCTGTATATTTAAATTCTTGAGTAGGTCTGAAAACTTCAACATGTACTCTTGGTGCTAAAACACGCATATTAAGAACCGTACCCTGCTATGCCCGAGAGTAAAGAAAACAATACTGCTATTGCTCCTACACTTACAAGTCCGGCTTGTGTTCTATCAGATAGAACGCCCCATCTGCCTAATACAGACTTTTTTAAATTACCAGCATATCCTTTAACTTTATCTTTACCTCCAAGTGTATCATCCATAAAACTTCCACCAGTAGTAAGAGATACCAATTCCAATTCGCCCATTATTGCTCCTCTATAAGTACCTTCTTTATATATTTTTGTTTTTCTAACTAAACATGGTGTAGCCAAAAATAAATCATCTATTAAATAAACAACTTGTGTTGATTCTAAAACTTTTTGAAATAAAGCTCGTAAAACATAACCTAGACGACCGGGATATCTATCTGTTTTAAATTCAATATTTATTATTTCATTTTTTGCACCCAATAAGTGTATCACTTCACCAGTTGAACCTATACCTTTACTAAATGGCATAGTATATTCTTGTGATGATGTTATTTTAGTTACGCCCAAACCAATAACTAATGCATCAATGATACTCGTCATTATTGATTTTGTTCCACCATCTAAATTTGGAAATAATTTAATTTTATTTCCAAATTTATCTTTTGATGAAAAAAATCCACTAGAATTTCTTACTGGATTAGTAATATAACTCGAAATAATATTAGTTATTGCATCTATTGTAGTAATTCGTATATTGGGTATGACTAATCGTGTTGCATCATCCCGAAATACTTGTTGCATTTTATATTTATCAGTCATCTGCATAACTCCTCGTTAAATAGCTTTTTAAATCTTTTGGCGTAGCTGCTGTTGCTTTACCCGGTAAATTTGTACCTAAACCCGAAAGTATACTAATAGCTTTATTCATATTCGAATCTAATTGATTTGTTCTATCATTAATAGTATTTATAATAGTTTGTTTAGCAAACATAATTGTATCACTTATTAATTCTTGATTAATTAAAGACTCAGCAAAAAAGCTTTCGAAATCTATTTCTGTAATATTAGGAAGTTTGCCATCTTTATTTTCTCTAAATTCAACCATTGTTTTTTCGATTTCATCGAACACTTCTTTTAAACTCTTATTTAATCTTTCTGTTAAAGAGATTTCTTCTGTATCAGTTAAACCTATAAATAAATCTTCTATCTGTTTTTGTACTGCATTGGCGCCTTCAAAGTCTTTTGAAAATAATTCTGTTATAAATTTAGATATAGGAATAGTAAAAATATCTTCAAACCCTGCTTCTTTAAGATTTTCTTTTAAAATTCCTTCTAAATTTGCTGAAGGATATTCAGTTGTATTAGCTTCTAATTGAGATTGTTTAAATATATTATTAAATTCTTTCTTAAATAATTCTAAATTAAACGGATCATCTTTTTCGCCCATGAATTGATTTAAACTATTTTGTAAATTTTCAAAATCAAACGATTGTAAATCAGTACTAACATCTTGATATACATTTTCTAAGTCTGGTATGTTTCTTCTTTTAGGCATATTTACTGATCTAACAAGTTTTTCTTGTGTTTTATCAAAGAAATCATCTATTAAAGCACCGGCTATAGAAAAAACAGTTTTATCTTTTAAGAATGAATCTTTATCTTTAAGTAAATTTTTTGAAAATCCTCTCTTAAACGCATCTTTTAAATCATCCCAATGTCCTTGTTTTCCAAAATCAAATCTACTCTTAGGATCTTTTCTATACTCGTCTAACGCACTTTGTGGTGCTCTCCCTATTTTTACTGCTTGTTTTAGATCACGTTTCGTTTTTAAGAAATCAGTCATTTGTTTCTTTATAAAATATAATGCAGTATTCCCTTTTGCATCTTTTATTCTGTCTCCTTCCCACTCTAAAACGTTTTTAAATACTTCTTTACCATCTTCTCCAAGAGTTCTAAAAAATTTCTGAAATTCTGTATATATCTTTACAGGTAACTCAGTTTGAAATTCCTTTAAAATATTATCAAAAGTACTAATAGGTTTTTGTAAAAATTTATCAGTAAGTATATTTTCTAAATCTGTATCAACATATTTACCAGATTCACCAACGGCGCCTACACTTCCAGTTAGTTGATTAAAGATATCGAGTGCTTTTTCACTCATCATAGATTTGTTTTGATAAATATCTCCAACATCTTTTCTAAACATTTTTATTATTGCATCTTCTATTCCTTTCTCATCTAAAGATTCAGAAGCTAAACGAAATGATTCTAAAACATTAGAAAAATTACCTTCTTTAAGATCCATTAAAGTAATGATACCTGCTTGTACTTGTTGAATACTTTCTACGATAGACGCAAAATAATCTTCAATTTTTTTATCGTCTTCCTCTTTATTTTGTTTTTCTAAATGCTCTAACAAAGTATTAAGTATAATTTCAGTAAATACTTCACCATTAAGAAATTCTACTACATCACTAAATTTTTCACTCGCTTTTTGTTGAGTAGTAGACAATTCTTGAACTGCATTAGTTATACCAGAACCTGCTTCTGTAGATATTTTAACATGATATGTCCAATCCATTATTAGAACCTCTGCATACTTTTAAGTTTCTCAAGTGCATCTTTCTGATTATCACTTAAAAACTTAACTATCTTTTTATCTTTATTAGAAATATTTGCTGTTGCTGGTAGTTTACCATCTATTACTCGCAAAGCAGAATCAAACGCCATAGCTTTTGCTAAAGGAAGTTTCAGAACCTCATCAACACTCATGTGAAGACGTGATGCTAATTTCACTGCAAAGACCATAGAATACGACGCACCGAGTTGGGTCACTCGTTCGATGCTGGAAGCATTAAAAAACTCGCTTTCAGTAAATTAGTTGCCAATATTGCACCTTTACCTGCTGGAAGATCTTCTGCTTCTTCTATTGTAAACACCGGATCAACAGAACAGGCATGTAAAAGAAATGCTTTGCCATCTGTATCATCGTTGTCTTTTGAAAGTCTTTCATATTTTGTAAACACTTTCAACGATATAGGTTTAAACTCATATATAGTATCGCCTAATGTAATTAATATTCGACTGTTACTTGAGAGATTAGTTAAACCTTCTATATCAACAATTATTTCTGTCATTAATTTAATCTTAGTATCGTTGTTTATAAATCTATGCTTTGAATTCTGGTATTCCAGAAGTTCCGAAATTATCATCTAGTCTAATTTTATGCATTTCATCTACAGCTAATGTAAAATCCACTGTTACAAATTCTCCAGCTGTTGCTGATATTTTTACATTTTTCATAAAGCCTATAGCTTCAAACATTAAAGCAGATTTTTTATTAAAATATTTAGCTTCAGTAGTTTCTGTAGCTGGATCTATTAGAGTTGAATCTTCTAATCTTCCAACTGATAATAATACTTGTTGTTGTTCAGATATTATGCCAGACATTAAGATTGAAAAATCTACTTCTGTCATATAACATTTAACACTTACAGAAACAGTAGGTTGTGTAGCAAAAGCAGAAGCAATTGTATTTCCTTTTTGATGAATGAAATCTGAACCACCCGTGTATTCTATTTCAACACTAGTGGCAAGATAATGTAAATCTTTAGGCGATTCTTCCCTAAATCTATCACCAAATACTTGGATATTTACCAAGTAATGTTTAGTATGTTCGATAGTTTTAGGATAAGACATCTAATTACCTAAGGAGTTGCGGGAGTTGTGGAAGGTTTTTCTTCGACTGCATTGATTTTGAATCTACCTGACTCAACTTCTAATCGAGCTTCAGTATATTCTCCAACTCTACCACTAATTTCTAGTGAAGTAATAGCTGCAGCATTCAATTCAATGACATACCCGGGTTTTTTTCTAAAAACTTCGAGGTTGGCTGGAGCATCTGGATCGTCAAAATTAGGTGCATTTTCTAATGGTGCAATCATTATATCAATACGAGCTGCATTGATAAATCTATCTTTCTTCAAAAGATCACGTACACCTTTATCGAAGTCTACTTCTTGTACAGCTAAGCTTTCACTTGAAGATACTCCACCAAGAGCCAATAAAAATTGGGACTCTGTTGATGTAAGTAAAAGATTCAAACGAACTCTAGCTACTAATCCATGTATTTCTACATCAGGTACTGCATCAGTGCCCATAACGACAGCTTGAGAAGTATTTTGTGCAGTCAAATTAAGACTGAATTCTGTTGCAAAAGATACAAAATCTAATCCACTTGCTCCACCAGTTTGTCCGATGTAAGCATATACTCGTTTACCATGTAGAGGAGATCCTCTAGGTCTTTCTTGTGTTACCATTTTAGCTCACCGTAATATTTAAGTAAATTTTATTAATTGGCTTGATTGTTAAAAATTCAACCTCAGCTATAATAGCATCTACTTCTGTTGGGTGTGATTTAACACTTACAGAATTAACTGTACTGATATAGTTTCTTGCAACTGCATCACCTAATATTCCTTCAGCTAATTTTTGAGCAGCGTTTAGGTTGGCTTGTGTTTGTTGCCTTCCTAAAAATTGCATTAAATTATCTGCTAAAGATTTATGTACAAAATTAGTAATTGATCTATGTGGATACAAAGACCATGCTGTGCCTGCGGCACCAATATAATTAACACCTTTAGCAAAAACCCAAGAGTTTTGTGCAAATCGTGTAATAATACAACCTTCAATAATAGCTTGATTAATTTCACCTAAACTAAATGGATATGGGATTGATGTGTCATCAGCTAATGCGGGTGTATATTTTGTAGCTCCTAATTTATTAGAAGAAAATGTTACTCCAGCTGACTCTTTTTGAGTTGCTAGAAAACCTGCTAAATATGCGGCTGCTAATTGTCCTCCAATTTGTAAAGTTTGATTATCACCAATAACAGAAAAATTGTAATCATGATTACCAACATAATTCATAGATAAACCATAATCTGATTTAGCATTTACCCACGTAGCTGAAGCATTAGTTAAATCGTCAGCATGTAATGGTTTACCATTAAGATTATATGTTACACTATCAAAAAGTGTAAAAAGATCTAAACCTGCGACATATTGTCTAGGCATATTATATGGTGGACTTGTAGAATTAGTGGCAGTTTCGACGTGTGTCGTGCCTTCTGCAACTGGATCAATGCCTGCTAAAACAACATAACCTATGTCATCATAGAGAAATAAATCTTCTAAGGCATCATCGGCACCTGTAGGAAGGACGGTTGTATCATCTGCTATCGGATTGTTTCCTCCATCTAAAACTCCGCAATAAACGTTGAGAGATGGATTAGCGAGATAAGCTAATGCTAAAGCATATAGAAGACTATTTGCTGGCGAATGTGGTGTTCTTGCACCCACGGAAGCATCATCATCATGTCTTCCTATAAGGAAGTCAGATGTGGTTATTTCACCTAACAAAGTTATCCAATCGCCAAGACTTTGGAAATTATAAATAATTCCTTTTTGTCCAACAGCGCCTGTATACACTAATGTGCTAGCGGGAAAATTCCCATCAGCTGTATCTCGATGACCAATGATAGCAACAGCCCTTGCTGGTGAGGCACCAGTTGAAACCAAATTATTTAAAATATTAGGTACTATACCGGGAACGTTACTCATGTAGTATCAAGTAATAACAATATACATTAGAGTTTTTAAACGTTGCGACTCATTTATATATAGTATCAACTATTTCATTGAAAATATACCAATATAATATTTAATTAAATACCATTTGGTGTAAAAGTTGTTTTAAATGTAATATTAGCTTCTGATATAATTGAAGGTAAATATATATTGTCTACAAGTATTTCTGCGTCAATACTACCTATTACTCCCCAATCAACTGCATCATCTTCCTCAATATAATTTTCAGCATAACCTACTTCATATGTATCTATTTTAATATACTTATCTTCTGTAAGATTTTGCCAGAGTGATGTCATAACAAATCTGTCTATACTTGAAAAACCTCGATCATCTCCAAAACCTTTTCTTTCGATATAAAATAACGGAGACCCTTCAACACTTGCATATTTATTCATTACTCTAAATAATCTTCCAGATATATCTTCTCTCATTCTTGGACTATCTGATATTATAACTAATACAATCTCTGCTTTCATAAGAGAACCGGATACTATAGATCCATATGATGTTGATATATTAGTACTTCCAAATGTTTGTATTTCCATAGGAGCTACCGATATCCCCATTGCTGGTGATGATAATGTTTTTTGTGGTTCTCCAGAATGAAACCATGAATATGTTATTGGTATATTACCAATACGATTTTCTATATAAGGAAATCTTTCTTCTAACATATCTATAATAAATGCAGCTATTGCTGATGTGGGTTCTTTACTAGTACCTTGTTTTACACTATAATACTGTCCCATTGTTATACCGTCTGGTGTTTGTTCAAAACTCATTACAACCACTGTCCTTTATTTTTAAATGTAATATCTATATCATGCCTTATTTTTTCATCAAGCCAAAGTATACCTTCTTCAACAGCAGCAGTTATATACCATCGCCCTTTGGGCATTGTAGGATCTTTCTTATATTTAAATAGCCTACTCAAACGATTGTAAAAACTTTTCCATTGAGTGGGAAGTCTTTTTTCAACTTCTGCTCGTACCCATTTACTATAAAAAAACATTTTTAAATTATGCCAATTTACAATTCCTTCTTCTAAATCTGCTAGACGACCGATAACTTCAATATTTAATTCACCAGTACTTTGTTGTACTCGCACATCTTTTGTATATGCGTCAGTTGCACCAGTATGTATAAATGATCCAGTTGGATTATATTGAAAACCCACCAAACTTGCCATGATGTCAAATGCTTCTCGAATTGTCGAGTGTCTTGGTCGTGCACCAGTTGCTGTATAACTTGATAAATTAATTATTGATTCTAATCTAATAACTTGTTCAAGCATAGGCAATGTTTTATGATTTATTTCAGAAGCTAATCGTTTAGAACTTATATCCATAACTAAATTTAAATTTTCTAATTCGTTATGTATATCATCATAAATATCGTTGATATCTTTCATGCTCTCACCGCTGTTGTTACATCCTTGTCCATTGGAGAAGCGCATTCAAATACAAACATCGAAATCTCTCCACCAGATGCAACCTGAGGTTGTTTATTCATAATAGTAACTTCTTGAACAAATCCTTTATTATCATATACAAGACGATCTCCCATATCTACATCACGTCCATGTAAGAAATCCATATAAATATATGCAGAAACTCTTTCATGAATACCACCAGATTTAAATGTTTGGACACCTGCTCCAAAATTACCATAAGGTTGAATTGTAGCTACATATCCACGTTTAGGTCTAATATCTTCTAAATAACCATTAATACAAGTAGGACAATCTTGTGATGGTCTACCTGAATAATCATCCCAACAATCGGGACATTTTAATAAAGCGCTTCCTCTCTTGTGGTGCCATATTTTAATACTGTTTATATTTATAAACCTACCACCTTCATCTGCTGGAAATCTAGGAAATCTATTTCCATAAACTGATCGTCTCATGAGTTAATCACCCATAAACCACCGGATGGAATACCTCTTCCAGTTGATAATTTCTTAAGATCGTGAAGCCAATCTGTCATATTATTATCATTAGCCCACAGACCTACTCCATCTTCAAATACATATCCAGACTCTCCATGACTAAGATCAAATAATGCTTTTCTAATTTGATCTAATCTTTGATATAATCTCATAAATAAAGAATCAGTACTCATACCTTCACCCCATAATTTTGACATTGTTTGAAAATTGAATAGTGCCATGTTTGCATCTGATTGAACAAAATTTACATTATTCAATAATAAATATGCATTAGCCATAGTTAATGTTTCCCAATAAACACGACTTACTCTTTCTATATTAGTTGTGGGATTATCTATATTTAAATCGAAATCTTGTAAATCTGCCAATACTTCCCATCTAGCCCAATCAATAACTCGTTGAGCAACAACATCATTCATTCCGTCCCCAATAATATAAGAACAGGTAACTTCAGTACCAGCACTCAATGGTGTTCCTAAATAAATTGTTGTCTGGTCTGCTCCACCTGACGAATAATAATTAGTACCAGTTTGTTTATAATCAGTTGCTAACCACACTCCTATTACTTCTTCTATTCGTTGAAATAACGGTTTGATTGTATCATTTTGACCGACCAATCTTCTTTCATCTATAATTTGATGGAATTGTTGATTGCCTATCTCCATCAACAATAATCGAAGTGTTGCTACGTCCATATTATCACCTTTGTTATGCTCCTATTTAAACTATTGTACTATCAGCTGCTATCTTTCTTTTTTGTGGTATTGAAAAAGGAACAAATTCTGTCTCATATGTTGTTGTAATATTATATTCCATATCAACAGTATCGACAGTTATTTTTTGTTCTGTTGATAAATTAGAAAAATCTATTTGTACTTCATATTCATTATAACAATTGGGTTCTAATCTATCGAAAGCTTCGTCTGTTATTGGAAAAGATTGAAAACTCATTGATATAGCTTGGGATAATTCACCAGAATATGTACAACGAATTTGTATAGAATCTTCGTTGATTAGTGTTTTTATTCCTTGTTTAGGAGGATACATTAAATTAAGTTCTAAACCTCGTAATGCGCCGATACCAATATATAAAGATTGATTATTCCATACACGAAAAAAATACGTTGTGGTAGAACTGAGATCACCTAAAGGCAGTGATTTTAAAATGTCATTGTTAGTATCCGTTAGTTGAATAAACGATCTCATTATATTAAGTATTTAAGGGATAGAATATAAATGTTCCCATCAATATTCTATCTACTTAGTTAACTTATGGTTCGAACTTGTTAGATAGAGAAATCTCATTGAGATTAATCATTTTAACAGCTGCTTCGGGATTTCTAGATGCTACACCAAATCTGTTTCTATAAGTAACCATACTTACATCATGCAGACCATCATGTGGTGAAACTTCAGAACTTAATTCTTGTCGAACTGCAAAGTCCATATATTCAGTCTTATCATATCCTACAATTTGACCGGGTATGTGAAGGTTAGACACGGAAATTCGTGTAGCTCCAATACCGGGGATAACTGGTTGCCCAGCTTTCTCTCCTTCGATAATTCGAAGTGCTTTAGAAGGTGAAGAAACTACCCAATTACCGGCAGCATCTTTAAACTCTTCAAGAGACATCAAATCATAAAATAGTCCAAGAGACATAGATAGATCTGTCATATTATAACCTTCATCATCCATCACATATTGTAAATCTAGAATCTTGTCATAATCTAATCTTCGAGTAATATACCCAGCTTGAGATGCATCAAAAATATGAGTTGCCTGTTTGATACCAGTGAATGTAGATCCATTGGCAACACCAGCAGATAGAGCTTTAACAATAATGTCTGTCTCTAATTCATCAAAAGCGTCTACAACCATATTCATGGTTTCAGCCATTAAATCCATACTCATAGAACTTTTCAGTTCATCAGTGAATTCAATAGCAAGACCTCCTTTATAGATTTTTGCATACCTACTTGAAATGTCAAATTGGACAGTTCTTTTGGCGGCTCCTCTGGCATTCAATGCAGCAGTGATTCCTCCACCAACTAACCATTGGTAGATATCAGAATCTGTAGATCTGACACGAATCAAATCTCTGGCTGCAAGCCTATCTCTTTGATATGTTCTAATAGTTCTATCAAAAGCGTTTTTAACCATAACCCCCCATTCTTTTTCTCCAATGTATAGAGAAACTAAATCGGTGACTTCATCCAAAAGACCATATTGGGCTTTAGAATAAAGACGATTATCATTTACGCTTTCTTTCTTAGGTAGTTTAGCAGCAAGCTGATCTACCTTGAGTTTTTGTTCAATATATTTTACACTAACCATTTTAATCAACAGCCTGCCTTTGCAATCGTGCTAAAGATGGATCGTATAATACGTATCCATATTTTCCACCACTAATTGGAATAGCTAAAAGTGTTCCGACTTGGGTCATATTTTGCCCAGTTCCATCACCAGCTGCAAAAGCATCAGTTTGATCTCTTGCAAGTGCGGCTTTTCCAGCCTTACCAGTATCTGTAGAAACAGTTTGAGAAACAAAAACTGCAGCACCGATATCAGATGCAATAAGTTCTGCTTCTTCACCGGGAGATGCAGTATTTGCATTCCAAAAGTCCATTAAAATAATGTTTTGTTCAACACACACGGTCATCCTTTCTAAAGAACCTGCAAACGACACTGGAGATGCAGTATAATCTGCTAAATCTAAATGTTGATCTTGGTCTTGATAAAGAAAGAAATTTGGTGGGTATTGTTCTGTCATGACTCCGAGAAATGCAATATCATCTGCACCTGTATATGCGGGGTCAGTTTTTTCGCCGACTACGACGTTAATTTCAGTTCCCTGATAATAACCTCCAGTACCGGTCTCATAAGCAGTTGCATCGAATGAAATTAAATCTCCAACTTCATAAGTTGTGGATTTAGTTCCGGGCACGACGTCAATGTTTACAACATCCTTTGTATAGAGGAAAACAGGGAGTGATTTCTTTGTTGGTAAAGGCATTTTATTGTCTCCTTAGGGTATAACCTTCAGCTTCTCTTTCAAGACGAATCAGGCGTTTGATTTCATCATCAGCAGGCTCCAATCCAAATGCTAATTGGATTAAGTCTAAAACAATGTCCTCAATTTCTTCAGCGGATAATTCGTCAATTGCGCCACGAGTAACAAGAGCTGCAAGATCCCCAGTTTCAGACTTGTCTTCGAGTGCTTTAATAACATCTCTTAGAACTCCAGCCTTATATCGAAGAGATTCTAAAGAAACATCTTTATACTCTTCAACCTTGAAATCTTTGCTAAGTTTTGCTGATAACGATTCAATCTCAATCATGAGTGAATCCCGTTCAACGGAAACCTTTGCTTCGGCATTCGTTTTGACAATTTCAAATAATGACTTAAGATCTGCTTTGAGTGACTCAATAGATTCATTATTGTCTGTCATACTATGTCTAACAATATATATTGTATTTTATAAAGGTTTCGGGAGAGTTATTAATAGAGTGCGTCTTTTTCAACGAATTCCTTAAGTGACTTAAGATTTTCCTTGATTTCTACTATCTGTTCTTTTTCCTTTTGCTGGGCTTTTTCGACTTCTTTCTGACGGGTTTCTTCAGCGGATCGATCGGCTTTAGCTTTAGTCCTTTCTTTTTCTTTGTCATATTTTAATTTTTCCTCTTGTTTTAATTTAGTGCCCTCTGCTGCTATTTTATCTTTATCAATTAAAGCTTCAGCATTTAATTTATCAATATCTGTAATTTCTCCTTCAAAAAAAGTTTTAGAGATATCTATATTAGAAAGTGAATCTTTAAACATGCCTAATGAATCTCGTTTAGCATTAGGATATGCAGATTGTGTTACCAATGAATCTTCTATACCATACGCCACTGTACTTCTTGGGAAGCTATCAGTGTGATTGCAAGACATCCATTGGTCTCCACATTGGGAACATACTGGTTTACCATGTAATAGCGTAGTGCTCAAATTTTGGAACATATCCAATCTTTGTGCTGTCGGATGCCGGAGATCAATTAAAGCAGTCCTCTTGACTCTTTTGTTCTTGTCATCGTAACGCGTATCAACAATTCTACCAAGCATGCTATCAATTTTACCATAATCGTGGTCTTTAAAGAAATTGTGTAAATCTTTATCATCTTTCGTTGTATTAAAATGATCAACGAAAACTTTCATTCCATCCTCAGTTACGCCGAACCCTTTTCGGTTCTGTTCCATATCTAAAATAGTATAATTAATTTTTTTGAATCTTTTCTGTAATACAGATAATTCATCTGAAGACAATTCTTTATGTGCATCGCTAGTTATTAGACGTAATTCATCTTGTGTGATATCTTCAGAAGAGGGTACCAAATCTCTGAAATTAACACTAAGACTAACAATATCATTGTCTTTGTACTTGTACATATGATATAATTAGTCTTTGGTGTTTAAAAGGGTTGTGTTATTTTTTAGCCTTAATTTTATCTCGTTTATCCTTGTCAGTATTTCTTTTACCGTCAGCTTTATCCTTGACACCGGTAGCACGTTCTTTTTCTTTATTTCGCACACCATCGGCTTTATCTTTGACACCAGTAGCACGTTCAGACTCTTTATTGATTTCTGCAGTCATTGCAATTTTCTCTTTCTCCATCGCATGTTTCTCTTTCTCCAAAGCCATATCTAAATCTACTTTCTCCATCTCTTTATCCATCATTTGCTTGTCGTGCTCCATTTGCATTCTAGCTGTTTCTTCTTGTAGTTCAGCCATCTCCTTTTGGATCTCTTGAGCTTCTCGTTGAATTGCAATTATAGGCATTTCATCACTTTTAGGTACTTTACCTATTCTACCAACCTCTTCACGATATTCTGTTTGACCAATAGCACCGTGTTGAGCATCTACTCCTAATCTTAGACGTTTATCTGCATTAGATTCAATTAAATTCCATTTGAGTTCTGGTATCTTGTGAAAAACACTAGGTCTCATATATGGATATAATCTCACATCGTCTGTAGCAAGTTTAGATGATTTAGAAGGATCTCCCAAAAGAACTTCCGGGAATGCTTGTGTACGAAATATATTACTTAACATTTTTTGTGTATATCTTAATTGACGAGTAAATACTTCTAATTGAATATTTGCTCCTTCACCAGAACTTCCTTCTTTAATTAAAATTAAAGGAACTCCTAAACCAACCATTTGTTCATCTTTAAAGTATTCCATAACTGGAGCTACTGTATCAATGGCACCACCTGTATTAATAGGTTGCACATCAAAATAAAATGGTACAACAATATATTTAGGATTCCTAGCTTTAGAAATGTCTTTCATAACTTTTGTTGCTGCTTTCCCTGATACCATATAATCTTTTGTTCCATATTTAAATACTACAAATGAGGATGCAGAGTTTTCTATCATCCTAAGTACACGTTGTTGAATACCGATTTTAGATTTGGAATAAGGGATAAGGGGTATAAGGTTTCCATATCCATAAACGGTATCATCATAATACGCATTATAAGTTGCGAAAACAATCTTGTGTCTAGGAATGGAAATAGATCCCGGATGCTCTTTAAGAAATTTATTCTTATCGATAGATCGTATCCTACGCTGTTGTAAAAGTTTTTTCGTCTGTTCATCATCTTCATGAAATTTTCTCTCTGTTTCGCCAGCCCATTGTATAAAGCCTAAAACGTTGCCTTTACTATCTACTACTACATACATAGCATCAGGTGAAAGTATACGCATTTTACGAATACCCCATCCTTTTTTGTTTAAACCAGCAGCATCATATGTCTTTTCAATATAGACGACACCCATAGCTTTCAACGAATGAATAGTCATTTTTAAGACATGATCAAAATTAACAAATCTAGCCCATTCATCCCAATAATCAGATGAAACCTCAGAAACTGTTTGTAACTTAGTTAGTTCTTTAGCTGGAGCTGGTTTTTGAAATCTATATCCATAAGCTACTGGTAATTCACTATGTAATGTCAAACCATAATTAATAGATGGTTCAGCATTAATCATATCATAAATAGTAGAATATTTAATAATATGTGACGTCCCTCCAGAGCCAGCATCAAATTGATTCTCCTCATATAAGACAGACGCCACTTGTTGATCGATGTCACCCAAGATCTTTACATCACCCGTCTTAAGGTTGACGTACCCTACTTTACCATCTGGCACGTCTCCGAAAATATCATCGATCCTATCGTACGCTTCTCCTTGCTCTGAAGTTAACTCTATTGATTCACTCATGTTTTTCTTCATAGCGGAAGCGTATTCTAGTTCATCTGTTTCTTCCATGCGTTATATATGCGTATTGTATTATATATAGGTTGCGGTTAAGTTAGTTATAGGTTAGGGTTAGATTTCTAAACAATCACCACAGACACATTCGTCTCCTTCTGGCAATTTTTCTAATTCTTTGTGTTCCAATTTAACTGGTTGAGTTTTAACTCTAAATTCGAGCCATTTAACTTTGCCAGCTTCAACGAGATTTTTAATTTGTCTTTGTGTTTTAGAAAGACGGGAATTTCCGGTCTTAACTTCAAAAAAGACAACTTCTTCGATTTCACCTTTAACATTTCCAGCAAAAATCATTCCATCAATTGGAGAACCTAATGGTCGGACATCCCCAGCATCATAAGGAAAATCTTTATGATATGCAACCATATTCTCTTCACCCATACCTATACGTACTTCTTTAGATCTTTTAAGAGAAGCAGCATATTTTATTTTACTTGCCTTTTGAAGATCACTAATTTCTGAACTATGTACTTCATTAATATCATAAATTAGAGATTCTTCTTTAGATTTATTTCTGCGTTCATTATACCAGCGTGAGCTGATAAATGTAGCAGCTACTGCTAATGTTATTTCTAATAGCATATGTTATTATTATATGTTGTTATTTAATAAGGTTTTGTTCACATTTAAGGTTATACATTAATTTACAATTTAGTATAAATACAAAATTCGCCAGTAAAATCTGCTGTAGTAGCGGCTGCTTTAGCTATAATTCTTATATCGGATTTAGGAGGTAATGTATAATATACTTGATATACTTTTCTCCACGTATCAGATGTTAAGCCAAATACGCTACTTCTTGTAGCAAATACTTCACCAAAATTTCTTACTTGAATTTTTGCTTCTGATGCTTGATTTGTAGAATTAGAAACTTCCCATGCAGCTAATGCACCTACTTCAGTAGCGCCTGTTGAATAAACAGATTGCATAGTTATTTGATCTGCTATAGGTAAAAAAGCAACTGTGTTACCTAATGTACCGGGTAAACCAGTTACAGCCCAAGTTCCGGGCACTTCATCAGCAATCCAAATATTACCAACTGCTGCTGTAGAACTAGTTACTTTTGCTCTATTTATACGTATCCATGTTTCTGCTCCACCTGAACTTACAACTGCTACTTGATCTGCTTTTGGATCAGTACCATCTAAATCAACTTCAACTTTCTGATATACCCAATTTGCATCAAGACCTTCTACAGTTATTGAAACTGCAATATCTAATGCATCGCTACTGCCTATATAAAGTGTAGCTGCTGTAGATAGAAAATTATAAGCTGCTGCTACTTCCCATATTTCTTCAAATGCGGCGTTACCTACACCGGCATTTGTTCCAAATTTGGAAATATTGGGTGCTAAAGCTCTGGCAGCTTCTGAATTATGATATCTTTCAATTCTGCCCATTTAATATCACCTAGTATGCTTTAAACACAGCTCCAAAGACTGTCATGATACCATGATCATTGTTTGCAACGGTTTCGGATAATGTTTTAATTTTCCATCCACCGGGGATGATCATTTTATCTGGAAGTACAATATGTTCATTTCCACCACCATCAGTAAAGCCTGCGGCGATACCTGCTGATGCTTGTAAGGAAAAAGGACCTGTGATTCCAAGTGCAGTCAAAGACGTACTTGCCCATGTAACTACATCATCTGCATCTGTAATTACAAATGCTAAATCAGTTGCACCTGTGTCCATTTCTGTAACACAAGTAATTCCTTTAATGTGATATACTTTTCCATCATTGGCGGCACCAATGGTGATTGTGTGTTCTAAATTATCAGCTAACGCTGCTGCGGTAGCCAATACTCTGGTTGCTATTTCTCTTGCCATTTAAACCAAATAATAGTATAGATCCCAACGTTTTTAAATGTTACGGTGTATTATAGTAGTATGGACGTTACTTTTGCCGACAAACTCGGCACAGAAGACCGACAGATTCTCGGCGTCTCGATAGTCGACGGAGAATTACAACTACAAATGGATAAACCAGAGTCGTTGGGGTGGCAAGAATTAATATACTTTATTAAGTATGTGATTGCTGAAGCTTTGGCGGAAGAGAGCGATATAACTGCTGGAGATGTATTCCAGTGGCTAGGAGCTCAAGGAGATATATCAGACGAGGTAGAATCAGCCAGTCAAGATATACTTCAAGAAGCACGACAAAAGCGTCTACAAGAAATAATGCAAGGAGAAAAACTGAGGTTGGATACTATTGATAGATGAAAAAATATTCTTAATACAAGGTGAAAACTTTTTCGATAATGACATTTCAATGCATATGGTTCGAAAAGGCATCTTCATGGAAACTGATGAAACACAATTAGAAGATATATTGCTAACACTGTGTGGTAGATACGTATATGATGATGAGCCTGACATACCCGGTTACCTTGATAACGATTGGTTCAACGACTGGTCTAAGTTTGGCGGGTGTGAAGCTTGTTATGAAAATTTAGAAAAGGAGACACGGAATCATGACTGAAGACGAACGCCGAAAGGCTTTGTCAGATAGATTAAAAGAAATGGGTCTGATACCCATTCATAAAGAAATTGCTAAGAAGAAGAAAACAAACTTCTGGACACGGAGGAGATTCTGGTAATGTGTTGGAATAAAGCCGATGGAAGCAACTGTAACGCCTGTCAGAAAATGTTTAATGATTGTATACATGATACTTCATTTATGAATGACAACGATGAAGAAGAATGTATATTTTGTAATAAGATACTTAAAAATAAGAACTATTGTCCCTATTGCAAAACTAAATTCAGAACAGTAATAACCTGTTCACAATCGTGTGAGTCGAGATAATGTTCGGTGAAGAAAAAAGAAAATACTGTTCACTGTGTGATTCTAGTCACTGCCCCCAAACTAACATGGATTACACCGTAGGGTGTTGCATATGTTTTGCTGCTGACGAAGTCGAGCGTGGTATTAAACCTATAGAATATTGTGATGAATGCAAAAAACACAGTAGTGACAAAGGAGAAGATTTAATTGACTGATGCCACACATAAGATGTTTCTCGTTATTCAGTCTATAGCTGAGAAACATGGCGTAGACTATGATATAGATACAGAGTCTATGAAAATGCTCATGAACTTTATAAAATCAACTAGATTTATGGGAGAAGAAGGAGTAGAGATGATGATAATAGCATTCCTCGTTGCATATGATAGAGGTGCTAAAAATCATTGGAGAGTACAAGGAACATGATGTTTTTTAAAAGAAAAGAAAAGACTAGAGAAGAACTCATGAACGATGTTATGAGTATTGTAGAGTCTCTCAATATGATGCCTATATATAATACATTAACGGCGTACATTATAACTGAAATAAATAATATATATGCGGCGTTCCTTAGATCAAAGGAAAGAAAGAAAATAACAAAATTCTCATATTGGTTGGCAGGTTATCTATTGGGACACTATAGAGGTGCTGGTTTTTTTGAGATGGTAAGCGGAGAACGAAAAAAACAATGAATAATAATTTATACCCTACAATGATGACATGTGATGGTAGTTGTAAGAAACGCCATCCATTAGAAAAAACGATTAGGAATTGGGTCAAGAGTAATATCTTACCCACATTGACTGTAGCTTACCACTACTGTTTCCCCTGTTATGAAGAGAAATTTTTTGGAGATGAAGAAGATGAGAAAGAAGATAATAATTGAAAGAGACCCCGGTGAAGAACCTAACTGTTCTAACTGTTTAGATATACCCTTGTTTGGATGTGTGGCATGTCCACCTAGTCCAAGTTCACTTAGAGGAATAAGAGAACGCATCGCGCGTTGGATATCAGATTTAGAAAAAGAAGATGAAGTATATAGATCAGAACAAATTGCAGAGATGCTCGTAGAATTGAGAGGATACTAATGAGAAAGAAAAAAATAGAATTAATTGCACGAAGTATTCCTAATGTGATTATATTTTCTATACTCGGCGTAATATTTTTTTCAATATTAATTCCTAGAAAATTAAAAGAACTCGGTGGATTTGTAAAACATTTTCATAACGATGTTTGGTATGATTCACTAAAATGGGAATTATGTGATAAATATGGTGGATGTGAATGGGGAGAACCTAAAAATGTATCTATGAGTACGAATGTTAAATTAATGCAACAATCGTGCAAATTTTGTAATCTCATACAATGGGCGGAAGAAAAATGATTGATAAGAATGCTTTCAAAGAATTCTGTCGCGTACGCGCG
>SDBV01003354.1_pt1 | contig 23683 bp, 19 predicted proteins | sample 2277081 | NCBI WGS metagenome assembly SDBV01 (sample SAMN10402039, study PRJNA504765) | marine sediment metagenome | isolation source: marine sediment core GS10_PC15, 223 cmbsf | place: Arctic Ocean: Southern Knipovich Ridge | collected 2010 | reverse complement strand
GAAGCTTTGTGTCTTGTTAGTAAAAAGTTTGCGTATTCATTGTCCTCTGCGGGATGAGTAAGAACACCACCTACTTTGTGCCTGAGGATGGGAACTTGGGTTAAGTCTTTAAATAGAACCACCAAGCTCAACTGAGTAAGGTTATCGATATAAGCTCCACTTTTAATTGCACCCAGACACAGACGACGCCCACCCACCCCACCCTAAGGCGAAAAAACCCTCCCTTAGGGGAGAGTTCTTCTTTGGGGTGTGAGGAGAAAAGTGCTTCTCAAGTTCAAAGAAATTTGGTAAGTTAAGGCCAAATGCTACGACGATTACTCGACCTACAAAACACGATATTTGAAAAAGTGAAGCCGCTGCAGAAGGTAAAACCTTTTGCCTCAGCAGTCGATGCCTTCTGCTACGAGGTCCCCCTCAACACCAAAAAAGCCCCCTTTATCCGAGATGCCATCGATCTGAAAAGGTGGATGGTTCTGGTTGTTGTGGCCCTCCTTCTCACAATTTTGATGGCCGTTTGGAACACCGGCGTCCAAAAAATGGTCTACGGAAGTGACAACTATGAACTGATGGATCGATATTTGGAGTCGTCCAACTCTTTTTCAGGCTACTTCTCCTTCACTTTTGGAGAAGGGAGATGGATCACCATCTTAAAGTTGGGTGCTATTGCCTTTTTGCCAATTGTCCTGGTTAGCTACCTTGTGGGAGGTGTTTGTGAGGGGATAATCGCCTCCATCCGGGGCCATGAAATCGCGGAGGGTTTTCTCGTCACAGGAATTTTATTCCCTCTATCTCTACCCCCGACGATTCCCCTTTGGATGGTAGGTGTAGGAGTCGCATTTGGAGTGGTCGTGGGAAAAGAGCTCTTTGGGGGAACAGGGATGAACATCCTCAATCCAGCCCTCACCGCTCGTGCGTTCCTCTTTTTTACCTTCCCAGGAAAAATGACGGGGGATGTTTGGGTAGGGACAAATCCTACCAAAATCACCCAAAGCTTAAGCGAGATGAATACACAAGCCGGTCTCGATGAGATCGATGGATATAGCCAGATGACAGCTCTTCAAGGGATCAACGGAGCCACAACAGAGATCAAACGGATCCATGTCGAGACAATTGCCTCCAATGTTCTAGGAGAAAAAGTCCCTCAATACGACCTGATCCAAACCTATTTCGACAAGTGGAGTGAGGGTGCATCAGAGAGTGTCGAGCTCGGCTCTTTATCTCTTGACCAGATGCGCGCCTTTGTCACAGGACCACTTGAAGAGGGAGGCTTAGGGCTGCTCCCAGGAAATTTCAATGCAGCTCATGGCGCGGCCGAGTCGATCTTTGGCCTTGGAAAATTCACCGACGGAAATCTTTTCTGGGGCAATATCATCGGCAGCCTTGGAGAAACCTCCACATTTGCCTGTCTCCTTGGAGCCCTCTTTCTGGTATGGACAGGTGTAGGTGCTTGGAGGACAATGGTCGCTTATGGGATTGGGGCATTTGTCACCGCTTGGCTCTTCCAATTTGCCGGGACCCATCTCGGAGCAGAAGGGGGGGCTTGGAACCCTGCCCGTTACGCCATGCCGGCCTATCGACAGTTTATTGTCGGGAGCCTTGCCTTTGGCCTCGTCTATATGGCCACCGAACCTGTTAGCTCTCCCGGCATGCAAAGTGCTAAATGGATCTATGGAATCTTAATGGGTGTAGTGACAATCATGATCCGTCTTGTCAATCCAGCCTACCCTGAAGGGGTGATGCTCGCAATTTTATTTGGCAATGTGTTTGCCCCATTGATCGACTACTACGTAGTCCGCAACTATAGGAGGAAGATACGACGTGGCCCAAAAGTCCTCGCCGCGAGCTCCTCATAGCGACCTCCAGGTTCTCCTTTTCATCGTCGCTCTCTGTTTCACCTGCGCTCTTCTGCTTGCAGGAGTTGCCTATACCCTAAGGGTTCCGCAAAAACTCGCTAAGGAATTTGACCAGAGCAAGCAGATGTTGATAGCTGCCAAAATTCTCTCGCCCTCTGGCTACTTTGAAATCTTAGAGGAAGATGGGGCAATGATCCCTGCCCAATTTGAAGAGGCGACCAAACTCCTCGTCTCAGTAGATGAAGAAGACCCTCCACTAGCTACCGAAGACCAAATCCAAGCCTTATCAGATGCGAGAATCCGCCCTCTCCTAACAAATAAAGAAGGGAATGTCTTCACATTAGAAGAAAAAGACCTCGATCTCACCGAGTATCTAGAAAAAAACCAGAAGACCGGTTACGCTAATCTCCCGCTTAAGCTCTTTTATGTCATGCTGCCCAACAAGCAAGAAGCCTTTACCAAAACAGCAAAAGAGGCGGCCGATAGTTTGGATGCGATCTATTCAGTTGTGATTCCCGTCTCTGGTTTTGGACTCTGGGCACCGATTTATGGATTTTTAGCTGTTGAGCCCAATGGAGATACTGTAATTGGAACCACCTGGTATGAACAGGCCGAAACTCCAGGCCTTGGTGCCAATATTTCCGAGCCGAATTGGCAAAAACAGTTTTATGGGAAGCTCATCTTCCAAGAATCCCCTGGAGGAGAAGTCGACTTCCAAACAGCTGAGATGGGGATCATCGTAGTGAAGGGAAAAGTACAGGATGTCTACGGCTCATCACCCAAAGGGAGGAGCGCTGTTGATGGGATGTCGGGAGCCACACTCACAGGAGATGGGGTAACTGATGCCTACAGAAATTCTCTCACTCCTTATAGAGAGTTTCTCATCAAACTAGAGGAGGACAAGAGCTGATGGGAGAGAAAAGACCCCCTCTTAAGACCTATTTCACCGAGCCCCTTTGGAAGAACAACCAGGTCCTTGTAGCCATTTTGGGGATCTGCTCGGCTTTGGCCGTTACAACGACTCTCGATACTGCTCTTACAATGGGGATTGCTGTAAGCCTCGTCACTGGGTTTTCCTGCTTTTTTGTCTCCCTTTTCCGCCGTTTCACCCCAGATAACGTCCGGATGATCACCCAACTTGCGATCATCTCCTCTCTTGTTATCATCGTTGACCAATTCTTGCGGGCCTATTTCTTCAATATTTCCAAAACTCTCTCGGTGTTTGTCGGACTGATCATCACCAACTGCCTCGTGATGGGGCGAACCGAGAGTATGGCTCGCAATGTCCCCCCCATTCCAGCCTTTCTCGATGGCCTCTCAGGAGGCCTCGGGTATGGATGGGTCCTTTTCTGTGTTGCAGGTCTTAGAGAATTTGGGGGATTTGGGCAGCTGTTTGGCATCCAGATCATCCCCGAGAGTTGGTATGCAACAGCCGAGCATCCCGATGGCTACCAAAACTTCGGTTTGATGGTATTGGCACCAGCAGCTTTTTTCATTATCGGATTTTTTATCTGGATCGCCAATCTGATCAACAAACCCGACAAACCGGCTTACTAAAGGAGGAAAAAGAGTATGTGGATGGGAGACTACACAACACTCAATCTTTTCGGATTGTTCGTCCAGACGATCTTCATCCAGAATATCCTCCTCTCCTATTTTCTCGGGATGTGTAGCTACCTCGCCTGCTCCAACCGAGTCTCCACAGCAAATGGTCTTGGGATGGCTGTGACGGTCGTTCTAACCGCTGCAGGAGCCCTCAACTGGTTTGTCAATCAGTTTATCACAGGAAAAGGGGCTCTTGCCTGGCTCGATTTCCTCGGAATCAACCTCGGAGGGATCAATCTCAGCTTTCTCGAGCTAATCGTCTTTATTTCAGTGATCGCTGCTTTTGTTCAGGTTCTTGAGATTGTGATCGAACGGTTCTCCCCCACCCTCTATAACGCCCTTGGGATGTTTCTTCCCCTCATCACAGTCAACTGCGCGATTTTGGGAGGGGTCTTATTTGGGATTACGCGTGAGTATCCATTTGTTCCGATCCTCATCTTCTCTTTTGGGTCGGGACTCGGTTGGTGGCTTGCAATCGCTCTTATCGCCGCCATCCGAGAGAAGCTCACTTACTCGGCTGTCCCCAAAGGACTCCAAGGGATGGGGATCACCTTCATCATGACAGGCCTGATGGCCATGGCCTTCATGGGCCTTCTCGGCATCGACCTCGCCACCCCTGCCGGCCAGGACCTCCCCATCGCCGAAGAAAAACCCTTCAAAACCGAAGAGACTCCCGTCGCCTAGCCGCAAAGTGCTTTTAAGCATTAGTCTGTGGGGGATTTCCTAACCGTAAAGAACACGAAGGAACGCGAGGGAGGTCCTAGCTAGCTTGATGCTTAGGTGAATAAAGATTGAGAAGCAATAGCTTGCAATAAGTTAAAACCAAGAATTGGTGAGGGCAAAAATTCCTTAGTTTGCCATATCCGAAATTGCTCCCTCCATTTCGAGCTTGTGAGCAAGCTCTCCAAGTCCTAAATACGACTCGACCTTCCGATCTTTACTCCAATTGTCTTGGTAGGTCCAGTAAGCAGAACCAAATACAGGGATCATCTCAGAAAGGCCTCTGTAGAGCTCCTCTTTCCACATCTCCTTCAACTCCTCCTCAGAAGAGGTTAGACCAGCGTGGACCACTTTATCTCCTAGTTGCTCCACCGCAACTTGTCCTCTGACCCCTATCTCACGGACAAAATTCAGAGGTTTCTGCCAACCTGTGCTTTCTTCCGTACGTCTCTTTGCTTCTACTACTTCAGAAGTTCTCTCTTCTTCCTTCTGCCTGTACACTTCAGCATACATCTCTTTTAGAAGAATATGCTTAGCAATGTAGACGATGGCAATCACTGTTCGCGTCAATCCTACGATTACAGAACCACCTAGGTTGTAAACAGTATAGACAGCGATCTTCCCTATCGTGCTGTCATTTTGGCAATGATTCATATCCATCATTTTTCCTCCATTTGGTTACTTCTCCTATAATTATACCAAATCCCGAATTTCATATTAACATTTATTTAACATAATATTCATAAATATTTTACTAACTTACTTATTCTAGATTACTGAAAATCAAATGGGTGTAACCCAAATCGGTTAAAAACCCAAGATTCTGGTCTTCAGACACAAGCATACCAGGCTCTTGCATGCCCCCCTCATCACCAAGCTCTCCCTCACACCTGAAGCCTATTAAACATCCATAATATTGTTCGCTAGAGATGTATATCCAATTATCACGAACAATAACTTAACTTCGAGAAGGTTCGCAATATACAATATAGGTGTGAGAAACGAACGGTATTTACTGATGATTTCTGTACGCACAACAGAAAAAAACACTCAAAGCGAACAAAAAGTCCTGTTTATATTCATGAGAGATGGATAATTCCTTCTCACGGAAAAAAGTTGTTAATGGATAGGGAAATGTTCGTAGGAAGGAAAATAGAAATACAAGAGTTAAAGGATTTGCTGAAGAAGAAATCAGCGAGCTTTGTTGTTGTAAAAGGTCGTCGGCGAATTGGAAAAAGCAGGCTTTTAGATGAGTTTAGCAAAGGAAAGAAGACATTTAAATTCACTGGACTCGCTCCGCACAAAAGCACAACAAAACAACGTCAGCTCGATGAATTCTCAAAGCAGCTTAGTGCAGCTACAGGATTGCCTGAAATCAAGACAGACGAATGGAGCAAATTGTTTGCCCTTTTAGCCCGCGAGGTGAAAACAGGCCGTGTAGTTATTATTTTTGATGAGATTTCCTGGATTGGATCTAAGGATCCCGATTTTTTAGGTAAGCTAAAAAATGCATGGGACGAAAAATTTAAGAAGAATGCAAAACTGATTTTTATTGTATGTGGTTCAATATCAACTTGGATTGATGAGAACATCTTAAATAACACCGCCTTTTATGGGCGAATTTCTTGGTCAATGAATCTTGAACCACTACCTCTCAGCGATTGCAATCTTATGCTAGAAGCTCAAGGATTTAAAGGATCTGTTTATGAGAAGTTTAAAGTCTTGTCTGTTACCGGTGGTGTCCCTTGGTATATTGAGCAGATCCAAGGAAACTTCAATGCTGACGATAATATCAGGAGGCAATGTTTCACTAAAGGTGGAGCATTTGTCGAGGAGTTTGACAGAATTTTCCATGAAATTTTTGGCAAGAGGGACAAAGTATACAAGGAAATAATCGAATCTCTTTTGAATGGATCAGTTGAGTACGATGAGATTGTGAAGAAGGCAGAATATCGAAGTGGTGGTCGTTTAAGCCAATATTTATCTGATCTATCAAACGCTGGGTTTATAAGCCGTGACTACACATGGTCGTTAAAAACAGGTAAGGAAATCAAAATTAGTCGATTTCGCTTAAAGGATAATTACTTGCGATTCTATTTAAAATACGTATCAACTAAATATCCACAAATTGAGAAAGGGGGGTTCCGAATAGCATCTTTGGCCAGTTTACCAGGTTGGGAGTCTATCATGGGCTTGCAATTTGAAAACCTTGTTCTCAATAATCGAGAAAAGATATTTAATCTTTTAAAAATTCGCCTTGAAGATGTTGTTGCAGATAACCCATTTCTTCAAAAGCAGACGACGCGACAGCAAGGTTGTCAAATAGCCTACCTGGTTCAAACAAAGTTCAAAAATTTATATCTATGTGAAATAAAGTTTTCTCGTAACCCAGTTTCGAGGAAAGTAATAGAAGAAATAAAGGAAAAAATCGATCGGCTTCAATTGCCACGAGGAACTTCTATTTTGCCCGTACTGATTCACGTTAGTGGGGTAGCGCAAAGTGTAGAAGAAAGTGGCTATTTTTACGAAATCATAGATTTTGGAGAATTACTCTTTTAGCACAGACTCTCAAATGATTATCAGTAATTTCACCACCCGTCTCACCTTTGCCAAGCACGAACCGGAAACCACCCAAAAGATCTCCCATTCCCTAGGGGCGAAACCGAAATCAAAGAGTCCCAAGAGGGGATCTCCTACGGCGCTCACCAAGTCCGAGACGGCGTCAACCTCTCCCTCCAGTCCCTATCTCTCCCACCCAAATCCAATCCCTCACAACCACGCCTACCTCAAACTTCCTGGCAACACCTCCATCACCAAATTGCCTCTCAATTTGAAGCGGACTTGATGATTTTCTTTAATACACCTAACATTATTGGGTTTTTCTAAGAAAATGCGCAAACACCGCCTTGACATTTTTCTTCAATAATTGCAATAATGTTGGTATTACCTGAGGAAAAGTTCCATGCCTCTTATCACTCGCAGCACTCCTTTGATCGAAGACTTAAATCTTTCATCTGGAAGGTATAGAGTCTTTACGTATAACGAATTTGTTCGCTTCCATTCAAACAAGAAAACATTTCGCTACGCTCCGCGTAGCCTTCTTCTTTATCACCAAAAAAAAGGGCACATAGTACGAATTCGACGTAGACTATATTGTATTGTGCCGATTGGGATCAAACCTAAGGAATGCCCGATGAATCCTTTTCTGGTGGCAAATAAATTAACAGAAGATTCTGTCTTGAGTTACAGAACTGCTCTCGATTATTTTGGGAAATTACATACATCAGTAAATGAGTTCTTGTATCTAGCCAAAAAAAAAGATAACAACCCCTTCCACTATAAAAATGTTACCTATCGTTCAGTATCTATTCCGACTGCTCTTCAAAGGGCTAAAAAAATTGACTTCGAGGTAATGCAATTGCATCAAGAAGGACATGTAGTAAAGATAACAAGTCTTGAGCGCACTTTTGTAGATATCTTAGATCGACCCAATCTGTGTGGGTCTTTGGAAGAGATTTGGCGTTCCTTTGAAAATATCGAATACCTGAATCTTGATAAAGTTATTGAGTATGCGTTACTTCTAGGTAATGCTACAACGATTGCAAAAGTAGGTTTCTGTCTTGAAGATCACCTCGAGCAATGGATGGTTTCAGAAAACCATTTGAAGGAATTACGAAAATATATTCCCCTTCAACCTCATTACATGCAACATCGCAGACAAGAGCCTCAGAAGCTAGTATCTAGGTGGAATCTTCTGGTGCCGATATCAGTATTAGAAAAAGCCTGGGAGGAACCCAGGGACACCTGCAAAGTGTAACTCAATCCTAGCCAGCTTGGCTAGTGCTTGATGAGGGTTCGTTAGGTAGCTGATTGCTTGTGAAAGCAAATTTTTCTGATATTTTCTTTTATTTCTATCAGAATCAGGCGGCATGAAAACTCGCATAGCATTCAGACTGAGATTTCTAAGTGTGCCAAGAATACCTCCTTTTTCGCTACTATTGCTATATTGGTGGTCTTCCGACCAACTCCTGTCTTTGACATGATATAAACCATTTTCTATTCCCCAACGACAACTTTACGACATCTCTAAATTAAATTTACTACTTTGCAGGTGTCCTGATGACACGTCCGGTTGCTTTTTTTTCTTTAACCTCCCTGATTACCCTTAATTTGAACCAAGTAGTGACGGCCAAGACGGGTGATCTCTCTGCAAAGATCTCTGCCATTGTCAGATTCAAGAGCTTTACGAAGAACCGAAGTCAACGTAGAATGAAACCATTCAGGCAAGAAGAGACGATCTATGCTGGCCTGAAGAGGTGGGGACTCAAATACCTATAAGTAGGAACTGTATATGTTTCGGCCGAAGGCTATCGGAGAGCCGTATACTGGAAATCTGTACGTACGGTTCGATGAGGGGGGCGGGCTCAACACCCGCCTCTACTCTAACGGTTAGGAATCCCCCAAAGAATAATGTAATAAAGGAAGCTATGTTACACAGGGATGTTGGGAGGGAGTAAAACTCTCTTCTCCTGGCTTCGCGGTTAGGAAACCGCCAAAAACTGAGGATGTGTTAAAGGGAGGAGCGGATGGTGGGGAGGGGGCTGTTTTTTGCTAAGGTGAAGGCACCCATGATCCCGTTGAGTAGAGCTCTTTTGTCAGAATGGCCATGGCATTTGATGACGAGGTGGTCTAAGCCAATGAGGAGAGCTCCCGGGTGCTCAGAGTAATCGAACTGAGCGTGGAGTTGGGTGAGGAGGGGGAGATTGGGATCTTTTTCTCGAAGGAAGTCGAGCAAGAACTGAGAGATCCCTTCAGCTGTTTTTAAGAAGACGTTCCCTGTAAATCCATCGGTGATGAGAACATCGATCTTCCCCTTGAAGACATCTTTCCCTTCGATATTCCCCAAAAAACGGTCTCCAAAGTGATTCTCGAGGAGGTGAAAGGTCTCTTTGATCTCCTTGGGCCCTTTTTGCTCTTCTGTTCCGATGTTGAGGAGCCCCACAGTCGGCTCTGCAATCCCTTCCACAGCGGTGCGGTAGTACGATCCGAGCTTTGCGTAGGTAAGGAGGTGGGCAGGTTTTGGGAGAAGGTTTGCTCCCACATCTAAAACAGCTACTCGCCCTTTTTCTGTCGGCATCATCACAAGAAGAGCGGGTCTGTCTACCCCTGGTAAACAGGATAAATAGAGACGGGAAGTGGCTACAAGAGCTCCTGTGTTTCCCGTAGAAACAAAGGCGTCGATCTCTTCTTCTTTGAGTAACTTCATGCCAGCGGCCATCGACGACTTTTTCTTCCGCCTGACAGCAAAAAGAGGCGACTCCTCTGGAGTGATCGTCTCTTCTGTAGTCACAAATGTAACAGGGAGATTTTGCTCTGAAACGACTCGATCGAGCTCAGGATAAAAAGAGTGTTCGACAAATGCAACGATCTCTTGCCCGGGCTTAAGCCCACTCGACACTTCGATCACAGCCTCGAAAATTGCCTGGGGAGGGCGATCGCCCCCCATCAAGTCGATGCCAATACGCAAGGCTTACTCTTCGGTTGCCTCTCGAAGAACGGGACGACGGTTGTAGTAACCGCAAGAGGGGCAAATCCGGTGAGGCATCCGCTGTGTGCCACAGTTGCTGCACGGACTACAATGTTTCGGTTTTTTCGCATGATGGGCACGTCTCGAATTTTTTCGAGCGTTACTCATCCGATGACGAGGTACTGCCATAATCTATGATTCCTACTTATTGGTTTCTTCTGAATTCATGAAATATTGTGCCAAATTCTCCCTTTCTGGGCAACTCCCCTCATGACATTCAATAGTAGAAGGGAGCTCTAGCAAAATCGCCTCACGCAAAACGTCTTTGATTGCATAGACCCCGGAGCGGATCTCTTCTAAGGAGACAAGTTGGGTAAAATCTTTTACTCGAAGAGAAACAACGGCCTCTTGATTGCAGATAGAGCAAGGCATTTTTGCCTCAGTTGCAGCCGAAAAACGGACCAGGAGAAACTCCCCCGAAATCTCTGCTGTCCCCCGCACCACAACCGGAGTCTCAAAGAAAAGCTCCTCTTCTTCTATCTCGAGAAAGGCCGGGTCGAGACTCTCTTCAATCTTCTCTTGCTCCCCTTCTCGCAAGCGTAAAACATAAATTTTGAAAGCATCTTCCATATTAGAGAGATATTATCTCTCAATTCCCCTTAACCCACAAACACAAAAAACCAGACACAAAAACCAGAGTCCCAGGGCGATCGCCCCGACTAGAGTCCAGCTTCGCGGTAAAGAATCCGCCAAAGATTCATGTTCGACAGGAGTGAATCGAATGGGACTGGAAATCTACCCCCCTTTTCTATATACTCAGATTTTCTAAACGTACGGATAGAGATTTTCATGAGACTGCTGTTAGGATTTTTTTTAGCAAATCGGACGCGCGCTCTATCCCCTAGTTCTATAATAAGGGTACCCCGATGGATAATGATGTTCTTCTCAACATTGAATCAAAAGAGATACGCTATGCACACCTGAAAAATGGGCAGTTAGGCTCCCTCATCATCGAGCGGAAAAAAAGTCGCCAACTCACCGGAAACATCTACCGAGGGAAGGTGACCAATGTCCTCCACAATATCCAGTCGGCTTTTATCGATATTGGGGAGGGGGAAAATGGGTTTATCCACATGTCGGATATTCTCGAAAATACAAAGAAATTCGAGCAGCTCTTCGAGCTAGACTTCGACCTTGACTACGATATCCAAACTGTAGATGTGCGTAAGCAAAAAAAATTGAATATCGATGAGGTATTAAAACCCGAACAGTCGGTTTTAGTACAAGTTGTGAAAGAGCCAATCGGCTCTAAGGGAGCAAGACTTACCTCCAACTTATCCCTTGCAGGGAGGTATCTCGTTTTACTCCCAAATTCCCCCCACCGAGGAGTCTCAAGAAGAATTGAGGACCGGCATGCACGAGAGCGTCTGAAAAAACTCATCCGCGCTTTTGAGATGCCACACGATATGGGGCTCATCTGCCGAACAGCCAGCCAGAGTGCCTCTTCAGAGAGTTTGATTGCAGAGGCCCACGAACTGCTCGAAAATTGGCAGTCAACAATGGCAAAGTTCAACAAATCGACCAAACCCACCCTCCTTTTCGAGGAGTCTGATATTGTCAAACGGGCGATCACGACATGTGTCGACAAGAAATTCGACCGCATCTTCATCGACGATTACCCAACTTACCAACAATGCAAGCGTCTCTACCAGAAATTCAAAGAGGAGCACCCTCTTAAAATCGAATACTACCGAGATAAAGTTCCGATGTTTGAACGGTTCAATGTGGAGCGAGAGATCGAGAAGGCGACCCGCCGGAAGATCTGGCTTAGCAGCGGTGGATATCTCTTTTTCGAGAAGACAGAGGCAATGTATACCATTGATGTCAACTCGGGAAGAAGCACAAGTGTTGAAGGGAATGTCGAAGAGAGCATTGTGAAAATCAATTTAGAAGCTGCTGCAGAGATTGCACGTCAACTCCGCCTCCGCAATGTAGGGGGACTTATCATTCTCGACTTTATCGATATGCGCTTTAGGAAAAACCAAAGGCGCGTACTCGACAAGCTCAAAGAGTGTATGAAAGAGGATAGTGCAAAATGTACAATTCTCAATATGAGTGAGTTTGGCCTTGTTGAGCTTACACGCCAACGGAATCGCGAATCGCTCGCCCAGACCCTTTTTACTTTCTGCCCCTATTGTAATGGGAGTGGTCTCATAAAAACCCATGAAAGCGTCTCCATCGAGATCGAAAGGGCGATCAAAAAAGCGATTTTCCAGCTCGAACAGTTCGGCCTCCGCCTCACCGTCCACCCAGAGCTTGCAAAATATATGAAACAGGAAGGAGAAGAAGCCTTTTTAGAAGAGCTCGCAGTAGAGAATCGAGCCAAACTCGAGTTTTCCACATCTGATCTTCTCCATTTAAATGATTTTGAACTTTTCTCTACTGTAACCCAACAACCTCTAGAACTTTGATATGTCCATTTACCCTATATTAAAAGACTCTTTAGAAAAGGGAGAGATCTCCGAAAAGCTCCACACCGTTTTTTTGAAGCTGTATACGACCTACCTCCAATCTCTAGAACAAGATGGCCTCTCCATGCCAGAGCATGAAGAAGTTTTTTTTGATCTGTTCAACTTGATGAAAATCCAGATAGAAAATCCCTATCTCTTTGAATCTTATCACCAAAAAATCAGAAGACCGATTGACTATGCTGAATTTGGTCTCCGTTTTGTTCGCCCACTCCTCAATAGAGAGAAGTCTCGCTTGCTCCATAGGGATAATCTCGAAAAAATCTCTTCTCAAATTGCGAGAAATGAGAATGTCATCCTCTTCGCGAATCACCAAACGGAGGTCGACCCCCAACTGATGACCCTTCTTCTCGAGGAATCCTATCCACAAATTGGGAATGAGGCGATTTTTGTGGCAGGAGATCGCGTGTTAATAGATCCTATGGCCGTCCCCTTTAGCATGGGATGCAATCTCCTTTGTATCTACTCCAAAAGGCATATCGACAATCCCCCAGAAAAAAAAGAAGAGAAGCAGCGTCATAACCAGAAAACGATGCGCGTTCTCCGAGATCTCCTTATTGAAGGGGGGAAGTGTGTCTATGTAGCCCCAAGTGGTGGACGGGACCGTCCCGATGCACAGGGAGAGGTTGTGGTGGCTCCCTTCGATCCACAAAGTATCGAGATGTTCCATCTGATGGCAAAACAGGCAAAAACCCCTACCCATTTCTACCCTCTCTCACTTGTCACATTTGACATCCTCCCCCCTCCACAGTCGATCCAAAAAGAACTTGGAGAGGAAAGAAGTGCCAAGCGGGAGGGAGCCCTCTTCTCTTTTGGTGAAGAGATCGATATGGCAAATTTCCCCGGATCCGATGTACAAGACAGACATGCGAAAAGAAGCGCACGCGCGATGTATATCTGGAACCTTGTAAAAACAGAGTACCAAAACATGAAACAACCTAAGTAAGTTTTATGAAAAATATTTTTCTCTTCTCTCTTATTCTCCTCTCAACCACACTTCTTGGTAAACCGTATGAGGTGGTAGAAGATCTTGCCGAGCTCACCATTGAAACCCCCGATCTAGCCAAGAGAAAGACGAGAAAAATCCGCCTCTCAAATAACCTAGAAGCTCTTTTAATCAGTGATCCTGGCACCAATGAATCGGGTGCTGCTATGGCTGTTGAAGTAGGGAGTTGGGAAGACCCACAAGACCGCCCTGGGATGGCCCACTTTGTCGAACACCTCCTCTTCTTAGGGACGGAGAAGTACCCCGACGAATCGGCCTATTCCCGCTACCTCGATGAACACGGAGGGATGCAAAATGCCTTCACGATGGCCGACCGTACCGTTTACATGTTTTCAGCCCAAAACCAAGCCTTCTCTGAGGCTCTAGACCGTTTTGGCCAATTTTTTATTGCTCCCCTTTTTAGTCCATCAGGAGTGAATCGAGAGTGTAATGCAATCCACCAAGAGTTTTGCAAAAATGTCCCTCTAGATCCTTGGAGAGTTCTCCATGTAAAAAAAGAGCTTTCGAATAAAAGTCACCCCTTCCACAATTTTGCCATTGGGAACCTCGATACCCTCGCAAATATCTCCCAAGATGAGCTCAAAGCTTGGTACCAGAAGCACTATAGTGCAAATTTGATGCACCTTGTCGTCTACTCTTCTCAAGATCTCGATATACTCGAAAATCAGGTTGTGGAGATCTTTTCTGAGGTTCCCAACAAAGAGAGTGTGTGCGAGAGCTGCCAAGAACCGGTTCTTGCCAAAGAGACCATCTCTAAACTCGTGGCAATCACCCCGATCCAAAACGTCCAGCTCCTCGAGCTCTCCTGGGAATTACCCCGTTTTTATGGGAAGGATCTCGACCACAAAATCGATCAGCTCATCACCTACGTTCTTGGGCATGAGGGGGAAAATAGCCTCCTTGCCCAACTAAAACGGGAAAATCTAGCCGAATCGGTTGGAGCTGGAAATTTCCGGGCAGGAAAAGACCAGTGTTTCATGACCTTATCTATTTCCCTTACCTCAAAGGGGGTCAAAGAGTATGAAAAGGTGATTACCCGCTGCTTCGAAGCAATCGCCTCTTTCCGTCAAAGTGGGGTCCCACGCTATATCTACGATGAAGTTGTTGAAATCGAGACGCTGGCGTACAAGTTCCAAACACGCGATGAGGTCTTCTCTTTTGTGACCGACCTTGCTACCCACATGACTGAGGAACCTCTTGAGACCTATCCCCGCAAACTCCTCATCCCAGAAAAATACGACCCCCAAAAAGTGGACGAGCTTTTAGCTCTCATGACACCTGAAACGTGTTCTTTCTCTCTTGTTGCCCCCCCTGAGGCAACCAAAATCAAACCGACTCGAAAAGAGAAATGGCTGAATGTCCCCTACACTTTAGTCCCACTTTCAGACAAAAAGATCGCTGCATGGTCAGAGGCTAAATCCCACTCTGCGATCACAATTCCCCGTCCCAATCCCTATCTCCCTGAAGTCCCTCCTTCCGCCTTTCTCCCCCAAGAAAAAGAGTCGGTTCTCCCCAAACCTTTCGTTGTGAAAAAAGAGGAAAATGGAACCCTCTACATCTCTCCAGATACCCGCTTTGGAATCCCTGAGATCTGCTGGACTCTTCAACTCAAAACTCCTCTTATTTCCGATACAGACCCAGAGAGTCATGTCTATGCCGATCTTCTTTCTCTTGCTGTCCATGACAAGCTCAATGCAGCTGCCTATGAGGCCTCTCTTGCTGGACTTGCCTACTCTCTTAAACTACGGCATGATGGACTAGAAATTACCCTCAAAGGATTTGGAGAAAAAGGACTCCCCTTTCTCGAGACCCTTCTAGCCTCTCTTAAGATGGAAGCTCCCTCAAAAGAGCAGTTTTCACTTTATATAGAGCAACTCCAAAGAGTGTATGCCAATGCTGCGGAGGCAAGCCCCCTAAAACAAGGGAGTGAGCTCCTCTCCTCTATTCTCTACAAGAACCACCCGACACTCGAAGAGAAGTTCCAACTCACTCATCGTCTCTCTCACGAAAAAATGAAGCGGTTTTGTGCCCGTATCTGGGAAGAGAACTACGTGGAGGGGATGCTCTATGGGGCAAAGGACCTCGAGGAGGGGAAGGCTGTTTGGGCCGCTCTTCAAAAGAACTTGAAGGGAAAAGCCTACCCCTCCTATAGACATGAGAAAATCGAGATGGCTACCCTTCCCGACCACCACCATCCGAGCTACCTCGCGATCCCTTCTGCCCACCCGGCGAACGCACTGATTTTGACTGCCGATTGTGGGGAATTCACCTTCACAAGACGAGCTGCTCAAGAGATTTTGACTAAAGGTCTTGAAGAGCCTTTCTACAGTGAACTTCGCACCAGGCAGCAAACCGCTTATCTCGTGGCCAACTGGTCACAAGAGATGGAGAGACACCTCTATAGCTTTTTTGCCATCCAGTCGAGTTCCCATGATAACCGGGACCTTCTCGCCCGTTTTGAGCTCTTTTTGGAATCGAGCCTCCAACACCTCTCAGACAAAGTCATACCAGCTGAGAGATTTGCTGCGATCCAAAACTCACTAGTTAAGCGCCTCCAAAACCCTGCTGAAAATCCTGCGAAGATGGGGGCTCTTCTCCACAATCTCGCCTTCTCCTACGATGGGGACTTTGCGTGGTTCGATAAGAGAATCAAAGCACTCGAAGAGCTCACTTACGAGGAATTCCTAAGCTATGCCACTGAATTCCTCGGAAAAGCCAATCAGAAAAGACTCGCCGTCTTCGTGAATGGACTTCTTCCCCAAAAGGGGAGAGTCTCCTACCACCACCTGACGACCCCCGAAAAAATCAAAAGCGAAATCACCTACCGAGGCAAAGAGGGAGGCGAGGACCAGCTTGTCTAGAACTGTGGTGAAATTGATTTGGGTTACACCCAATTTATTTTGTAAAAATTATGAAGTAGCAACCTGAAGTGTGTTAGAGAGAGAAGAGGAGGGTGGTGTTTTCTCGGATACTTTTTGCAAGAGATGCCTCCAAGGGGATCTCGACATGACCCTTTCTTTCAAAAAACCTACACTTTTGCAAGGCAGGGTCGTAGCGGAGTGTCAGATAGGAATACTGGTGTTTCTCCATCATCGTGGGAATCCAGTTGAGATTTCCTAAAAGAAGAGTTCTGGGAAGATCGTAGTAGTCACACACGATATCCTCGATTTCCCATATGGAAAGAGAGAAGATATTATTGGATGAGAGCCATTTTTTTATGAGCTGGGCGATCTCGGAAGGGAGAAGATGCTCTTGATCTGAGCGTAAAACAGAGGTGAATACTGATCCAGTCTCCGGAATTGGAGCTTCTACTTTGCGTAGTAAACTCTCAATGTCATCAAAATAATCTTCTATAGAGATCTCGCGAAGAGAGAGATCAAAGATATGTGCTAACTTTGCATGATCCTCCTCTGGAAGTTTTTTTCGTGCCAATTCATAAAATTCCCGTTGTGTTCTCCCCTCCTGCTTCAATTCAGCGTCAAAATAGTCGTGAAGTCTTTCTCCTCCTACAGCCTCTAAGATCACCCTTTTTTGCCACTTCCGATCAGAGGGGTCGGATAGGAGGGACTCTCCAGGGCCTACCAGATGGGTAGTAAGAAGCTCATCGGGAGAAAGGGTAAAGTCTGAAAGAAACTTAGGATAAAGATTAAAAGCGTGCTTAGCTGAGGAGATCAAAAGAGGCTTCTCCCAGTCGAATCCCTTTTTCTTCTCAAAGAGTCGAATGCAGCTTCCTATGTGCACAATCCACTCTTTCTCGTCAGAAGAGGATTTGATTTTTGCAGGCTCGAAGTACTTCCCATTTAGCCGTCTCCAATCCAAAATACTCTGAGTTTTCCCTCCATCCTGAATAAGAAATGCTGAATCGGATTTAGCATAATACTCAGCTGTAAGACCCTTAAGAGAGCTGCTATTGAGTGCCGAAAATACTTTAGCAATTTCTTCGTTCTTCCATCCCTCTGCCAGAAATTGCAACATCGGTTTAGCGGCTGAGCTTAGATGCCCGTATAGAAAATCTCCTTCTATACCCAAAAGAATCTCTTGAATAACACCCTTCAAATCTGAGATGCGTTCCACAGGGATGAGTTTTCCAGATGGGGTGAGATGGAAAATCCTTCTCATTTGGTATAAATGAGAGTAATTCTCCTTCCCTGGTTGATGGAGAACCCCTTGAGAGTGGTATTGGAATTGAACACGCCCCCCTAAGATTTGATGAGACCAACTTCTTGAGTCAACGAGCCAAAGACGATCAGTGAATTCATCAAGCAAACAAGTGAATAAAGGGGACTCATTACAATCGCTCTCACGCTGCCTTGAAACACGCCATTGCGTAAAATTCCGCTTGATCGCAGCGTGAAAATTTTGTAGAAACCAAGTTTTTTTATTTGGGTGACTATTCTTTTCCTCTGAGTTCGCTGACTCCTGATTCAAAATTACAAAGTTCAAAACTGTTAAAAGGGTTTGGTGAAGTAGATTTTGTTTTAGGGAAAGGGCCACTTCCTTTGCGTAAGAGGAGTCAGAAGGAAAGGAAAGAGACATCATGTCTCCAATTCTCATGTCACCACCGGTATCCAGAGGTACTCTTTCCCCAAGAGCTTGCTCTGCAACATCAAAACCTACCCAGTTGGTTCCCTGTTCCACAGAAAGTTTTTCTTCAAAATCTCTTTCATATGTTCTCCGTGTCTCTAGCAAGGGGAGAATCGGGATCTTTTTCCCTTCAAACTGAAAACAACCTGTTTCGAGAACCTCTCTCCATAACTCTTGGACAACATCGAGGTGGTGGATTTGGATATTTGTCGCAGTGGAGACGGCAAAACAGTTCCCCTCATCTACCTGCCCGAATACCGAGAAGAAGGCAATCAAGAGATTCCATGAGAGATGCTCAGGAAGAACTTTTGCCCCTTTTTCCAGCTTCAAATCGATCCGGATCACCTCTTCCATGTCGGGATGAATCCGAAGGGATTTAAGAAATCCCTCCCGAAATGTCACGTTGTTCTCGAAGGAATCAAGAACGCGAAAAATCTGCTTTTTTTGTTCTCCAGAGATCACCTTTTGGAGCTCAGAGTCAAGTAGCCTCCTCACCACTAAAACTCCTCCCTGATTGATCTTCCCATCAGGAGTGATGAGCATCCGAGCAAGAGCCCGCATGAGATAAGCTGCTTTTCCAGAAGAGATCTGATCTTTTTGGGATTTCATGACTGATCTCTCGTGATCCACATGCAATCTTTTAATCTCTTCTTGGATCTCATGGAAGCGCTTTGCGTAATACGACTCCTTTTTTCGAAAACCCTCCTCTTTGACCAGATAAAAATAGAGACACCCCAACTCGACAAGTTTCATCTCTTCATTGAGCTCCTGAGATGTGGCTACTCTTATAATCTCTTTTCTCAGAGTATAGAAAGTGTCCGGAGAAATTCTTTTCCCTGAAATAGCTTTTTCGATCTGCTCAACTTTCCCAGCAACTGCCCGAGGTAATTCAGAATAAGATTCTGAATCACAGAATATCTCTGTACATTGAAGAGAGACTGAAAAATCGACGGTTTCCTCCGGAGGGGTGTATTGAGTGGTTTTCTGCCTCTTGAAGGGGCTTTGGAATAATGTGCTCTTGTAAACTTGATCTACTTTCTTTTTTGTGGGAGAATCACCACTTGGTGAGAAGGACGTATGTGTCGTTTCCCATTGTGAGTTGGGGAATAGTGGAGTAAGAGGGTCTAGTGAAGCCAAAGTTCTCTGGTTTTTGTTGTAAGTTATTGAAATCTAGAAAATTGTAACATGAAAACCTGTTTCTCTTCACCTAACTTATTAAATATTAAGGATATATGAATTTTTATGCGCTCATCTCAATTATTTTTTCGCACATTTAAGGAACCCCCTCATGAGGCCGATATCGTCTCCCACAAGCTCCTTGAGAGAGGGGGGTATCTCAAGAAGCTAGGGAAGGGGCTCTATACCTACACCCCGTTGATGTGGAGAGTCCTTAAGAAGCTGAATCAGATCATCCGAGAGGAACTCGACAAAGCTGGAGCGCAAGAGATTTCGATGCCTTTTCTCCATCCAGCAGATTTATGGAAAGAGACGGGAAGATGGGACGATTTCACCGCTGAAAACCTCCTCTATACCCTCAAAGACCGGGAAGGACACCCCTTTTGCCTTGCCCCCACTCATGAGGAGGTTGTGGTCTCGCTCGTGGCCAGCTGGGTCGACAGCTGGAAGCAGCTCCCTGTGAATCTCTACCAAATCGGAACCAAATTCCGAGATGAGATCCGCCCCCGCTTTGGACTGATGCGTGCAAAAGAGTTTCTCATGAAAGATGGGTACTCCTTTTCTAAAGATGTCGCAGGGATGGAGGCTCAATACGAGAAGATGCGAGAGGCCTACTCGAAGATCTTCGAAAGACTCAGCCTCCGCTTTGCGATTGTAGAGGCTCACGGAGGGAAGATCGGGAAAGGGAAATCGGAAGAGTTCCAGGTGCTGGCTGATATTGGAGAAGATGTCGTGATGGTGTGCGAAGAGTATGCCTCCAATGTGGAGATGACAAGAGCGATTCCCCCCTCCTACCCCTACAAGGAGAGCTTACAAGAGAAAAGACAACTCCCGACGCCCAACACCCCCACAATCGAGTCCCTCTCTACCTTTTTACAGGTCGATCCTCCCCTCATCTTGAAAACGATCGTCTATAAACTCCTCTTCTCCGACCGACAGGAATATGTAGCGATCGGCATCCGAGGAGACCGGCAGATCAATGAGGTGAAAGTAGCCGACCACTTCCAGGCGATCGAAGCAGCACTAGCCAGTGAGGAAGAGGTAAAAGAGAAAACAGGCGCCTCTTTTGGCTATGTCGGCCCCTTCCACTCCCCTCTCCCCTTCTATGCCGACGAGTCTGCTAGACCGATGACCAACTTTGTCGCTGCCTGCAACCAAGACGGAGTCCATGAGGTCGATGTCAATTGGGAAAGAGACCTTCCCTTGCCTCAATTTGCCGATTTCCTCCTAGCCAAAGAGGGAGACGGCTGCCCCCACATCCCTGGCAAAGTCTACAAAATCGAGCGGGGAATCGAGGTGGGGCATATCTTCAATCTCGGCACACTCTATACAGAAAAACTCTCGGCCCAATACCAAGATCAAGAGGGAGAGATGCGCCCCATCTGGATGGGAACCTACGGAATTGGGGTAGGCAGGACGGCTGCTGCTTGTGTGGAACAGAGACACGACGAGCGGGGAATCATCTGGCCCCTTTGCCTCGCTCCTTTCCACTGCATGATCACAGCAACCACCACGAAAGACCCCACCCTTGTCGAGACAGCTGAAAAGATCTACCAAAGACTTACCCAAGCAGGCTTTGAACCCCTCCTCGACGACCGCGAGGAGAGGCTCGGCTTCAAGCTCAGGGATAGTGACCTGATCGGCCTCCCCTACAAGATGATCGTAGGGAAAGCATTAGCGGAAGGAAACATCGAAATCGAATCGCGTGAGGGAGAGAAACACCTCATCCCCCTCCCCGACATCGAGTCATTCTTCACAAACGCTTTCGCTTTTACAGAATAACCACCCATTTCAGAGAATCATGAAAAATCGATATGTCCACATTTAAATCTCTATATGTGGACATATCTTGTTGCAAAAGATAGATATGTCCACTTATAATAAAGTATATCCGGACATATCTCGCACTCCTTGAAGAGAAAATGGGCAAAAAGAACATCATCGGCAGAACTGAAGTAGTTTTAGATGACCTGTTCAAGTGAAAATAAGCCCCCCCCATTTCCAGAGGGGGGAGGGTTACTGGATCTACTCGGCAGCGATGACGTCCACCTCAACAGAAGCCAAGGTAGGAAATTGCTCAAGTAGGTGAACCTGCAACTTCGGTTTTAACTCGCTCCAAGAAGAAAAAGCCATCGGATTCTCTTGGAAAAAGGCCTCTATTGCCTCATCGACCCACAAATAATCAGGGTAGTCAAAGATGTCTGGGTTCTCATACATCTCCCAGGCAACGTGTAGATTCAGTGAGCGAAAAGTCTCTTGGCAGATGAGATAGTTGAGCTTGGTAAATCCGAAAGACTCCTTCAACGCTCCCGTCTCTTTTGTGTACTGCACAATCGTCTCACGAGGAAAGCGAAGAGTCTTGTCTGGAGCCAAAGAGAGCGTACTTTTCAACACTGTGATGTCAGGGAAAGCATCAGTGAGAGCATGGACGAACTTCACATTCATGATCTCCCAGAAATCATTAGGTTCTGAGTAGGCCTCCAGAAATTTGCGTGTAAACTCTTTCACTACTCCCATGTTGACGGCCTCCCCCCCCTCTTCCATACTATATTCTAGGTGAATCGTGAGATTACGCCACTCATCTTGGTGACAGATCTGGAGTTTTCTCATGGAAATCCCAACGGTTTCAACAGCGTCATGATCCTTGATTTTGGAAGCAAACGCCATTTGAGGTGAGAGTGCCAATAATGAGATGGCAAGGATTGCACATCTAGTTTTCCATGTTTTCATCGTATATCTCCTTTTTTTGTACTACACTTGTAGTATTTAACAGCAAAAAAATGCACTTAGCAGACCACAAACCCTACAAGAGCTGTCACAGCTCCTAAAAGGAGGGTTGCAAATCCGGCCCGAACCTTGTCTTTTCTATTCAGAACATGTGGATCCAAAAGAGCCTGCAACCTTCTGAAGAGGGCTTTTCCAGACCTTTTGGTAGTAAAAGCTGCACACAGATGCGTGTCGGCCTCTCCCCTCCAAAGGGTCTTCTTAAGAGCCGTTGCTAGATCAATCGTGCTAAGACCACACTCCGCCGCAGCTAGGTCACAGGCGAGTTCCTGTTCTTCTTTGATCTTGCCAAGCCACCCGCTCATCGGCACCCAAAAGTAGAAGGCTGAAAGCCCCTGGTAGAGCATTCTGATACATGTGTCGTGCCACCTATGGTGCTCCAATTCGTGGGCGATTATAGCCTCCCTCTCCTCATCTGAAAATTCCTCAAGCAAAGATTGGGGGAGGAGAATCGTCTTCCCCCAACAAGCTAGGGGGGTCATAACATCATCAGAGAGGACGATCTTCACCCTCATATTTTGGAGGCGCATCAGCAACTTCTCACCCCTTATAGAAAGAAGATAGGGACTTCCCCTCTCAGCTATCCTCTTCATCTCCATCCTAGCAGTGAGATAGGAGAGGAAGAAGGCCACAAGGCGAAAGATAGAGAGGCCGAGAATCAACACCATTCCCACATAGAGAAGAGGAAGAGGAATCAAGAGCAATCCCTTTCCAAGCACCGTTTTGAGGCCATACACCTCCAGCTCTTGTTGGGCTCCAAGAGAGAGTCTCCTATACAAAAAGCGTTGGAAAGGATGGACACAACTGAACGCGCTCGCATTCAGAACCGTTACAGAAGAAGGGAGGAGCCAAAATAGAGGCTCTAAAGCCAGTCTGAGAGGAGGGAGCAATCTAAGAGAAGCCCTCAGACGGGGGCTGCGGATCCGAAGCAGAACAAGCAAGAGGGTTGTGATAAGAGAAAACAAGAGAAAGCTCACGACCCCATTGAGAGCATGCTGGAGAAGATGATCAGCAAAAAGATAGCTATTCATGAGAGCGCCTCTTTTTTGCTTTTGCTATTAGCTTTTCCACCTCTTCGAGATCTTCCAAAGAAAGATCGTCTGCCTGCTCAATCAGGTATGTAACAACATCCGCCGTCTTCATTCCAAACAGACGAGAGAAGGCCCGCTTAAGAAGTGAGCGGGAACTCTCCTGATCTTGCGCAAGCCAATACTCGTAACGCAGACCCACTCGCTCTCTTTTGAGGAGTTTCTTCTCGGCAAGCCGTCCCATCACGGTCATGATCGTCGTATACTTGTCCTCTCCTCCTAGAGCCTCTTGCACCTCTCGCACATTCCACCTCTCCTTGGACCGCATTACATGCAAGATACTCTGCTCCAGATCTCCAAATCGTCTCTTTGTCATCGATTCCTCATGAATTTAGGAGTATTGTCCTACAAGCGTAGTAATTCAGTCAACCATTAAAAGACCAAAAAGTGGATTCTTACCCAGGGGTTTATCATGCTTTATGTGAGGTGGACCCCAAAGCTGGACAGCTTTCAAGGAATTTTCCCTGCCATGCTACGCATTCGATGTAGTGGAAAGAATATGAAAAAGAGTTTCTTTATTCTAAAAGTTGTAGTTGCGGGTTCTTGTCACAGACTCCCCTCAAATTCGATACGGCTTCTCGAGTTGTAGGCCGCCTTGCCGCACGCGCTTTTCCCGGCGCTTCTCTTGACATACTCGAGCCTGGTATGCTTGTGTCTGAAGACCAGAATCTTGGGTTTTAACGTTACACCGTGTCCTTCCGGTGAGGGTGCGTGATTTTTTGTTCTGAATTGTTCGAAAATGGGGGCAAATCCAACCAAGGAGGCCCCTATGTCAGACCTAGAAGCAGTTGCAGCAGAATTCAAGAGATGGA
>SDBV01003353.1_pt1 | contig 23685 bp, 16 predicted proteins | sample 2277081 | NCBI WGS metagenome assembly SDBV01 (sample SAMN10402039, study PRJNA504765) | marine sediment metagenome | isolation source: marine sediment core GS10_PC15, 223 cmbsf | place: Arctic Ocean: Southern Knipovich Ridge | collected 2010 | reverse complement strand
AATCCTGATCGTTGTCGTCGCTGGTTGGTACATTCTCACCAAGACCCCAATCCGTAACACAGGACCGACGATTTTAACCGAACAGGCCACTCCAGATGAGGAATCCTCTTTGGCCGGGACCGACCGGCAGGAACTCATGCCACGAACTGAGGAAGAGACAAATCTCCCGGATGATGTCGAGAAGATTGCTGAGGAACCCGCACCCGCAACAAGCGCTGACGCAGCCCAAGCGGAGTTGCTAGAGATCAGTGGGCGAGTTCTCGACTCTGAAGGCATTCCGGCAAACGCGGCTGAGGTGACGACAAGGGCCGAGGACGATCACACCCAATCGATCGCCTCAGTCTTGACTGATACTGAGGGACAATTTGCCTTTCCCGATCTCGAACAGGGCGCGTATACCCTGATCGCGATGAAATCCGAAGAGGGTATTGGCACGGTAACGGGGATCGAGGTAGGAACGGTTGATGTATTGATCACTTTGAGTGCCAAGGGAGGGGTTGGTGGTCGCGTATACGACCAGTCAACAGGGGAAGGAATTGAGGGAATTGCCGTTGGGGCCACCAAAGTTTCCCAGGAAGAACCCGGCGTGGTTGATACGTTCCTCGAACAGATCCAGACTCGAAAAACCGACGCATCGGGCAATTACGAGCTGCACCTATTCGCGCCGGCAAGCTATACCGTCTCCGTTCGCGATCCGGGACCCTACATCGACCCCTCGCCGTATCCCGCCGATATTCATCTGGCGAAAGGGGAGGAGATTGGGGGAATTGATTTTGCTCTGACGACCGGGGCTGAGCTTTCCGGAAAGGTACTGGGTCCTGAAGAAGAGGCGATTTCCGGCGCATCCGTGACCCTGATCAATCTGTCTCATGGCGGATTTGACGGCGTTGAAAGCGGCGAAGACGGGAAATATGAGTTCACGGGGCTGGGGCTCGGAGGAAGCTACGTTTTGGTTGTGAACGATGAGAAATATGGTGCTCACGCCAGCGGTCGATTTGACATAGCCCCAGGTCAAGATATTCCCAGTGTCGACCTTCGTCTGGGCGCGGGAAACACCGTGTATGGACAGGTGATCGATACAGCCGGACAACCCATGGTGGGAGTCCAAGTCGGTTTGTCGATAAACTTCCAGGACCTGATGGGATTCGGAATGTCGTACGGATATCCGACAACAACCAATGCCGATGGTTCCTTCACGATCTCGAACGTGAGCCCAGGAACTTATTCTGCCATCGCCGAGGCACCCGGATACCATCACGCCTTCGAGATGTTCACGATGCCTGCGGATAGCGACTACTACGATCTGGTTATTGTCGTCCGGCCCGAGGAAGAAGGTTCTATCAGCGGACATCTGGCCGACCAGGACGGCAATCCCATTCAGAATGCCACAGTTTTCGCGAGCAACTACGGCGCGCAGATCACTGCTTGGAGCCAAACTGATGGCGACGGGGCGTTCAACATTGAGGGGCTTGGTGGCGCGGAATCGTATGCGATCCGGATTAGCGCAGAGGGGTTCGTTGATCAAAATCACGTGGGGGAATATCCAGTGAATTCCACCGATGTGGAGATCACTCTGTACCGACTCGGCCAGATACGGGGCAAAGTAGTCGATGCTGCAACGGGTATTCCCATCGATCGATTCGAAGTGAGAGTCGCAAGAAGATATGATCCTCAACAAGGGGAGGCTTCCTACCGCCGCGGGATTTGGGAGGAATTCACCTCGCCAACGGGAGAATTCCTGTTGACCGAGGTCCCTTCCCCCGCCGCACTGCTCGCTGCGCGTGCAGCGGGATTTGCGACAGCCACAACTGATGATTATGTCGAAGTGCCTCCGGGAGGTACGGCTGAAGGGGTCGTCATTCGGCTCGCCCGAGGTGCTGCCATAACAGGCACAGTCGTTGACATTGCTGGGGCTCCGATCCCGGGGGCCCGAGTCGCTCCCTTCGAAGGCAGGCTATACCCGCAGTTGCTGGATCAGAGCGGAGCAGGCTCTTATGCCATGACAGATGCAGAGGGCCGGTTCAGGCTGGAAGGGTTGACGCCCGATTCCGTGATCAATCTCGCGGCCTGGCGCAATGGCTATGCCCCGGACGCCATCATGGACATGCGAGTGCGGGCGGGTGAGCCGACGGAAGTCTCTCTCACACTCACCCAGGGAGGCCGCCTGGTGGGAGTCGTCTACAAGAACTCCCAACCTATCCCAAAACTCCCTGCCATCGCAATAAGGCAGGACGGTCCGTTTCCCTATCAAGCCGTCCAGCTAACGGACGAGAAGGGACAGTTCACGCTGTCCGGGACGCCGGAAGGGCGCTACAGCATCGAAATACTTCAGCTCAGCTCGAATGAGGCACTTTGGACTGGCTCTGCTGATGTCGCTGAAGGGGAGACCACCGAGCTGGAAATTGAAATAGACGAGAATGCGGTAGCAGCGGAGAAAAATATCTGACATCATCTGGATTCCGTAGCGTTTTCCTCCATTCCCATTGGTTCCCGCAAAGACTCCATAGATTCTACTTCCTTCCTATCTTGCTGCCTTTCTGATCAATCCTATTGAGATCTGCATTTTCAATGGAACTCTTCTGGCAGAGGCAAGTGACATCGTCCGTCGGCTCAGCAGGAGCTTCGCCCTCCCGTGGTCGACCGAATGAGTGGAATGGGAGGGCGAGGCTCCTGCCGAGCCGCAATTGGGTGTTCCTTTTTCTTTGCAGTCTTCAATAATGGCCTCCAAACAACTAAAACTCATCTGGTTCATGGTCTTTCTGACTATGCTACGGACTGTTGAACGGAAAGGCTGTTTTGGTTATATTGATTCTCGGGCGGAATCGATTGCGTCTGTTCTTGATCCAGCCGGAGATATGACCGTAGCACAGTGGATTGAAACACGATCCCTGAAATGTTACCCTGGATTCGATAGTGTCGTTCTTGACGCCAGGCGGAATGTGGTCCCTGGCCGGTTCATGCTTTTCACTGTCAGGGAATCCTGTGGCCAGGGTCCTGAAGCAGGATGCGCAATCCGGTCTTGCGCGACATGGAGGAGGGAATGATGGGTCGAGTCCTTGTATTTGCCTACGGTTTGGTTGCCTACGCGGTGTTTTTCGTGGTGTTTGTCTATCTGGCGGGTTTTCTGGCGGGTGTTGTTGTTCCAAAGACCGTTGACGACGGGCTGGAAGGATCCGCGGCTCAGGCAATAATTATAAACACCCTGCTGATGGCGCTATTCGGTGTGCATCACAGCATCGCGGCACGCCCCGGCTTCAAGAAATGGTTGACACAGTTCGTCCCGCCGCCCATTGAACGCAGCACATTCGTCCTCATTACGAGTCTCATTCTGGCGCTCTTGGTATGGCAGTGGCGTCCGATGCCCTCCGGGATATGGGAAGTGGACCATCCCGCTGCAAGGGTGGCACTTTGGGCATTGTGCGCCGTTGGGTGGGCGACAGTGCTCTATTCGAGCTTCATCATCGACCACTTCGATCTGTTCGGCTTGCGACAAGTCTATCTCTATCTGCGGGGACGTGAGTACACTCACCCGGAATTCATGGAACGCACCCTGTACAAGTTGATTCGACACCCTTTGTTGCTCGGTTTCATGATCGCCTTCTGGGCCACTCCGATCATGACGGCCGGTCATCTGCTTTTCGCAATTCTGGCCACGGTGTACATCCTGATTGGCGTCCAATTTGAAGAAAGGTCGCTATCGCAGCTCCTCGGGGAGGATTACGACCGGTATTGCCGGCGAACGAGGAGGTTCCTACCCCTGCCGAAAAAGGGGGCGCCAGAAACCTCCGAGTTGGCAAATTGATGGTCAACCGAATTCCTCCCTTGTCGACTTGCGGGAACGCCTGAGCAGGACATTTGCCACGAAGACACCAAGACACGAAGGGACTGAATATGAATAAGCAAACAGTTGTCATCCTACAAATAATAGCCCTCATACCATGGCTTGTCCTCGGTACGGCTTCGGCCGCGGAGGAGGCCGGGCAGGTTGCCTTATTGCCGGAAGGAAACATAGGGATTGCCGCCAAGTATCCGGGTGACGAAGGGATCGAGAAGGATCCGAATATCATCTTTGTTGAGAAATTCGATGAAGGATCGGTAGAGGCTGTCGGTGAACGATGGGATGAAGTGAAGCATCCACGCATCCTGTCGCTCTCGGATGATATTCCCCAAGGCAGCGCCGACGGCAGTTCCCTGCTCATTACCCACCTGGGCGGTAAGGGAAGCGGGGCGCACCTGTATCGCCGCCTCTTGCCCGGATACGACCAGGTGTATGCGCGTTTTTATGTGAAGTTCGACCCCGATTGCGCCGGCATTCATCATCTGGGAACCAATCTGGGCGGGTACAACCCGCCGACACGCTGGCCTCAGGGAGGCGCGGGGGTTCGGCCGAAAGGGAATGATCGGTTCACGACAGCTGTCGAGCCTTACGGCGAAAGCTGGCGGTGGGATTTCTACACCTATTGGCAGGGAATGCACGCGCACGGCGACGGGGCCCATTGGGGAACGCCGTTCCTTGTGGAAGGCAGCCACCCGAAAGTCGAGCGAGGGAAATGGATCTGCGTGGAGATGATGATCAAGGTAAATGATCCCGTCGACGCGTCGAACGGTGAGCAGGCGTTCTGGATTGACGGCAAGCTGTGGCGGCGTGACGGGCAGGTGGTTAGCCACATCGGACCCGGTTTCCCGAGAGGTCAATGGACCGGCGGCTGGTGGAGTCCCGACAACAATCTGATGACAACCTTCGAAGGATTCAAGTGGCGCAGCGTGTCGAAGCTGGCCATCAACTATATCTGGACATCCCTGTATATCACGAACGCCCCGGACGGGCAGGTGACCAAGGTGTGGTTCGACAATATTGTCGTTGCGAAGGAATACATCGGCCCAATCGAACCTGACACCGCCCAAGAATAGGGAAAAGTTGATCTCGGAATTATTGTTGGAATTGCTCTGTCTCCCGGACTGAGTTTGGGATCTGCTTTTCTTATCACGATTCCCGCGTTGGCCCTCGTCTGCGTTCTTGTGGAAGCTTTTTCTCCGCATGGTTGGGACAACACGACGATGCAGATCATCCCATCGTGGCTCGGAGCGGTCTTCTTTTCAGTTTGATGAAAATCGCGAACATCCTACCAATGATTGTTCTGAGTACGGTCGTCTGGACCGGCTGCGCCTCCTTCGACCAGCAGATACAGATCAATTTCACCGCCGGACCTTTGCCTCTTGTAATCCCATCGGCGGGTGACGGAGAGGGAAGCTGGATCCGGCCGGCAGGGACCGTTTTCCGGCAAGTGCCGGAAGGCCATTACTTGTATGTACGTGTCCCAAAGCGATTTCCTCATCGACCGGGGCAGGATCTATGGGTGAATATCGAATACCTCGATAGAGGTTACGGCACAATCGAAGTCCAATATGATGTTGCCGGGGAGCCTACCGAGCGTCAGCCGACACCTTACCGACTGGCTCCATCTCCTGCCGCGATTCTTCAAAACAGCGGCAAAATCCGATCCCACTGGCTTCGGCTGCCTTCGGCGCGTTTGGAAAGAAGACAAAACTTCAATTCCGACTTTCGATTCCGGGGTACAGGGGAAATGTTCGTGTCGGCGATTCACCTCTCCCATGGAAAGCCCCTGATTCCTGCCGCAGCGCCCTATGTTCCGGATGAGCCTATGAAACCTCTGCCTCCGGATTTCGAGCTGATCCTCGGGCTGGGAACAGTGCCGATGCACGCCGACGACCTTCCCAGCCGAAACGCAAGGATCAGAAGAACGATTCCTCTTCTGAAACAGACCGGGATCACCAGTTTTGAAACCTACGTGGTTTGGACCCAGGTGGAAAGTAAGCCGGGCGAATTTGACTGGAGCTTCTATGATGAGGAGGTGAATCTACTAAGGGAACGTAACCTCAAATGGGTCCCTTTCTTGATTGCCGGTCCCGCCCACAGTCTTCCCGAATGGTATCGGCAATCGCCAAATTCCGTTCCTTTTGTCTGTTTGGAGCACTACGAGCCGTCTGGGATAGAATCGATTTGGAATCCGGCACTGCACGACAGGGTCCGCCGATTTCTTGAAGAATTCAAGGCCCACTACGGAGAGGGCGACTGGATCGAGTCGCTTCTCCTGGGGCCGTCAGGACGTTTCGGCGAGTCCATCTACCCGACCGGAGGCGACGACTGGACGGCCCTTCTCCCGGGCCCCTACCATTCCCACAGGGGCCATTGGATGGGCGATCAATATGCGATCGAAAATTTCCGACATTTTCTTGAAAGAAAGTATGGCGATGTCGAAGCGTTAAGCAATAGCTGGGGGAAACCGTTCGAAGATTTTGATGAGATATTCCCATTGCAGGGGAAAGCCGGAGATCTCTCGGATACCGCATACCTGGATACGATATTGTGGTACTCAGAGGCGATGACGGAGTATTGCCGCTTCTGGCTCGAAACCGCGCGGGAAATCTATCCAACCAAGAAGATCTATCTTTGCGCTGGAGGCGTGGGCGAACCCATCCTGGGAGCCAATTTTTCCCGACTGGCCAAGCTGGCTTCGGAATACGGCGCCGGAATACGGCTGACAAACGAAACGACTGATTACGACTTGAACTTCGCCCATACCCGCTGGATGACCACCGCATGTCGTTTTTACGGTTGCGATCTCACTCTGGAACCGAGCGGCGTTGTGCAACCTGAAGGACACGTGAGTCGCATTTACAACGCCGTTACTTCCGGAGCAAATGGTATTTACGATTACGTCCCAAATCGCCTCATATCGCAAGTGTCGGCGACGGCGTTGATGGAACACTCGGATCTCCTGCATAAAGGGAACCGGAAAGTCGATGTTGCCGCGTTTCTTTCCAGAACATCCTGGGTGATCGATCGAGCTAATCCAATCCCGACGTTTATTGACCTGCGCGATTATCTGGATTTCGACATCGTCGACGAAACGCTGATTGTCGATGGGATCCTGGAAAGGTATCGTATTCTAATGCTCTTTGAGGGGGCGTCTTACGAACAAGATGTAATAGACAAGATCCGTGAATGGGTTGAGAAAGGCGGCGTTCTCATCAGTTTCAACACGGGTCCCGTCATGCGGGAGATCGGTTCCGGAAAGGAAGTCGATGACCTGTTTCAGGATGTTCCCGAGAAGTCAGTGAGGGGCGTGGTCCAGATAGCCCCCAGCCTGCTCGCGAAAGGAACCGCCATCGACCTGGGATCGGGAAAGGATGGATGGTTTCTCAGCGGCGACGGCTGGCGAAATGGACAAACAGTGAAGGGCAGGAAGGAGGGAGACATTTCTCTTCGCTGGACGCGGGGCGACGCGCTTATCCACGCCTACACTGATCCGGACCGGGATGCGAAGCTGATCATTCACACTTATTTGCCCGCAAGCAAGCCGGAAGCGGACTTCAAGGACGCGTGGGCGGCGGTTCATGTCAACGGCATTCCGATTGGGAAAGTTCAGGGCAAAGGCCGTCATGAATTTCATTTGCCGAAGGAAATGCTTGACGGTTATTCCCAGGTCTTGATCCGCTTCGAGGGTCCCACATGGAAGCTCTTTGACCTGGGCAACACCGACGACAGCCGAACGGTGGGAATCGCGGTGCAATCTCTTAAGCTCTACCCGGCTGACGCTTCCGAACCCGTGGAATGTCGGAAGCCGAAATTCAAAGTGAACATCCCGTTACTGGTTCAGAAGTGTTCGAGGACGTACGGACAGGGAGTCACCATCCGATGGCCACAATCCCCTGCCGGCGTCCTGGCGCCCATCCTCGAACATTTGGAGGAGTTCGGATCCACGGCGGGATCCGTTGACTTAATTGATGGGGAAAAAGATGGGATCTATGCGTCTACTCTAATCGAGAGAGACGGAACAACCGTTCACTACTTTCTGAATCAAAGCCGGGCAAAAAAGAAAATCAAAAGGGGAGGAACCGTTCATTTCCTCCCCTCGCTCAGTATCACAACCATCCCGGACTAAACGTCGATTCTGCAAACATGCCGTGGATCCGCTTCTGTCCCTCTTCTCGTGATGTTAAACAAGTTCTGATCGTGGGGTCTAATCGGAGGGATCGCCGTCGGACCGGAGATAAGCGACCAAGTCCAGAATCTCCTCACGGGTGAAGGTGCTCAAGAGCCCCATCGGCATGGCGGAGAGGCTAGAGGCCGTCATATCGCTGATCCGATTCCGGGGAATCTGGATCCCCTCGGTTTCATCCAACGGGTTCTCTACGACGCGGATGGCCTCCGCATTCTCGTCCGTGATGATGCCGGAAAGGATGATTCCGTTAGTCAAGTCGATGCGCCATGTCCGGTACTCCTCATTGATAATCTTCGAAGGCTCGAGAATCTCCGCCAGCATCGCGGCCGGTTCAAGGCGCTCCGAGACGTCGGTCAGGTCCGGACCGATGACTCCCCCGACTTTCCGAATCTGATGGCAGATCACGCACGAAGCCGCAGTGAAAAGCTCCTCGCCCCGATCGACCGACCGACCGCTTTCGAGCTTGTCCAGTTCGTACACGAGATCGTCCAGCTTCCACTCGCGCACAAACTGTCTCCTCGCGAGTTCGGATCCGGGCGATTTGTCGGGGTTCTCCGCAATCCACGCGTTGACGTCGTCGACGACGTGCATCACGCCGTTCATCGTTACCCAATGGCCCGGAAAGGTGCAGAGGTAGGGATAATCGCCGATCGCTTCCGGAGCAACAAAGGCCAGCGTGGTGGACTTCCGGGAGCCTATCAGCTCGGTGGCATAAAGAACCTTGTCCGAGTCCGGCACGAACGTCTCTCCGTCGCCGCCCATGGCGTCCGCGATCATGCGGGATGCTGCGAGCCCTATCTCCTCCATCGCGCCGGGCGCCACAATCACGAGGTTGTGCTGCATGATGTCCGGGTTCTCAAACGTGATCTCGATCGGCTCGCCCGCCTCAACAATGATGTGGATCTTGTCATAGAGCATCAGATGTGGGATGGCGCGAATCATCACCGTTCGGATCCCCAGAGCGCCGAGCGCCTCCCGAACCTTCCGCATCGACTCTGGCGGGAGCAGGTTCGCCAGCTCGTTGCCCAATTGAAGCGCGCGCTTGAACTCCGGGGAATTGCGCTCCTCCGGGGCCACGCCGGTGGCATATTTCACGATGCTGTCGGCAAGATCCGGAATTCGGCTCTTTGGCCAACGCGCCGAGGGGAATTGTTGAAGCGCCTCGATTGCCGTGTCGCGCTCATCGTTCTCACTGACGAACGATGCAAGTGTGGCGAACGTCTCCGCCTCGCGTCCGGGGATGGACGCAATTGAGAGGATCGCCGAGCGCCGGATGTCGAGTGCCGGGGCGTTGTGGAGCAACCGTTCGACTTTCGGATAGAGGACTGCCCGGGCGTTTGGATCGGGGATCATCGGAATGCCGTTCAGCAAGTCGACCAGGCCGTTTTCCGACTTCTCGGCCAGCGGCCAACTCGCTTCGACGTCGCCATCGGCGAGAATCAGGGCGGCATATCCCGCTTCCCGAGACAGCTCCCGGTCGGCATCGGTCGCGAGCGTAACCAGGGCGGTCCGGCTTTTTTCGAGCTCTGCCGGGGGCTCCGCCAATAAGAATTGGATCAGGTTGTTCAGCGCCCCGTCCCGACGGTCATTGCTCCGGTCGGCGCGCAAAATTCCATCGAGGATCTGGGCCAACTCATCCGTCTGCCGGATCTTTGCCAATTCGGCGATGGCCTCCTGACGGAGTGACGCGTCGAGCCCTTCACGGATCATGATGGCGAGGTGGACCGGCTCGCTACGCTCGATGTTGAGGAGCTCTTTGTTCGACAGCCGACCGAGGACGTATGCAGCCCCCTCCGGGAAGTCCGGCAGATCGATTGGTATCCCCTTTGGTTCGGCGTCAACAATGGGAGGATCGGCCTGGAGGGTGAAACAGAAGAAAATAAGCGTGACCAAGAGCATGGTCGCCCCGGCCATGATCCACCGCTTCGGCCCGACAGGGCCTGGCGTTGCAAGGGCGATCCTATTCACGACCGGATCTCGCACGTTCAAAATAGTCCATGGTGTCGTCGAGGGCATGTTGCAATCCCGCATCCATGGGACGCAGGGTGGCTTTCAAGGCGACACTCTCCGCTCGGTCCGAAGAACTGAATCCACAGGCCAAAACGGCTTGAAGGCGCACGCGTGGGTGCTCATCTTCCACCATTTTTTCAAGAAGGTCGATCGCATCGTCGATCTCATCCTGCTGGAAACGAAGCACGCGTGTCGCCGATGCGCGCGCGTGATAGTCCTTGGCCTGAAGCACTCGTTTCAGAAGAATCGGTTCGACAACACCCAGCCCCTGGTAGATCCATAACGCTTCGAGCAGGTGGAGTTCATGGTCGGGATCCGCGGGGTCCAGCGCGGCAATCCACGTTTTCAGATGGGGGATGACCTCCCGCGCATCGCGTTCTTGCAGCTCGCGACGCGCGAAGTGGCGCGTCGTGTTCTCGTAGGCCTTGAGCAGGTCAAGGAGAACGGGGGCCGGCTCTCCGACGATCTTCGGCGGCTCCAGCAACGGCCTGCCTTCGTATACGACGCGCCAGATACGACCGCGGCTGTGGTCGCGGCCTTCAGCCCGTTTCGGATGCGACGTGTTCTCAAACAGGGTGGAATAAAAGTCCGCGAAATAGAGTGCGCCATCGGGCCCGATGACCATCGCGATCGCCCTGAAATTAGGATCCTTTGACACCAGCAACCCCGGCTCCTGTAGCGTGATCTTATAGGTGGTCCCGTCCTCTGAAATTTCAAACCAACGCGTCCCACGAAAAGGCCCTGCACACTCGTTCGCCAAGAACCTGCCCTGAACCTCATCGGGAAATTGGCGACTCCGGATAATATCAATCCCCGCGCCGACGTTAAGATAGTCGGGTGCAAAGGAAAGGTTTCGCGACCGGTTCCGCTTCTCTTTGGGATAAACGAAGTTGGCGGATAAGACGTCCATGTTGTAGTACTGGTGGGAGGAAGCGTCGAGGATGATGCTCTGCCCCCAACGGTCAAACACCTGGCCCCAGGGGTCCGCGAATGGGTGCGATACAAAGACATCGAACTTTTGGGTCCGGGGTTCGTAACGCAAGACCCCCGCGTTCCTGATTCGCCGCGGCCCATAAGGCGTCTCGACCTGGGTGTGAAAGAAAACGCCCTCCATAAAATAGAGGGCGCCGTCGGGCCCCCACTTGTAGTTGTTGATGGAGTGTTCGATGTCCTCGCTGCCAAATCCATGTAATACCGTGAGAAATTCGTCGGCCCGGTTGTCGCCGTCGGTGTCTTTGGCGTGAATGATTTTGGGGGTCTGAGAGATGTAGGCGCCCCCGTCACCCAACGCAAAGCCGTGGATCATGTTGAGGTTGTCCACAAATACGGTGTGCGTGTCCGCCACGCCGTCTCGATCGGTGTCTTCGAGTATCACGACGGAGTCCGTCGGCTGCACGCCTGGGTGTGGCTGCGGCCAGGTTGGCGTGTTGGCGACCCAAAGCCGGCCCTCGGGATCGAAGTTTAGCGCCATGGGGTTAGCGATCGGAAACTTCTCTTCGGAAGCGTAGAGATTGATCACATAGCCATCGGGAAGGTGAAGGGCTTCCAGCACTTGTGGCAGACTCAATATACCTCGCTCGCCTTCATGCTCCTCACGATGCCCCTCCATTATCTTCACTTCGGTAATCTCCGGCACGTCGATGTCAGGATATTGTGGAGTGTCGGCCCACATGGGCCTGCCGGCGGGAGCCTGTTGCCAGACCTCTTCGGGCTTGGGTTTGGCCATCTCCCAGATCTTCAGGTCTAACTGATCGATGATCCCCTGCAGTTGTACCAACTCCTCCGGTATTCTCTCCGCTCCCGGCGTTCGCTTTCGCGAGCCATGGATGTACTCCATGTTGGGACCACGCCAGTGGAAGTAAAAGGAGTAGTTCTTGTCATAGATGGTTCTGCGAAGTCCTTCGGCTGCGGGGTTGCCCGCAGCTCGGGGCGGGGCGATCGTCTCGACCAGACCCAGGGACCGGGCCATCATTTGGCTGACGGTCCAATCCCCGTAGGCCGTAAGGTGGATGCCGTTGAACGTCAGCTTTGTCTCCAGTGAGGAGCGCATCAGCTCCCGCGTCGGAGTAAACAGGTCCATAAAGCGCAGCCCGGCCCGATCGGCGGCATCGGCCATCGCCTGAGTGTAGAGTGCAAGGTTCTTGTTGTGATCTGCGCCGTCGGGCAGATCGCCCCCGAGGTTCTCGTGGGCGATAGGCGAGACCAGGACGATCCGTGGCGCGGATTGGTCGTTGTATTGATGTCCTTGCAGGTCGTCGATGAACGCGTCGAGATCCCGCCGGAAGACCTCCAGGCCCTCGGGCCCCTTGAACGATTCATTCATCCCGAAGCACGCGAAGATCAAGTCGACTTCATGCTCGCTCAGGTATCTGTGCAAATCGCCGAACGCCCTCGGACGGGGCCTCAGCGCGACTTCATCCGCCGGCCATCCCATATTGCGAATCTTCAGCCTGTGGGTGGGGTGCTTGCTGTGCAGCACCGTCTCGAAGTAGCCGAATAGGGACAATCGCTCAGCGAACGTATTGCCGATGAAAACGATGCTCTCCTCTGCGTTAATCTGCAGCGGCTGAGCCTGGTTCTCGACCTGTCCCCAGCCGAGGGTCGTCCAAGCGCACGCCCCGGCGATAACCAAGAAGAAGAGGAACCTGTTCACCCGCAAAGGTATCGATTTGGAGGCATTGAGCTTGGAAAAAACCATTGTCTGTTCTCCCGATGCGTTCGACGGATAGGAATGCGGGACCCTCGGGGCTTTTCGATTTCCCCGTGCAGGCTCCGCGCTATATTCTAGTTTGACCTCGCGGGGTGACGGCGTTATCTCGACGGTAGTCCGAAGCGCGTTGCTATTCTTCGCCGCCGAGCGCAAAGAGCGCCTTAACTTCTTCCCCAATCAGTGCCCGCTCGTAGATGTATATTTCATCGAGTCGGCCAAGGAACCAACGACCCTCTACATCCCAACCGCCAATCCGCCCGGGTCCAAGTCTCACGGGATGGGCCGTTTCGATATCGAAGGTTTCCGCCAATTGACCATCAACATAAAAGCGGACCTGCTTTGTTTCGTCTGCATCATAGGTGACAGCCAGGTGGACCCAACGCTTTTGCATGTCTATCACTTTGAATGACGGCACCGACATACTGGGCTCGTTCCCCTTGATCCCCAAATCCATGGTACCGTCACCGCTAGTAAATGGAAGATGGACGTCTCCGTCTTCCCAACCATCGTTGTGATAGATCGACACAAACGATTGAGGGGAAGGCATGCCGTCAACATACATCCAGGCGACCAGCGCAAACTGGGTGACGTCAGCAGCGAGCACAGGAACTTCTACGCATTGATTGCTCCCATTCAGCTGGATCGCTTGGCCGATCTTACCCTCTCCAAATCGGGGCGCACCAATCGGCTGTCCGTGCTTGGCATGGGAAGAGCTGTCGGAGGAATCTCCGTCAAACTTCCAATGCCCAAGCAACCCATCGGAAAGTGCGGTCTCACTTTGCGCTTGATTGCCGGCTGTTTTCGCCTCGTCGGCCGGAGGGGTCGATGTCGTCGAGCCGCATCCGGTCGCAAACATGCACATTATGATCAACGCCGTCACCCTTCCTCTGGTTGAGGTGTGAACTTGAGGTTGGTTAGATGTCATGTCCAGTCTCCTTCTATATCGGGGCATACAAAGGGCAGGATGGGAACCTGCGACCTTTGGGTTATGAGCCCAAAATAGCGCTGTCAGCAAATGTTGCGTATTTTGGCCGGTCCGTTAGTCTTTAAAAATATCATTATCTGCCATCACCGTCAATCCCAATGAGTCATCTTCAAGAAGCCGAAATTCAAAGTGAACATCCCGTTACTGATTCAGAAGTGTGCGAGGAGGTACGGACAGGGTGTAGCCATTCAATGGCCGCAATCCCCAGCCGGCTTCCTGGTGCCCATCGTCGAAGATTTGGAGGAGTTTGGAACCACGAAAGACGGAAAACCCGTTCACTATCTCCTGAATCAGAATCGGGCAAGAAATAAAATCAAAAGGGGAGGAACCGTTCATTTCCTCCCCTCGCTCAGTATCACAACCATCTCGGACTAAACGTCAATCCGCGCCATTAACCTCTGCCCGGCTAGAGCGGGTCTGGCGCCGGTGAAAGACGGCTCAGGGACCTCCTCCGCCCGGACCGCCGCGGCGCCGCTGTGTCGCTTCTTTCCACTTTGTCAACTGCTCCTCAGAAAGAAGCGCCGCTATCGCAGTGTCAAGTTTCTCTTTCAGCTCTTGCCGCGGCCCTCGCATGCTCATGAAATCGCCGGAGGCGATTGCCTTACGGCGCACCTCGTCCACCTTGACGATATAGGAGCTGACCTGGTCCAGCCCCTTATCCAGCTTTTCCTCGCCGAGCCCAAAGCTCGCCAGGAGGTCAATCATCCGGTCTCCGGAACTGTCGAAGCTGCCGAGCGACGCCGTCGCCTTCTCAAGCTGCTCCTCGCTCAAGAATTCCTTAAACGCGGCCTGCAATTTTCCGCCCTGGGTTTCTCTCAGCTTCCGGAACCTCTCCCTCCGGTCTCCTCCCGCGCCAGCGCCCATGACTTCCCTAATGGCGCTTCCATAACTCTGGCGGGCCGACTTATACGAAGCGACCAGCTTCTCAGTCTGTTCCTTGTTGAGACCAAGTTTCTTTGCAACAGTCTTGGCATGCAGAGCCCAGGCGGCTTCCCGTTTTTCCTCTGAGAGCCGCGGACCACGGCCCCCAAACTGTGCTGTAGCGTCCGGCGCCCATACAAGGGAAACCAGTAGACCCGCAATGACCCCAATTGCCAGCATTGCGGATAGTCTATGTGCGTAAAATCTAATCATCAGGGTTCCTCCTCCCCATCGGTTCCTCCCACCAACATACATTACAACATACCCCATCTATCAACTTGCAGACGCATATTCCTCGATCCAGGTTCCTCCAATATCATGAAAAGTCCCCAAGCAGCATGCGGTATACGTACGTTCTCATCGGATCGTCCCGCTCGGCCTTGACCGCAAAACAAGCATACGGCAGTAAGCTCTCTTCTCGTTGACTAATTATCATCGCGTGTGAGATATTGAACTTCAGTTCGTGAGCCTCAATGGAGTTCAGCCTAATCACCCCTTGATGGAGAATCGAGATGGAAGATTCCACGTGTCCTCATTGCGGGGATTCCACAGTCAAAGACGCCCCATATTGCAGGCATTGCGGCCGCCGCATCGCGGATTTCAAACCGTGTCCCACCTGCCAGGAACCGATCTCTCAGATTGCCACAGTGTGCCCCTACTGCACCCGGAAGGTGCCCGTCGGAGAACGACCCGATCCGACTGCCCTGACCGGCGAGATTCGAGCAACCCGCCTCGGCGGGTTACTAACAAGTGGAAGGCCAACCTATTTCTTCCATCCGCCTGTGATTCGTGTGAGCGAAGGGCGAATTCGAGTCACCACGTGGACCTTTTTGGGCCTCCGTGTATCTCACCAGGAAATCCAGGTTACTCGAGTCGCATCCGTGAGATATACGAAAGGAATCATCTGGGGCGGTCTTTTGATCGAGACCTTTGGAGGTGCGTCGGAGGATATGGCTCAATTGGGTCTCCCGCAGGAACCGGCGCGAGAAATGGCCGAGAAGCTTAAAGCCATCCTGGCAGAAGAAATGTAGCCGAAGAAATGAAAGTCCCTCGTCAGCGGCCCGTCTTTCCCAACACATCTTCGTACCGCAAAGATAGCGATACAATTGTCGGTACCGTCTCAAAGATACAAACCGTTTTGGAATAATGACTTACGTAATGCCGGGATTGAAGTCATCAACTGGAAATCTCCCCGTCGGACAGTTTCTTGTCTTCAGCAGACTCACCAGCTGGGTTACTTACTTGGCTCATGGCGGATACCCTCGGGAGCTGAATACAAACTACTTGACTAGGAAACGAATGATATGCATAGTAAGTGTGTTTTGGGCTACGTTGAGTAAGGGATGGAACAGCTTTCTCAGAAAAGAGGGATACTAAATGCTATTTTCCAAGGCCGCTACAGGAGCTCTTTACTTAGTTGGGTATTTCGTGTCACGAGGACGTGGGGTCCTTGTGACAGCGGAGGAGGTAGCACAGGTCTACGGCCTGTCTACCCATAGCGTCGCTCGAGTCGTGCACCGTCTCGCCAAGGCGCGGATCCTAATGTCCCATCGAGGCAAGGGCGGAGGGTTCTCGCTGGAGAGGGATCCAAACCAAATTTCCCTGCGGGAAGTGATCGAATCCATTGATGGGCCTATCGAACCCGTGGAATGCATGCTGAAAAGGGGATCCTGTAATGAACAGTCGCAATGCGGGGTTTTCGATGCCATCAATAAGGCAACCAGGAAGATGCAGGACGTGCTGAACGAGATCACCATCGACACCGTGGCATGCTCGAGGCCCGAATAACTCGGTCCCTTCTTAAATCATCTTTCAGGTGCGAGGCATACACGAGAAGATTCTCCTCGTAGCCTTCTTGTGCAATAATTAGGGCTGAACTCGATCCGTGGAGAGAGGGCCTGCTTGTGAAAGATTCCGACCGGAGAGTCTCTCCACGGGTCCTTTGGTGATAGCAGGACGCAGACGGATCAACTACAACTCTACATCGATTTGGAAGAGACTCTTGTAGAGAACATCCCCAACGACCTTCAAACTTTCCGGAGCCACCTTGTCGAGGGTGTCCCTCTCAGTGTGCCAGTAGTTCCTCTCTCCAATAAGAGGCGGGATGCCGTATACGAAGTCAATCACGGTCGTCGCGGGTTTGCCGGCGTCAAAGAAAGGTGTGTGATCATCGCCGGTCAGAATTTGTCTCTCCACGGAGAAGAACGCGCCATATCCTAACCCGGCGGCGGTATCCCAGATAATGTCTTGCAGTTTGGGGCCGGTGTCGGGAGTGATCTTCTTGATTTTCAGCCCCCTGTCGCCAATCATGTCGGCAACAACAACCGCCTTCAGACGATCCAACGACCCGTCATTCACCATCTTGTCCCGGAGATGACGGCTCCCATAGAGGCTGTCCGTCGCCGTCCATCTGACGAACGCTTCCTCGCCGTCGAAAAAAGTCACCCAAACCGTCGCCGTTCCCCCTTCGGCCTGCCAATTCTCGGACAGGATCTTCGCCATTTCGATTAGAAGCGCAGTGCTCGATCCCCCATCGTTTGCACCTACGAACGTGAAGTCTTCGAAGAGCTTCGTGTCGTAGTGGCCCCCCAGGATGAGGATGGAATTCGTCGTGCCGGGAATCTCGGCGATGATATTCTTCATCCTTTTCTGCCCGAGCGGCGTACTCGCCACAAAGGAATCTTCGATCACCTGCACACCGAATCCCTGGAGCTCGTCGATGATATACTCCTGCGTCCTCCGCGCCGCGTCGGTATCCGGGGGCCGAGGCCCGAATTCCACGACCGTCTCCAGGTGCCCGAACGCCCGATCCCCGTCAAAAGGCGTCAGATTCGGGTCGCTGATGATTGGCGCGGAAATCGTGTAGCCCGGATCACAGGCGGAGAAAAAGACACAAGACAGGGCAAGAGAAACCAGAAGGGCGATTTGTGCGACTGAATGATTCATTCTTCTTTTCACCATGGTCCGATGCATATTGCATCGAGGTAAAGAAGATGTCAACAGACGCCAGAAATCCATCTGCGGCAATCTGCGAAATCTGCGGACCAACATTTTATTGACCATCACTCCAGGTAATGTCCGTCCATCTCCCTCTGAAACGCGTCGCACTCCCCTGACCGAACTTCCTCCATCGTCACAGGGCGCCGTGCTGTGGCGGATTCGAGGATCGCGTACGCGGCAATGAGGTCTTCAAGGGCACTTTCGCCGTTAACTTCCGGCTCGCGACCATTCCAGATAGATTCAAAGAAATCCAACTGCTCGAGAGCGAACGGATCCCGGATGTCCCGCGGAAACCACTTGTCCTTGAGATCTTGACGTCCTTCCTCCTCCAATTGGTCCATGACGTCCTGCGAGGTCCCGTCATCCAGATGAATCTCCCCACCCTGAATGGACCCTTTGTCGCCATACATCATGAACCAGCCGGGACTGGCGAATCCTTTGCCATGCGTCCCGAAAGAGACCGCAAGCGTTGCGACCGTCCCCGACTTGAACTCAATTATCAGTGAGGCGGTATCTTGTGTGTCGGCGGTAATCTGCTGAACAACTTCTCCTTCCGTTGAACGTAATATGCGCTCCGGAGTCAGGGACCGGGTGACAGCTGTCACTCGGTCGATCTCACCGCAGAGATACCCCAACGCATTTGTGTAGTGGACGCCCATATCGATGAGCGGATCACCGCACTTGAGCTTCTCGTGCCGCCAGGGGGTGCGAGCCACGACAAGATTGGGGCTGAACGGGCCTCCAAGTCCCACTTTGACGACAAATTGGAGAGCACCGATCGCACCCTGATCGATAGCCCATTTCAACGCGCGTAGGTCAGGGAAAAACCGAAGAACCTCTGCAACGGCCAGGATTCGATCGCTCTTTCGACTTGCTTCCACCATCTTCTTTCCCGCTTTGACGGTGATAGCCAGCGGTTTCTCCACCAAGAGGTGCTTTCCATTCTCAAATGCCGCTAAGGCAATCTGGTGATGAAGGTTGTGCGGTGTCAAATCGAGGATGGCATCGACCCCGGAGCTAACCGTCAGATCTCTCCAATCTGTGAAGATCTCGGGGTAGACGTCCTCTTGGAACTCGCTCAGGTAGACATGGGGCGCGTTGAGCGGCTCGTTGGGGTCGTCGGAAACCGGTTCCCGGGGGGGAGGTCCCTCTCCGGGGTGGGTGAAACGGAGGGCGTCTTCCCGATTGCGGGAACAGAGCGCCGCAATCCGGAAATCGTCGAAACCGTTTTCTCGCAGTTTGCGAAAACCGTTGAGGTGGGCGGGTAGAATCCTCCCGCACCCTACTATCCCAATGCGGATTTGATCGGACATTCAAAAACAGTGCGATGTGAAACGTTCTCAGTGCGACGTGCCAAGTTTTCAGTGCCACGTTCTACGAGGAGCTTTTCTTCCCTTGTTTCCTGCTCTTTTCCCTGATGGCCCAGAACACGCGCTCCGGCGTCAGGGGCATATGCGTCACGCGCACGCCCGCGGCATTGGCGACGGCATTCGCTAACGCTGCGGCCGGCGGAACAATCGGCGCTTCGCCCACCCCCCGAACGCCATACGGTCCGTCTTCAGAAGGGACTTCCACTATCTCAGCGCCAATCGGAGGAAGGTCGAGAGCGGTGAGAAGCCGGTAATCGAGTAACGTGGGATTCCGCAGCCGGGCATCTTTGTCATATATGTACTCTTCAGTCAGGCCCCAGCCGAGTCCCTGGATCGCGCCGCCCTGCATCTGGGCTTCGACACGCGTCGGATTGATGGCCTTCCCCACATCCTGGAATGTGGTTATTTTCAGAACCGCCACCTTGCCCGTTTCGGGATCGACTTCTACATCCACAAGATCCGCGGAATAGGCAGGCGCCTTGCAGAAAGGCAGGTTAGCGACCGATCCGGTTCCTACAAGCGTCGCGTCTATCACATCGAGAAGTTCCGCAAGAGGAACTTGCTTCTTTCGATCTCCTTTGACGTAAAAAACACCTTCTTTGAAAGCGACTTTCTCTTTCCTGGCCTTGAGCCGCTTTGCGGCCATTCCCGTATATTGGTCCATCAAGTCTTCGCAAGCCTGCTGGACAGCCATGCCCGTGCTGTATACGGTCCGGCTGCCGCCGCTGACGTCGGTGTATCCCACCTCCGCGGTGTCGCCGACTTCGACTGCGACTCGTTCCGGTTCTATTCCCAGTGACTCGGCACAAAACTGCTTGAACGCGGTTCGCGTGCCCGTGATATCGACCGACCCAACAATGAGCGTGGCTGTTTCGTCCCGGTGAAGTTTCACAGATGCCGCAGAGGACATCCCCGCGTTGAACCAGAACCCGACGGCGAGACCCCGTCCCGTGTTTCGTCCTGTGAGGCGGCTCTTCCAGTGATCACTCTCCTCGACCTTCTTCAAGAGTTGTTTGAGGCCGATCTTGGGCAGAAGAATGCCGCTCGAAAGCTTGTCTCCCTTCGAGACAGCATTCTTCTTCCTGAATTCCAGGGGATCCATTTTGATAGCTGCCGCCATCTGATCCACATGTTGCTCCATGGCGAATGCCGCCTGAGGGGCTCCCGGGGCGCGATAGGCGTGAACGTGCGGTTTGTTGGTAACCACATCCAGAGTTTCTACGCTCAGGTGTGGAATTTTGTACGGGGCAAAGGCGGTGTTGGCGCCTAACCAGACTCCCGAGCCCTTAACGCAACCGGCATCGTAGATGAGCCGCGCCTCAATTGCCGTGATCTTGCCGTTCTTCTTGCAGCCGGCCTTGATCCGGATCACCGTGGGCGATCCCGGGCCCGTCGCCTTCAAGCTCTCATCCCGCGACATGACCAACTTGACCGGCCGCCCGGCCTTCCTGGCCAGGAGGACGGCTACCGGCTCGATAATGACAATGATTTTCCCTCCAAACGCGCCACCCACTTCCGTGGGCGTGACCCGGATGTCCTTCAACAGGAGATTCAGCAGCACGGAAATCTGACCCTGAACGGCGAAACTCCCCTGGGTCGATGTCCAGACGTTTACCTTCCCGTCCGAAGTCACCTCCGCAGTGCAGGCGTGGGGTTCGATATAGGCCTGATGGGCCATGCTCGCCCGATAGGTCTCTTCTACGATGACATCTGCCTGGGCGAAGCCTTTCTCGATATCGCCCCAGCCCATCTCCCCCATTCGTGCAACATTGCTGGGTTTGTCTGCGATTTTCACTCCCATTGTGTCGGTCGTGAATTGTTTTTCGTGAACGAGGGGCGCGTCGGGTTTCATGGCTCCTTCGCAGTCGGTCACCGGCGGCAAGACTTCATATTTCACCTCGATCAAGTCCAGCGCATCGCGCGCCGTGTAAGGATCCGCTGCCGCGACCGCCGCGATCGGGTGGCCGTCGAAGAGCACCTTGTCGCGGGCCAGAACGGTCATCGAGAGGTCATCCAATTCAATTCCGGTCTCCCCCGTCCCGCGCACATCCTTGCCCATTGTCTTCGGAAAATCCCGCGCCGTCACGACAGCCAACACTCCCGGCATTTCTTCCGCGCGGCGGGTATTCAGGCTTTTGATCCGGGCGTGACCGTGAGGGCTACGCAAAATCGCGGCGTGGAGGGTCCCGGGCAGATTGATGTCCGCACCATAGGCCGCATGCCCTGTAACCATGTCGGCAGCGTTGGCCTTGGGGAAGCGCGCGCCGATCGGGGATTGCTTTTTGACGCTCATTGACTTCACCTCATCCACACAGAACTTCTCTCACCATATGCCGTTCGTAATCTTCACGGACATCCAGCATAATTATGTATCCACAGGAGATAGAAATCAAAGGATTTGGCTACTCGCTTGGGAGAATCTGAAGGCGACCCTTTCCTTTCGGGCAGGAGCACAAACGGGACACCGGATTATCTGCCCACTAAAACAAAGTGACCCGGCCCCCGCTAGGCCTCTCGCCTCACTAGCTCCCGAAACAGTTCATGCAACTTCTTTGTCACCGGCCCGACCGTGCCTGATCCGATCGGTTTCCCATCAAGACGAACGGCCCCCAGGACCTCGGTCGTGGTGCCCGACAGGAACAACTCGTCCGCCTGGAAAAGATCCGCAACGCGAATAGTCTGCTCAACCACTTCGAATCCGCTGTTCCGCGCGCACTCCAGGACGGTGTCCCGCGTAATGCCGTGAAGGATCTGTTCGGTTTTCGGCGGGGTCAGAACACAGCCTTCCTTGACCATGAAAATATTGGTCGAGGATCCCTCGTGGACTTCACCCTCGGGAGAGACGAAAACCGCCTCGTATGCTCCCGCATCGACGGCCTGCTGCTTGGCCAGGACGTTGGGCAGCAGGGCAATCGACTTGATGTAGCATTTCGCCCAGCGGACCTCTTCGGTCGTAATGAGGGAAACACCTTCCTCCCGGACGTCAGGCGGAACCTCGGGCCTGGCCCGAAAGGTGGCCAGGAAAGTGGGCTGAACATTTTGAGGAATCTCGTGCTCGCGAGGCGCCACCCCACGCGTTACCTGGATGTAGATCATGCAATCGGTGAACCCGCTCCGCTGAATTCCTTCCCCGACGACCTGCGTGGTTTCCGCCCGATCCATCGGCAAAGACAGTCTAATGGCGGCTGCGCTCCGCTCCAATCGATCGAGATGTTCGGATAATTTGAACGGTTTCCCGCCGTAAGCCATAACGACCTCGTATATACCGTCGGCAAATGCATAACCTCGATCCTCGATCGAGATCTTCGCTTCGCTCAGAGGAACAAACTCCCCATTCAAATAGGCCAGATCGGTCATTGTGATTCTGTCCCGTCTTCCTTCATCCGCTCGAGAACGACGTCGGCCAGTTTTTCCGCGCCGAACCGAATACATTCGGTCGCGGGCAACCCGGTTGATTCTTCGGCACTCCGGACAGCTTCCTCCGCCTCTGTATCCGACATCGAGAAGCAGTTCAATGCGACGGCAACCACTTTCGAAGGAAAAAGAGGCGCCATGATCTCCTCATGGAGCCGGATCTGGTCGGGCAACGGAAGGATCGGTACGGACTGATGGCGAACCGCATTTCGATCCGGCGCGTGACAAAGGATCATGTCGTGTGGAAGGACCCCGTGCATCAAGCCGAGAGTCACCGCCGAATAACTCGGGCTGAGAAGCGAGCCCTGCCCTTCGACCACGAGCACATCCGCGTTGCCCTTTTCGAGAACCATCCACTCGCTTGCCCCGGAAACGAAATCGCTTTTCACAGCGTCTATCGCCACGCCCCAACCGGCGATCATGATGCCGGTCTGCCCTGTGGGGATGAATTCTGCATTAACTGAACGCTTCCGCAGTTCCTCTACCAATTCGAGCGCAGCCACCTTCTTCCCGATGTTGCAGTCGGTGCCTACCGTGAGAACCCGCCGCGCAGTCGTGTTCACCGCCTTTGCTGTGCCCACGTTGAAATCCCTGGGCGGTTTTCGCACATCCCAAATATTGACGGCGTTTTCCTTCGCAAGGGCGGCGAATTCAGGTACATCGCCGAGGAAAGTATGAAGACCGCTGACGAGATCCATCCCGGCACATAAGGCCGCGTTGATGTGATCTTGCCACTCGGGAGGAAGTCGGCCGCCGGGGGGGGCAATCCCGATCACGAATGTGTCCGCTTTCAACGGGGCCGCATCTCTGACTGATGAGACAATCGGGATTCCCCGGCCGCATCCGACGATCTTCTCCAGATCTTCCCCGGCTCGCTCGCCGTCGAGGACTCCAACAACCTCACCCGGTCGATAACGGATCAGACCCACGGCGGTCTTGGCGCTGAAAACATCCAGCGACCCTTCGGCAAGCACAAGCATCCGTTTTTTTAACATCCAGGAGGACATATCCAATATGATTTTTAAGTACAGCCCCACACAAGTTGGTGGACAATCCGGTAACGGCATGATGCAAGCCCCATCTTACCTTCTGAGCACGGGGCAAGCCGCATCCTACCTTTTAAGAAAGAAAGAACCGCCCCGAAGGGGCGTACGCAAGTAGCCTGGGGTGTAGGCCCGCTCCGGCGGGGCGAAACCCCAGGTCCACGATGCATCCCTTCCCGCGCCCCGGAGGGGCGCACGAGACCGT
>SDBV01003352.1_pt1 | contig 23688 bp, 27 predicted proteins | sample 2277081 | NCBI WGS metagenome assembly SDBV01 (sample SAMN10402039, study PRJNA504765) | marine sediment metagenome | isolation source: marine sediment core GS10_PC15, 223 cmbsf | place: Arctic Ocean: Southern Knipovich Ridge | collected 2010 | reverse complement strand
GACACGATAGTCGATCTGTCTGTGTTGCAGGCTCAAGAGCTCGGTGATTACCTCGAAGAGGTCCATGGGATTGCCCCAGCTGCCGCGGCCGTTGCCGTCGCTGCCGGACCGGCAGCCTCTGGCGAGGCCGCTGCCGTCGAGGAAGAACAAACCGCTTTTGACGTTGTTCTCAAGGCTATCGGAGACAAAAAGATTCAGGTCATTAAGGTTGCTCGCGCCGCAACCGCACTGGGACTCAAAGAGGCCAAGGAACTCGTCGAAAAGGCTCCGACCACCATCAAGGACGGCCTCAGTAAGGAAGACGCTGAGACTCTCAAGAAAGAACTCGAAGCCAGCGGTGCTGAAGTCGAGATAAAGTAGTTCTCTGGACGCTAGGGTTGTAACAAACGGACTAAGACGCTAGAGAGGCGAAAGAATTTGCGCCTCACGCCTTAGGCCCCCATGGTTTAGCTCTTCTTCCTACTTTGCCGGGAGTTATTATATGCAAGGGACTAAAGTTCGCAACTTTTCCAAGATCGGCGACGCCATGCCTCTGCCCGATCTGGTAGACGTGCAACGTCGAACTTATGCCCGTTTTCTGCAAGAAGACACTCTCCCCACTCGCAGAAAAAAGCAGGGCTTGGAAGGTTTGCTTTGTGAAATCTTCCCTATCCAGAGCTACGACGGACAGTTGTCCCTGGAGTACTGCCATTACGAGTTGGGAAAGCCTCGCTACACTCCCCAACGTTGTCAGGATTTGCGGCTGACTTACGGAATGCCTTTGCGCATATATTGCCGTTTGCTACGCAAGGATACTGGCGACATCAAGGAGGAGGCCATCTACCTGGGTGAAATTCCTGTCATGATGGGCGGCGGAGAGTTCATCATCAACGGTGCTCAGCGGGTCATCGTTTCCCAGTTGCACCGTTCGCCAGGTGTCGATTTCATCGTCGACTCCTCTGATGGTGACCGTCTCTTTCACGCCTGCAGAATTATTCCAGAGAGAGGCTCCTGGATTGAAATCAACGTTACCAAGAAAGACGTCTTGGTCGTCAGAATTGATCAATCCAGTAAAATGCCCGCCACCATGTTTCTTCGGGCCCTTAGCCCCGACTTCGCCGACTCCTCTACCATCGTTTCTCAGTTTTACGATACCAAAACCGTCAAAATCGACGAACTTGAGCCGACCATGTACCTAGCCCAGACTATCTTGGACCCTGAATCCGAAGAGGTCATCTTAAAGGTTGGAACTCAGGTTGGTGATTCGACGCCTCTGATACGCGAAGCCGGCATCAAAAAAATACTCATCGTCGACAACATTAGTGATTCGCTCTTGCTCAGCACCTTAGCTGAGGATCCCATCACTACTCACGAAGAGGCTCTGCTAAAGATCTACCAGCGAATTCGTCCTGGCAATCCTCCCCAGCTAGAAAAAGCTCGGCAGTTGCTACATGATAAGTTTTTTGACAGCAATCGCTACCGCCTTGGACGCGTCGGCAGATTCCGCATCAACCGCAAATTTGAGCAGGATACCCCTGAGGATATGATGACCCTTCGGGCAGAGGACTTCCTCAACTGCCTCAAGTATATCCTCGGCCTTCGCAGTGGTGACGAATCCTTCCAGGTCGACGACATCGATCACCTCGGCAATCGACGGCTGCGAACCGTTGACGAGTTAGCTACTGAGGAGCTTCGCAAGGGTTTCCTAAAGCTCCGCCGAACTGTCCAGGAACGCATGAGTATGGCAAATCCTGATGAGCTTGGACGCATTTCCGATTTGGTCAATTCCAAAAGCGTTTCTTCCGCCATTGACTTTTTCTTTGGCCGCGGCGAATTATCTCAGGTCGTTGACCAGACCAACCCACTTTCCCAGCTCAATCACGAGCGTCGCCTCTCAGCTCTGGGACCTGGTGGACTAAACCGAAAGCGAGCAGGATTCGAGGTTCGCGACGTCCACATCTCCCACTATGGACGCATTTGCCCCATCGAAACTCCTGAGGGCACTAACATCGGCCTGATTGCTTCTTTGAGTCTCTACGCCACCATTGATGAATATGGCTTTTTGATTACCCCCTACCGTGTAGTTACCAACGGGAAGGTTAACGGCGAAATCCGCTATTTGCGAGCCGACGAAGAAATGGCCACCATGCTCGCACCTCCTGATGTCTTGGATGTACCTAACAAACGTATTCGCCCTGGTGATGTCATCGCCCGAGTTCGCAGCGAGGTCGAACAGGTGGACGCTCAGAAGGTGTCGTTTGTTGACGTTTCTCCCAAGCAGACCGTCGGTATTTCTGCCGCCTTGATTCCTTTCTTGGAGCACGACGATGCCAACCGGGCCTTGATGGGCTCTAACATGCAACGCCAAGCCGTGCCCCTCTTGATCTGTGAAGCCCCCGTCGTAGCCACCGGTGTCGAACGGGCCATTGCCGAAAACTCTGGCATGGTGGTTCGAGCCGCCAATGCCGGACGTGTAACCTATGTCGACGCCGATTCTATTGTCATGGAAGATACAGACCATTACGACCTCCGCAAATATGTCGGCCTCAACGAACGAACCTGCCTAAACCAAAAGCCATGCGTCAGCGAAGGGCAGCGAGTAAAAAAAGTTCAGGTCATTGCTGACGGAGCCGCCACCGTTGACGGCGAATTGGCCTGGGTAAGGAATATCCGCGTCGCCTTCAGGACTTTCGACGGATATAACTTTGAAGATGCTATTGTTGTTTCCGAGAGGTTGGTCAAAAACGACTCCTTCACCAGCATTCACATTGACGATTTTGACGTCGAAGTCCGCGAAACCAAACTCGGACGAGAAGAGTTCACTAGAGACATACCCAACGTTTCCGAAAAGGCCCTGGCAAACCTCGACGAGAATGGCATTGTCTGCGTTGGTACCCGCGTCGAACCTGGTGATATTCTTGTGGGCAAGGTTTCTCCCAAGTCAAAGACTGAACTTTCCCCTGAGGAAAAGCTTTTGCACGCCATTTTCGGTCGTGCTGGCGAGGACGTCAAGAATGACTCTTTAGAGTTACCTGCAGGAGAAGAGGGCATTGTCATCGGAGCCAAGCATTTTTCGCGACGCGCTCACATGACCGAACAGCAAAAGCAGGATCACTCACAGCAGATGAAGGCCGTCCGGGAATCTTACAATATCCGCATGGTCAAGTTCTTCAAGAATATGTGTGAGAAAATCAACGCCACCACCGGTTCGCTCATGGTTGACCCAACTACCAAACAAAAAGTCGGCCAATCCGACTCTTTCGAAATCCTCCTTGAGCAACTGGACACCTTTTCGCCCGACTGGATCAAGGGTTCCTCCGCCAAACGCAAAGCCGGACAAGATCTCTACAATGAATTATGGCCCCAGCTTGATGAAATCAAAACCGAACGCAACAGTCGCTTAGCCCAAATGAAACGAGGCGATGAACTGCCTGCCGGCGTGCTGGAAATGGTCAAGGTCTACGTAGCCACCAAACGCCAGTTGTCCGTCGGTGATAAAATGGCTGGTCGACACGGTAACAAAGGTGTCATCGCCCGCATCGTTCCTGAAGAGGACATGCCCTTCATGGCCGACGGCACTCCCATTGACCTTCTCCTCAATCCCTTGGGCGTACCTAGTCGCATGAACCTTGGTCAGCTCCTAGAGACCCACCTCGGTTGGGCTGCGACTCGCCTTGGGTTCCAAGCTGTTTGTCCTGTCTTTGACGGGGCCACTGAAGATGAGGTTTGGGACTGCCTTCGCGAAGCCGGACTTCCGGCCAACGGAAAGGTCAACCTTTTCGACGGTCGCACCGGCGAGTCTTTTGAGCAGGATGTTACCGTGGGATACATCTACATGATGAAGTTGCACCATCTGGTTGACGAGAAGGTCCACGCTCGCTCTACCGGGCCTTATTCTCTCATTACTCAGCAGCCCCTGGGCGGAAAAGCTCGTACCGGTGGACAACGCTTCGGAGAAATGGAAGTCTGGGGTATCGAGGCTTACGGTGCTTCGTATTTCCTACAGGAGTTGCTCACCGTCAAGAGCGACGACGTCGAGGGACGCACCAAAATATATGAATCCATGGTCAAGGGCACCAACACCTTAGAAGCCGGTACACCCATTAGTTTTGACGTCCTTTGTAATGAAATCAGAGGCTTGAGTCTGAACATTCAGTTGGAGAAAAAGAGGGTTATCTGAGAATAACCTCTTAGATATCCGTCCGCAGCTCGCACCCTTATCCGCCATTTGGCGAAAGGAAATTCAAGCGATGGTAGAAGCCAGTTACGATCGTATCAACGATTATGGTTCGGTGAATATCCGTTTAGCCAGTCCGACTGACATTCGGGCCTGGTCTTTCGGAGAAGTAAAAAAGCCCGAAACCATCAATTACCGAACCTATAGGCCTGAGAAAGACGGCTTGTTCTGCGAACGTATCTTCGGACCAGAACGAGATTGGGAATGTGCTTGTGGAAAATACAAAGGCACTAAGCACAAGGGTATCATTTGTGACCGTTGTGGCGTCAAGGTTACCCATTCTCGTGTCCGACGCAAACGCATGGGGCACATCAATCTCGCCGCCCCCGTCGTCCACATATGGTTTTTCAAAGCCACCCCCTCCAGATTGGCTTCCCTGCTGGGTATGAAGAATTCAGACCTCGAAAAGGTCGTTTACTTTCAGGATTACGTAGTAACCGATCCCGGTGATACTCCCCTTAAGCTAAAACAGGTCCTTTCCGAGGAGGATCATCGGGCTGCTATCTCCAAGTATGGCGACACCTTCAAAGCTGGCATGGGCGCCGAGGCCGTCCGCGACATCCTGACCAATTTAGACTTGGACGCTCTTGCTGTCGAGCTCCGCCAGGCCCTCGACAAAACTGGGTCAAAGCAGAAGGTCATCGACCTCACCAAGCGTTTGGCTACGGTCGAAGCTTTGAAGAACTCCGAAAACAAGCCCGAGTGGATGATTGTCGAGGGCATTCCCGTCATTCCACCGGATCTTCGGCCTTTGGTTTTGCTAGAAAGCGGAAATTTCGCCACCAGCGACTTGAACGACCTTTATCGGCGCATCATTAACCGCAACAATAGACTCAAGAAGCTCTTGGACCTCAATGCTCCTGAAGTCATCATTCGCAATGAAAAACGAATGCTTCAGCAAGCCGTTGACGCTCTCTTTGACAACAGTCGTTGTCGTCGGCCGGTTGTGGGCTCGTCCAATAGACCACTCAAATCACTCGCCGATATGATCAAGGGAAAGCAGGGGCGTTTCAGAGAAAACCTCTTGGGCAAACGAGTTGACTACTCTGCCCGTTCAGTCATTGTCGTCGGCCCCGAGTTGAAGCTCTACGAATGTGGCCTGCCTAAAAAAATCGCCCTCGAACTATATCAGCCCTTCATTATTCGTCTGCTCAAGGAACGAGGGTTAGCTGACACCATCAAGTCCGCAAAAAAAATGCTCGAACGCAAGGACGAAGAGGTTTGGGACGTCCTAGAGCAGGTTATTACTCAGCATCCCGTCCTGCTCAACCGGGCTCCTACTCTTCACCGTATGGGTATCCAGGCTTTTCAGCCCGTTCTGATTGAGGGCAACGCCATTGAAATCCATCCCTTGGTTTGCAGGGGTTTCAATGCCGACTTTGACGGCGATCAGATGGCCGTCCATCTACCTCTCAGCATTGAGGCTCAGGTCGAGGCTCACGTCCTGATGATGTCCGTTTACAATATTTTCTCGCCCTCCAACGGCGAGCCCATTGTCTCTCCCAGTCAGGACATCATTCTGGGCGTCTATTTCCTTACTTGTGGGCATCCTGCCGACCGCGGCGAAGGACAAATCTTTCCCTCCGTCAATCAGGCCATTACTGCTTATGACTTGGGCAAAATTGACATCCACGCCAAAATCATTCTCCAATTGCCTCCCGGACAAGCTCTTATTACTGAGGATGACATCGATCCCAATCCCTCAAAGATTACCACCACCGCTGGCCGATGCATCTTGAACGACGTCCTTCCTGAGGGAATGCCTTTTTACAATTATCCTCTCGGGCAAGGCGGCGTCAGTCGCGTGGTCAGTGATTGTCACCAGACTCTCGGACGTGGAGCCACCATTACTCTGCTTGATTCCATCAAAGACATTGGTTTCCAGTGGAGCACCCGGGCCGGGCTAAGCATTGCCATAACCGACTTGAGCGTCCCCGACGAAAAACCTGAGATTATTGCTCAGGCTCAGAAGCAGGTCGACAGAATTGAGCAGGGATTCAGACGGGGCATCATTACTGATGGCGAACGCCACAATCAGATCTTGGACGTTTGGGTCCGGGCTCGCGAGGAAGTTACCGCTGCCATGATGGAGCGATTGAAAAACGATGTTCTCGATGGTAAACCCTATCTCAATCCCGTCTATTTGATGAGTGGTTCCGGGGCCAGAGGTTCTGTCGATCAGATCCGCCAGTTAGCCGGAATGAGGGGCCTGATGTCCAAGCCTTCCGGAGAGATCATCGAAACCCCCATCCTCTCAAATTTCCGAGAGGGGCTCTCCGTACTTGATTACTTCAGTTCCACTCACGGAGCTCGAAAGGGTTTGGCTGACACTGCTCTCAAGACGGCCGATTCCGGATATCTAACTCGCAAACTCGCCGACGTCGCTCAGAATGTCGTCGTCTGCGAGCACGATTGTGGTACCGTCAACGGCTTGAGTAAGAGCGCCTTATATAAGGGTGACGAGTTGGAAGTCCCCCTGAGAACTTCCATTTTCGGCCGCGTGGCTCGCGATACCATCGTCAATCCCGTTACTGACCAGGTTGTGGTCGCTGAGAACGACATTATTACCAAGCCCATCGCTGAGCAGATTGAGCAGTTGGGTTTGGAGTCTATTCGCGTTCGTTCCGCCTTGACTTGTGAGTCCCCCGTTGGGGTTTGCGCCAAATGTTACGCCGTGGATTTGTCCACCGGACGACTCGTCGAGGAGGGCCTCGCCGTTGGGATCATAGCCGCTCAGGCCATCGGTGAGCCCGGAACCCAGTTGACCATGAGAACCTTCCATACCGGCGGCGTCGCCAGCAGAGAGTTGGTCACTTCCGAGGTACGCAGTACCCTCGAAGGAACGGTCAAGTTTGGCGAGCTCAATCCCATGCCCACCAAAGACCAGGATGGAAATAACGTCTTGGTCGTCCTCAAGCACAACGGCGAAATTGCCGTCCTCGATGACAAGGACCGGGAAATCGAGTCTTTCGGAGTTCCCTACGGAGCCTATTTGAGGGTTAAGGACGGACAGAAAACTAAACCTCGCACTTGCCTAGCCACCTGGGATCCGCACCGTATCTCCATCTTGGCTGAAGCCAGCGGCATCGTCCGTTTCGAAGATATTGAAGAGGGCGAAACCGTCAGGATTGAAGCCGACCGCAAGGGTGTGCCTGGACGTATGGTCGTCGTTGAGCACAAGGGTGAGAAGCATCCCCGCATCATCATTGAGGACGAGCAGGGACAGATTCAAAGCTTCCATTACTTGCCCGCAAAGGCTCGTATCGAGGTCGAGGAGGGACAGGAAATCGAGTCCGGGCACTTGTTAGCTCGTCAGCCCAGAGATATCGCTGGCACTCAGGACATCACCGGTGGCTTGCCGCGGGTCACTGAAATCTTCGAAGCTCGAAAGCCCAAGGATCCTACCGTCTTAGCCGAAATCTCCGGCAATGTCGAAATCCGTTCCGACAAAAGACGCGGAAAAATGACCATCACCATTCGTTCTGCCAGTGGTATGGAAAAGGATCACCACGTCGCTCACAACAAACACCTCCAAGTTCACACTGGTGACTACGTCGAGGCTGGGACCGCTCTGACTGATGGACCCCGTGTCCCCCACGATATCTTGAGAATTCAGGGCGAAGACGCTCTACAGCACTACCTCTTGAGGGAAGTGCAGAACGTTTATCGAAGTCAGAACGTTACCATCAACGATAAGCACCCTGAGGTTATCTTGGCTCAGATGCTTCGCAAGGTCAAAATTGAATCTGTCGGTGACTCCTCCTTCTTACCAGGGGCTGAGATCGACAGGTTCCAATTCCACCGCGAGAACGTACGTTTAGCCAAGAGTGTAAGGATTGTCGATCCTAGTGAGAGTCAGCTCCAGATCGACCAGATCGTCTTGACTACTGAACTAAAGCAAACTAACCAAGCCCTTGCCGAGCAGGAACATAAGCCTGCCAAGGGACGAAAGGCCAAGCCCGCCACTGCTACCGCTCTTTTATTGGGTATTACCAAGGCCTCTTTACGCAGTGAGTCTTTTGTTTCTGCCGCCAGTTTCCAAGAGACTACCCGCGTACTCACCGAAGCTGCCTTAGCTGGAAGAGAGGATCCTTTGCAGGGTCTCAAGGAAAATGTTATCATGGGCCATCTCATTCCTGCCGGAACTGCTTTCAAACGCTATCTGGAGATGAGTATAAAGCACCTCGCCGAGCCGCCCGAGCCCGTCGAGGTTAAGGTTCCCCAAGATGTCGCCGAGCAGGCCATGGCCGATGCTGTAAGCAAGATTTAACACGGAGTATTTTTTATGCCTACCACAAATCAACTCATCAGACGATCACGCAGAAAGATATCCTCAAAGAGGAATACTGTGGACCTGGAGGGATGTCCTCAGCGACGTGGCGTTTGCCTTAGTGTTCGTACTATGTCGCCCAAGAAGCCCAACTCTGCTTTGCGAAAGATCGCCCGTGTCCGTCTAACCAATGGTCGCGAGATTACGGCTTATATTCCCGGCGAGGACCACAATCTTCAGGAGCACTCCATCGTCTTGGTCCGCGGCGGAAGAGTTCGAGACCTGCCCGGTGTTCGTTATCACATCGTCAGAGGAGTCCTGGACACTCTCGGTGTCGACGGCAGAAAGCAGAGCCGAAGTTGTTATGGAACAAAGAAAGGAAAATAAAAAAGCACCAGCTTTTTTGCTGTCATTTACGTTTTTGTTGTCATTCTCGTTTTTGTTGTCATTCCCGCGAAGGCGGGAATCCAGATCATTCCGTTTGTGATGCATACTCACGTACGGTTATTTATTAGAAAGATTTGCGAAGGAATATCTCATGGCCTATAAAAAATGGACAGCCTCAGCTAAACAGCTAAAGCCCGACCCCCGTTATGCCTCAAAGTTAGCCAGTAAGTTCATAAACTGCCTTATGTTGGGCGGAAAAAAATCCGTTGCTCAACGTGTGTTTTATCGGGCCTTGGACATCATCAGCCAGAAAGTCAATGATGCTTCTCCCTTGGAGGTCTTCGAGAACGCCATTGCCAACGTCAAGCCCAGCATCGAGGTCCGTTCACGACGCGTCGGGGGCTCAAATTATCAGGTGCCCATGCAAATTCAGTCCAAACGCCAGCAGGCCTTGGCTTTTCGATGGATTATACAGGCTGTCAGAGACAAATCTGGAAGACCCACTGCTATCTCCTTGGCTGAGGAACTCTCCGCTGCTTACCGCAAGGAAGGCACTGCCATTACCAGTCGCGAGAACATGCACCGAATGGCAGAGGCCAACAGAGCTTTTGCCCATTTCGCCTGGAGATAGCCGGTATTACCACCCTTCCTAGCGGACTCGCGTGGATAAGAAAAACTTGCCTTGCGGCCAAGATTCATGCCACTTATGACCGATAACTAATCAAGGCCTGATAGCTTCGGAATTCTAGCCCGCACTAGCGGACGCATTTATTTGCTGTGTCATTTTGCCACTAGGCCGATTGTTGGCCAAAAAGATGACCACGCCCGCAGGAGTTTCTAACCACTCCGCGGGCTAATCTGTTACTTGTTTGTTGTACTTATGTTTATGGTTGACGCGACATGAATGAAGAGCTCAAAAAAATACGCAATATTGGTGTCATGGCTCACATTGATGCCGGCAAAACCACTGTTACCGAGCGCATCCTTTTTTACAGTGGCAAAACCTACAAAATGGGTGAGGTCCACGAGGGTACCGCCGTCATGGACTATCTACCCGAGGAGCAGGAGCGGGGGATTACTATCACTGCTGCTGCTACGACGCTTCCCTGGAAAGACCACACCATCAATCTCATTGACACTCCTGGCCACGTCGATTTCACCGCCGAGGTCGAGCGTTCTCTTAGGGTCCTTGATGGAGCTGTGATGGTTCTTTGCGCCGTAGGTGGAGTCGAGGCTCAATCCGAAACCGTCTGGCGACAGGCCAATGGTTACAATGTCCCTCGCCTATGTTTTGTCAATAAGATCGACCGTCTCGGCGCCGATTTTGATCACGTCGTCGAACAAATGACTTCCATGTTGGACGCTAATCCCGTCATCCTGCAATTCCCCATAGGCCAGTCCGGAGACTTCAAAGGCGTCGTTGACTTGATCACCATGAAGGCTCTAATTTTCAAAGACGAAAAGTTAGGTGTCTCCTTTGACATTGTGGACATTCCCGATAATCTGCTCAGCCGAGCCAAGCAAGCCCATCATGATATCTTGGAAAAAATTGCTGAGGTTGACGAAGACCTCATGCATCTTTACGTACACGACGACGACATTCCTACCGACCTTTTGCTCCAAGGCATCCGCCGAGCCACCATTGCTTGCCGCATTCATCCCGTACTTTGCGGCTCCGCCTTAAAGTACAAGGGAATTCAGCCCCTTATGGACGCCATAAACGCCTATTTGCCCTCTCCTGTCGATTTGCCTCCCGTAGAGGGATACGACCCCAAGCACGCCGAGAAGATCATCTCCCGACCTCCTGATCCCAAGGCCCCCTTTGCCGCTTTGGTTTTCAAAATTCAAGCCGACACCCACGGCGACCTCTATTATCTGCGAATCTATTCTGGAACTCTAAAAACTGGCACACGACTGTACAATCCTGTTCGCGAAAAACGAGAGACAATCTCTCGAATTTGGCACATGCACGCCGGCCAAAGGATTCTTTTGGAACAGGCTCAAGCCGGAGATATCTGTGCTGTTGTCGGACTACGCCATTCGCTTACTGGCGATACGCTCACTGACCAAAAGAAACAAATTGTCTTGGAAAAAATCGAGTTTCCAGAAACCGTTATTTCTGTTTCTGTTGAGCCCATGGCTTCTGCCGACCGCGCACGTTTGGGCCAAGCTTTGTCAATATTGGCTCGCGAGGATCCCACCTTTACTTATCATCAGGACCAGCAGACCGGTCAGACTATCATGTCCGGAATGGGCGAGTTACATTTGCAGGTCCTACACCGCAAGCTCCAGGAGGATCTCAAGGTCTCTGTTCGGATTGGAAGTCCCCTCGTCGCCTATCGTGAGACTATCACCGCCAGCGCCGAAGCTGAGGCTCGCTTTGTTCGCCAGACTGGTGGACATGGACAATTTGCCGTCGTTTCCCTGCGGGTCGAGCCCTTCAAGCACGAGCATGCCGATGAGCAGGTGGTTTTTGAATCCAAGATCAAAGGTGGAGCTATCTCCACTCAGTACATACCTGCCGTCAAGCAGGGAATCATGAATGCCCGAACTTCCGGGCCCTTGGGTGATTATCCCGTTTCTGACGTAAAGGTTACGCTGCTGGACGGAAAGCAGCACGAGGTTGATTCCTCTGAATTGGCTTTTGAAATGGCTGGAGCTCAGGCCTTCACCGCCGCTCTCACCAAAGCCAGCCCCGCTCTGCTTGAACCAATTATGTCGCTAAAGGTCGTCCTACCCGAAACTTATGTCGGTGCCGTTCAGGCCGACCTAAACTCCAGACGGGCTATGATCCTCCACACAGAGATTCACGGACGCATCCAAACAATTGAGGCTCAGGTACCTTTGTCAAATATGTTCGGCTATGCCACCGCCGTTCGAGGACTAACCCAGGGAAGAGCCAACTACACCATGGAACCATTGGCATACAAAATCATGCCCCGGGCACTGGCCAAGGGCATTCTGGAGGTTTCGTATTAGTTCTGGAGCCAAAATGACCGGGAAAATTGCTAGGAATTCAAAATATTTTTTCTGCAATATTTTTCCTTGACGGGCTCAGCTTTGTTGGTATGATTATAAATCTTTGGAATTATAAGGATTATTGACGTAACACTATATAAAGCCAGGAGTTGACTAAAATATGGCCGCTGACCGTATAAGAATAAGAATGGAGGCTTATGATCATAAGGCTTTGGACGCCTCTGCAAGCGAAATTGTCGAGCACGCTCGCAGGACTAATGCCTTGGTCTATGGCCCGATTCCGCTGCCCACCAGGATCGAGAGGTACACGGTTTTACGCTCTCCTCACATTGACAAAAAGTCTCGGGAGCAGTTTGAAATCCGCACCCATAAACGCATTATTGACATCGCCAATCCTACCGCCAAGACCATTGAGGCTCTTAACAAGCTGGTCGTCCCCGCTGGCGTTTTTGTGAAAATCAAGGCTTGAGTATAGTACTCGGGCCCTTTATTTAGGGCTAATTATGTTACCCGCTTTGCTCGGAAAAAAGATCGGTATGACCCAAGTGTATGACCAGAAGGGTGTTATCACCCCAGTTACGGTCATACAGGCTGGTCCCTGTACGGTTCTGCAGCTCAAGACGCCTGAGTCCGATGGTTACTGGGCCGTTCAAATCGGCCTGGACACTCTAAAGACTCCTGGCGTACACAAACGCAAACGGCCCGACGGCTCAGAAGGGCTCGCCAGGACCTACAACCGTCGTCGCGGTGCCTCTTTAGCCGCTGTTGGCCATGCCGCCAAGGTCGGTGCCCAGCCCATGAGGTTCATTCGCGAGCTCCGCACTGATCCAGACCCACAGATCAATGCCGGAGACGTTATCACTGTCGAGACTTTCAACGACACTGAACGCGTTGATATTATCGGCGTGACTAAGGGCAAGGGCTTTGCCGGAGTTATGAAAAGACACGGATTCAAAGGCTTATGTGCCTCTCACGGTACCGAACGAAAGCACCGCTCTGCTGGTGGCATCGGTGGAAGTGGAAATGCCGGTACCGGACGAACTGTCAAAAAAGGAAAAAAAATGGCTGGGCATATGGGAACCGAACGTGTTACCAGTCAGAATCACCGGTTGGTGAAAATCGACCCCGAGAATAATCTGATCTTGGTCTCCGGATCTATCCCCGGACCGAACGAAGCTTATGTTGTTATTCAGCGAGCCATAAAATAATGATTGACTTGGCCGTTTACAATAAAAATGGCGAACAGGTTGACACCTTGTCTGTTGACGAGGCCGTCTTCGGGTCCGAGGTCCGTCTGCCTTTGCTAAAGCAGGCTCTGGTGATGTATCAAACCAATCGTCGCCAGGGATCAGCTCGTACCAAGTCCCGAGGTATGGTTTCAGGATCTACCAAAAAGCTCTATCGGCAGAAGGGCACCGGCAATGCCCGCGTAGGTCCTCGTCGCAATCCCATTCGTCGTGGTGGTGGCCGGACTTTCGCCAAACTGGCCAGACCTTTTCATCATCGCTTGCCCGCCAAAGCCAGACGACTCGCCAGAAACTCTGCTATCTTGGCAAAGCTCCTGGACCAGAGCCTGACGGTCGTTGATCAGCTCTCCATTGATCAGCCCCGCACAAAAGACATGGTCGCTCTGCTCAAGGCTCTAAAGCTCGACCGCTCCTGCCTGCTTACCTTAGCTGGCCATGATATCAATATTCTTAAATCCAGCCGAAATATACCCGGCTTGGATGTCACTATTGTAGAGCAGCTAAACGCCTTGGACATCTGCTCCAAGCAAAAGATGCTCTGCACTCGAGAAGCCATCGAATTGTTGGCTAGCCCCAAGGAGAGTACCTGATGGATTGGCACCAGGTGGTTATTCGGCCGTTGGTTACTGAGAAGGGAACACGCACTTCAGCTACCCTGAATGCTTATCCTTTTCAGGTTCATCCTGAGGCCAACAAGATCGAGATCAAACATGCTGTGGAAAAAATATATAACGTAAAGGTCCGTGAGGTTCGCACTGCCAACCGCAAGGGAAAGCCTCGCCGAACCAGATACAAAAGAGGCCTTACTAGTCATTGGAAAAAAGCCGTGGTTGTCCTTAGTGCTGATGATCACATTGACCTTTTCTAGTCGGAATTGTACTCGGGAGTAGTTTTTTTATGCCGGTCAAGCAATATAAACCGACCTCTGCCGGACGCCGTAAATCCAGCGTCAACGACTACGCTGAACTTACTGGCGCCAAGCCCACCAAGTCTTTATTAGTTCCTCTAAAGAAGACTGGCGGACGTAACCATTCCGGCAAAATCACCGCTCGCCATCGGGGCGGGGGCAACAAACGCTCCTATCGACTCATCGATTTCAAACGCAATAAAGACAACATACCCGCAAGAGTTGCTTCGATAGAGTACGATCCCAACCGTTCCTGCCATATTGCTCTCTTGAACTATGCTGACGGAGAGAAACGTTATATTTTAGCTCCCTTGGGCCTCAAGGTCGGAGAGCAACTCCTTTCCGGTGCAAAGGTCGAGCCCAAGATCGGAAATTCCATGCCTTTGGCTGGTATTCCTTCTGGAATGGAAATTCACAATATCGAAATGACTGCCGGACGCGGCGGACAATTAGTACGCACCGCCGGCGGGGTAGCCCGCTTGACTGCCAAAGATGGCAACTGGGCTCATTTGGTCCTGCCTTCCGGTGAATTACGAATGGTTCGCATTGAGTGCCGAGCCACGATTGGTCAGATCGGAAATTTGGATCATCAGAATGTGCGTATCGGCAAAGCTGGACGAAACAGACATCGTGGTCGTCGCCCACACGTTCGCGGCGTAGCCATGAACCCCGTCGCTCATCCTATGGGTGGTGGCGAAGGACGTTCAGGGGGTGGAAGACATCCTTGTTCGCCTACTGGAAAGTTAGCAAAAGGTGGAAGAACTCGGTCGAAGAGAAAAAATTCTTCAAAACGGATTATTCGGCGACGAAAGTCTAGGCGATACGGATATGCCGTTGTTTAGTTACGTTGTTTGTCATTCCCGCGAAGGCGGGAACCCAGGTAGTAGAATAGGCACGGGCCTGAACGGATTCGATAAAATATTGTTACAACCTAATTACAGGTAACTCTTATGGGACGTTCGCTAAAAAAAGGACCTTATTACGACGAAAAGCTCTTGCGCAAGGTCATGCGTCAGAAGGACGCCAACGTTTGGGATCCTATCAAGACTTGGTCCCGCAGGAGTACTATTGTTCCGGAGTTTGTTGGCCAGACTTTTCTGGTCCACAACGGCAAGATTTTCCATAAAGTCTTGATTTCTGAAGATATGGTCGGCCACAAGCTAGGCGAGTTCAGCATGACCAGAACTTTTCGTGGGCATAGTGCTTCCAGTAGAAGATAGAAGCTAATTTGAACTCAAGGCCTTGATGCAGCCGGAATCGCCGGTCGAAGTAGTTTTAGATAAGAAAGTTTTTGATGGCTTGGAAATCGTCACATAGATTCGCTCGTATTGCCCCGAGAAAGGTTCGGCTGGTTGTGGACCTTGTCCGCGGTATGAATGCCGCCGAAGCCCTGGACCTCTTGAAGTTTACTAACAAGCGGGCCACTGTTTTCGTCGACAAGATCCTCCGGGCTGCCATTGCCAGTGCCGACGAAGCTGCTGCCGACACCGAAAAGTTGTTCATCACTGATGCCAGGGTTGACCAGGGGCCCACCATCAAGCGGGGGCGGGCCAAGGATCGTGGTCGTTATCATGTTATTTTCAAACGCACTAGTCACATTACTTTGATAGTGGAGGAGCGAACTGCTCGTTCTTAGTGAACGCTGAGTTTTCTCCTGGATCATGGAGTTTGTTATGGGTCAAAAGGTTTCGCCAACCGGTTTTAGAACGGGAATCACAAAAGACTGGAAGTCTCGCTGGTACGCCCCCAAGGCTAGTTACGGCGAATTCCTCGTCGAGGACTTTAGGATCAGGGCCTATATCGACGCCAACTTGAACAACCGCATGCCTTATGCCGCCATTTCTTCTGTGGAGATCGAGCGTACCCGTGAGGAAGTCAAGGTTACTATTTTCACTGCCAGGCCTGGCGTAGTTATCGGGGCTCGCGGTGCTGAGATCGACAGAGTCAAGGGTGAACTGGAGAATCTAACTCACCGCGTCGTCAGCCTAAACGTCGTCGAGGTCAGAAAGCCGGATATCGACGCCCAGCTCGTCGCTGACGGAATTGCAGAACAGCTCAAAAGGCGGGCTTCGTTCCGCAGAGCCATGCGACAACGCTGCGAAGGAGCCATGGCTGCCGGGGCCTTGGGAGTCAAAATAATCTGTTCCGGACGTTTATCCGGTGCTGAAATTGCTCGATCTGAAAAACTAATTTTTGGCAGTATTCCTTTGCACACCTTAGATGCCGACGTCGATTATGGCACAGCCACCTCTCGCACCACTTACGGTGCCATTGGTATCAAGGTTTGGATCTACAAGGGCCTTTTTAGCGATGCCAAGAAGGAGAACGCATAATGGCCCTGATGCCCAAAAGAGTTAAGTTCAGAAAGTCCCAACGCGGAAAGATCAAGGGCAACGCCACCAAGGCAAACACCGTAGCCTTTGGTGAGTTTGGCCTACAGAGCTTGGGCACTGGCTGGATTACCACCCAGCAGCTCGAAGCTGGACGTGTCGCCGCCACTCACTTTCTGCATCGTGAAGGACGTGTTTTTACGCGGGTGTTTCCGCATAAGTCAATCACCTCTAAACCCTTGGAAACCAGAATGGGTAAGGGTAAGGGTGAGCCTGACACTTGGGTCGCTTGTGTAAAACCCGGTACCGTGCTCTTCGAAATCGCCGGGGTCCCTGAGGACTTGGCTAAAAGAGCCCTAAGACGTGTCGCCCATAAAATGCCCTTGAGATGTCGTTTTCTTCATCGACGGCACACACTGTAGTTTTTGTCTTGGAGTAGGAAATGAAAGCTGACGAGATCAGAGCTCTTTCAGACGAGGAATTGGCCTTGGAAATGGAACGCCTTGAACGCCACTCCTTTGACATTCGCGCCCAAGCCGTCACTGAGAAGCTCGAGGACCCCAGCTTGTTGGGAAAAGCAAAACGAGATATTGCTCGAATAAAAACGATCATCGCTCAGCGAGCTCGCCAGAGTGTTTCGCCTGCCGAGTAAGAAATTTTGATTCGTACCTTGGAGTCGCCAACGTTATGACAGATACCGCCCAACAAAAAAGAGGCAGGGTCCGCACCCTACAGGGCACGGTAGTTTTCGATAAAGCTGACAAAACCGTCACTGTTGTCGTCACCAGGCTTGTAAAGCACCCGCGATACGGCAAATACATTCGTCGTGCCAGCAGCTTACTGGTCCACGACCCCAACAGCTCTGTTCAGCGCGGCGACACTGTCATGATTGCTGAATGTCGACCCATCAGCAAAAACAAAAGATGGAAAGTTTTCAAGTTGATCAATCGTCCCGAGTCCGTGGAGTAACCAGGAGCCGTTTGTGCCCTGTTCGTGAGGTTTTATTGTGATTCAGATGCAGACCAGAATAACGATTGCTGACAACTCCGGTGCCAAGATCGCCCAGTGTATTAAGGTCCTTCGCGGTTCCACTGCTCGTGGAAAATACACTCGACGAACCGCAGGGCTCGGTGATGTCATTGTTTGCGCCGTGAAGAAAGCCATTCCCGGCGGAGAAGTAAAATCAGGCGACAAGGTCCGCTGCGTTATCGTTCGCACCACGCACCGCACTCGAAGACGCGACGGCAGTTATGTTCGTTTTGACCATAACGCCGGCGTTATCATCGATCCCGATGGAAATCCCCGCGGCACTCGAATCTTCGGCGCTGTCGGTAGAGAATTGAGAGAAAAGAAATTCATGAAAATTATTTCCCTGGCTTCAGAGGTGGTTTGATCCTATGGCCGCTCGTGTAAAAAAAGGTGATATCGTCATGGTTATCTGTGGCGACGACAAGGGCAAGCAGGGACGTGTCCTGCGTGTTTTGCCCAAGACTGATCGTATTTTGATTGAAGGCGTAAACCGTGTCTATCGACACGTAAAACGTAGCCAAAAGAATCCCCAGGGTGGACGTTTGGAAAAGGAAGCTGCTATTCATATTTCCAACGTTCAGCCCATTGTTTCAGGCCACGCTACTCGCGTCGGCTTTGAGAAACAATCCGATGGACTAAAGCATCGCGTCGCTCGTGGAAATCATCCCCGAGCTGGGACTTCTCTAGGTGTCGTCGCTGGCAAGACAAAGCAGTAGGTGGTGAAACGTTATGGCTAGGCTTTTAGATAGATACAAAACCGAAATCGCACCCGCGCTACGCCAGGAGTTTAGCTACTCCACTCCCATGGCCATTCCCGTTGTGACCAAAGTGGTTATCTCCATGGGCCTCGGTAGAGCCATGACTGAAAAAAAGAGACTCGAAATCGCCGCTGCCGAGTTGGCGCTGATTAGCGGACAGAAGCCCTTGGTCTGCAAAGCTACCAAGTCCGTCGCAAACTTCAAATTACGCGAGGGCGAAAAAATCGGCCTGAAGGTTACTCTCCGGGGCCGTAGAATGTATGAGTTTATTGATCGCCTCATAAACGCCGTTATCCCCCGTATGCGTGACTTTCGTGGCCTCAACCCCAAAGCCTTTGACGGTCGGGGCAATTACAGTATGGGTTTTAGCGAGCAGGGTGTTTTTCCAGAAATTGACGTCGGCAAAACTGAATTCCAGCAGGGAATGAATATTACCTTTGTTACCTCTGCCGAATCTGACGAACAGGCCCGGAGGCTTCTAACCCTCTTGGGTATGCCTTATCGAACGGAGTAATTAATCTATGGCCACTAAGGGACAGATTGCCAAGTGTGCTCGAAAACCGAAGTTCTCCACCCGAGCTTACACCCGTTGTGCTCTGTGTGGTCGCCCTAGAGCTGTGTACCGAAAGTTCAAGATTTGTCGTATTTGTTTCCGAAATCTCGCTGCCGAGGGCAAGATTCCCGGAGTAAAAAAAGCTAGTTGGTAGATTCCCATTAGGAATCTGTGAACGCTGTAGCTATTTCTTTTGTCTTTATTTGATTTTGGAGCTTGTTGATGAGCTTGACAGACCCTATTGCTGATATGCTCACCAGGATAAGAAACGCCCTCCACGTCGCCAGACCCAAGGTGGACATACGCGGTTCTAAAACCTGCACTGGTATTGCTCGTGTCCTCAAGGAAGAAGGCTTTATTGAGGACTTCAAGTTTATCGAGGACAACAAGCAGGGTATCGTAAGGGTTTATCTGAAATACGGACCCTTGGGCGAGCCCATTATTAACGTCATCAAGCGTGAGTCTCGGCCTGGCCTGAGAGTCTATAAGCCCGTTGGCGAGTTACCCAAGGTTCTCAATGGGTTGGGTATTGCCGTGATTTCTACTAGCCGCGGTATTATGTCGGATCGCCAGTGTCGAAAGGCAAATATTGGCGGCGAGTTATTGGCTATCGTCCACTAGCTTAGTCTCCTCTGGAGTCGTCTATGAGTCGTGTCGGAAAACAACCTGTTCCTGTACTTGACAACGTTCAGGCAAAAATAACCAAACGCCTGGTCAGTATTACTGGCCCTAAGGGTACTTTGGATTTTGAGCATCATCCCCAGGTAACCGTCAAGTTTGACAAGGATGCCAAGGTTCTCGTGGTTACTCGCCGCGACGACTCCAAGTTCAGCCGTTCCCTTCACGGCCTAACACGGGCCCTGTTGGCCAATATGGTTACTGGGGTTGTAAAGGGTTTTGAAAAAGTTGTACTTGTTGAGGGCATTGGTTACGGTGCCGTCATCAAGGAACGAGATCTCGTTCTCAGCGTAGGTTATGCTCGTCCGGTTATTTTACATATTCCTGACGGCGTAGACGTCAAAACGCCTTCGCCCCAGAGAATAATCTTTACCGGAATGAACAATCAAGTCGTCAATGATTTCGCTGCTCAGACTCGTTTGGTTCGAAAAGCTGACCCTTACCATCAGAAGGGTATGCGATATGAGGGCGAGGTTGTCCGCCGCAAGGTCGGCAAGGCCTTCGCTTCCGGACCAGCTTAGTAATGTTTTGTTGAAGTTTGTTTCTCGGATAGGTTTTATGTTATGCGGTTTGTAAAGGCTTTAGCTATACGTCGGCGAAAGTGTAAACGGCGGGTCCGGGCCAAGGTCCAGGGTACTGCCCAAAGGCCCCGGTTGTCGGTCTTCCGTTCTAATCGCCATATTTATGCCCAGCTCATTGACGACTCTGCCGGACGCACCATCGCTGCTGCCGGTACCAAGCAGTCCGCCTTGGCCAAGGCTTTGGCCGATGCCAGAGCTTCGAATAAAGCGGCTGCCCAGCTCGTCGGCAAAACGATTGCCGCACAGGCATTAGCCAACGGTGTTACCCAGGTCTGTTTTGACCGGGGCTCTTACCGATACCATGGTCGTGTAAAGGCTTTGGCTGACGCCGCCAGAGAAGCTGGTTTGAAATTTTAGTTTAGTCCCGGAGGAAGTTTCGTGGCCAGAGGTAGAAGTAACGATCGTGAGGCTGGTTCTCAAAACGAGACGGTAGTTAAAATCTACCGCTGTTCAACTGTGGTCAAAGGTGGAAGACGGTTTTCTTTCGCCGCTTTGGTTGTTGTCGGTGACCGTTCAGGGCACGTTGGTTTGGGATATGGCAAAGCCAATGAGGTTCCTTTGGCGGTGGAAAAGGCCATGAAGGAAGCTCGCAAGAGTCTAAAGCCTGTTACTCTCGCTGGCAATACTATACCGCACAAGATCATTGGACGTTTTGGGGCCTCTTCCATAATCCTTTTGCCTGCCCGTGAGGGTACTGGCGTTATCGCTGGAGCAAGTGCTCGAGCCGTGTTGGAATTGGCTGGTGTTGAGAATGTCCTCACCAAAATCCAGGGTTCCACTTCGCCCAAGAACGTCGTCAAGGCCACTTTGAATGGCTTAATGAATTTACGATCACCTCTACAGGTACAAGAGCTTCGAGGAGTTGCTTTAGACATATGATGATACACGAAATAACCCAAGCAGTAGGTAAGCACCCCTCGCGCACTCGGCGTGGACGTGGTGTCGGTTCAGGACTCGGCAAAACTTCCGGAAGAGGGCACAAGGGTGCTGGGGCTCGCGCTGGAAGTGGTGGCAGACTCTTAGCCGAAGGCGGAGCCAAGCCCTTTTATCGCCGGCTCCCCAAGCGGGGCTTTAATAATGCCCGCCACACCGTGCGCTACGAGCTGGTACACCTTGAACAGCTCAATATATTCGATGACGGCTCTACCGTAGACTCCCAGGCTCTTCACCAGGCTGGTTTGACCAACAAGCTTTCATCGGTGGTCAAAGTTCTTGGTGACGGGCAGTTAACCAAAAAGCTGACCGTCTTAGCCAATAAGTTTTCAGCCTCAGCCGCCGAAAAAATCACTCAAGCTGGTGGACAAGCACAGATTATCTCGTAATTTTTGGATGAATTCGAAAAATGCCTTTTTTGTCAACTTTTCTAAACATCTTTCGTATTCCTGAGTTACGTCGGAAGATTTTCTTTACTTTCGGCATGCTCTGCATTTATCGCTTCGGTTTCGCCGTTCCTCTGCCGGGCGTAAACCAAGCCATTTTTGAGGAAACCATGAAGGCCACCGCCGAAGGTGGCGGTGCTGTCGGGCAGATGCTTGAGTATTTTTCCGTCTTCACAGGAGGTTCTCTAAAGCAGTCCACCCTCTTCGGCTTGGGTATCATGCCCTACATCTCCGCTTCCATTATTCTCCAGTTGCTCGGCTCGATCGTTCCCGCCCTCCAAAAGCTCCAGCAGGAAGGTGAGCTCGGACGACGAAAAATCAACGAGTACACTCGTTATCTTACTATAATTATCTGCCTCTTGCAGGCCTCTATGTGGATCAAATACCTTGGTGGCCAGGGCTTGCTCGTGCCGGGCTTCGACGTCTTTGACACTTTGATTGCTATTGTCGCTATGGTTGGCGGAACCGTTTTCATGATGTGGATCGGGGAGCAAATTGACGCCTACGGCATCGGCAACGGCATCAGCCTGATTATCATGGCTGGAATTGTTACTAGATTACCCGCTGCTGTCGCCGAAATAATCAGAAAATGGGACCCCAGTATGACCGCCGAGCCCGGCTCAATTGGTGTCGCAAAACTTGTCTTTATTGTTTTGTCTTTTGTCTTTGTCGTTGCCGGGGCTATCCTTATTACCCAGGGACAAAGGCGAATCCCCATTCAGCAAGCCAAGGTTACCCGCGGACGCAGAACCTATGGTGGCCAAAGGCACTATCTGCCTTTACGGGTCAATCACGCTGGCGTCATTCCCATCATCTTTGCCGTAAGTTTGATGATGTTTCCTGGCATGATCTTTGAGGGTATCGCAAAAATGTGGCAAAATAGTGTTCTCAGCTTCTTGGCTGACGATTTCATAAACCATCGTTATCTCTACAACCTCATGTACATTGCTTTGATTTATTTCTTTGCCTATTTCTGGACTACGGTCCAGTTTCAGCCCAAGGAGATGGCCAAAAATCTCCGCGACTATGGTTCTTTCATCCCTGGCCTGCGCCCCGGACGACGCACCGCTGATTACCTTGAGCAGGTCATGGAGCGGATCACTTACGTCGGAGCTGCATTTTTGTGTATTATTGCCGCCCTGCCTGCCGTGATGGCTCAGGTTCTGGACATTCCTTTCGTTATTTCCACTTTCTTGGGCGGAACCGGTTTGCTGATCGTTATTTCCGTTGCTCTGGATTTGGTCAATCGCATTGAAGCCAGTCTGATCATGAGAAACTACGAAGGTTTCCTCGGCGACTCCTCCAGTAGAATAAGAGGAGCCTACTGATGAACTTGATTCTTTTGGGACCTCCCGGAGCCGGAAAGGGCACCTTAGCTGTTCGCTTAGCTGAGCACTTATCTGTGCTCCACTTAGCCAGCGGTGACATCCTTCGGACCGAAATCCGAAATGGCTCTGATCTAGGACTTTCCGTCCAGAAGTATATGGACTCTGGCCAATTGGTTCCGGACGACATCATTATTCAGGTCATGATTCACAGACTCACTCAGCCCGACTGTGCTGATGGGTTTATACTTGACGGGTTCCCGCGAACTCTGCCCCAGGCCCAGGCACTAAACGATCGGCTCGCCGAGGTAAATGCTCCTATTGACATGGTCCTTTATTTGGATACTGACCAGGATATCATTATTTCCCGCTTAGCTGGGCGTCGTTTTTGCCCGGTGTGCCAAGCCAGTTACAATATCGACACCATGCCTCCCGTTGAGACGGGAAAGTGTGATCACGACCAGGCCGACCTACAGACCCGGCCAGACGACAACCCGCAGGTAATTCGCACTCGTCTTGAGAAGTATACCCAGTTGACTGAGCCCTTGTTGGATTATTATGGATCTGCTAGCCGAGTCGCTCGCCTCGACGGCAACAAGGACATCGATCAGGTAAACATCCAAGCTCAGCAAGTTTTGACCAAAACTTTTAGTTCTATTGATAAGCCATAGAAGCTGTTTATGTCTATTATTCTAAAATCTGCTCGGGAGTTAGCCCTCATGCGAAAGGCCTGTGCACTCGTGGTTCAGGTTCTTGAGTGTTTGGCTTGCAAGGCTGCTCCGGGTGTTACCACCGCCGAGTTGGACGCCTTGGCCGTTGAGATGACTCTACAGGCCGGCGCTCAGCCCTTATTCAAGGGTGTGCCAAATCCTCATGGCAAAGCCGATTTTCCCGCTGCTATCTGTGCCAGTCGCAACAATGTTCTTGTCCACGGCATCCCTGATGATGAGCCCCTCATTGACGGTGATATCTTGAGCATTGATTTCGGCGTCCGCTTGGATGGATATTGTGGCGATGCTGCCATCACTCTTATGATCGGAAACGTCAGC
>SDBV01003351.1_pt1 | contig 23700 bp, 19 predicted proteins | sample 2277081 | NCBI WGS metagenome assembly SDBV01 (sample SAMN10402039, study PRJNA504765) | marine sediment metagenome | isolation source: marine sediment core GS10_PC15, 223 cmbsf | place: Arctic Ocean: Southern Knipovich Ridge | collected 2010 | reverse complement strand
TTAACTCGCTGGTGATGCTGCTGCTCTACGGCCCACTGGGAGGGTTCCTGCTGGGAGTGGGCCGTCTGCCTGTCCCGTGGCAGGCGCTGCTGCTTTCAATTGGTGTCTACGTGGCCCTGCCGCTGGCGGCCGGATATCTATCGCGCCGCTGGATTATTGCGCTCAAGGGCGAGAGCTGGTTCAGGGAAAAGTTTCTGCATCTGCTGACCCCCGTCACTGTTACCGCCCTGCTGGCCACCCTGGTACTCCTGTTCTCGCTCAAGGGCGAGGTGATAGTGTCCAATCCGCTGACCATCCTCTGGATCGCCGTGCCGCTGCTTGTGCACACAATCCTGATTTTCGGCGTTACATACCTGATTGCCCGCCTGCTGAAATTCAGCTACCGGGATGCGGCGCCCTCGGCGATGATCGGGGCCTCGAACCATTTCGAGGTGGCGATCGCAACCGCGGCGATGGTGTTCGGGTTGTCCTCCGGGGCGGCGCTGGCCACTGTGGTGGGCGTGCTGATAGAGGTACCGCTGATGCTGATGCTGGTCAGGTTTTGCCTTAAGACACAAAAGTCGTTCTCCGCTGTGAACCTGCCCGCGGAAAAAGTCTTACCCTGACAGCCTGGCGCTCAGAACAGTAAAAACTTGTCCGTCTCCTGCCAGCGGCGTGGCAGGATGACTATCCCGAAACCTGTCCCGATTTCGACCGTTCAACCGTAGTTTCAGGCAATGATGCTCAGTAATATTTCGAAAGACCCGAAAAATTAGGTAAATACTGATACTGGCCCATGCTTTGCCTCACAACTTCGGTCCCGTCGATTTCCATTTCCACTTCGTATTCCACCACAATAGTCTTTTTGCCATTAGCGGCAATCCCCTTGCTGCTTGCCTGGATGATGTAAGCCGGAGCAGCCGTATCCCCGAGGAATGTCTCATAGTATTTCTGAAGAGATAGGATTTTCATTTCGCTACCATTAACTTTTACCCGGATATCATCGATCTCCAACCCCGGATCAAGGTCTGAAACTTTTACCCGCCTGCCGTTGATAGTCGTATCGTAACCGCGTGTTGCCCCTTGTTGCTGGGGCACAAGCACCATAGGCCGGAAAGATATGAAGTAAGTTGGGCCGCCACCGTTGTTGGGCCAGACATTCAAGTTGTAAACCTCGCCGGTTCCTACCTTAAAATTCAGTTGCTGGTCTTGATCCATGATTATATGCCAGGCCCAGGACTCCAAAGTAGATCTGCCATAGCTCTCGTCATCTACCGCAATGTTGTTATAAGTCCTTTCCGGCAATTCGATTTCGTAGTAACCTGCCGAATCACACCAGACCGCTGCGCTCGAACCGAAATTATCGGGATTGATCCAGACAAACGCCCTGAACGGCTTGCCGTCAAAATCCGTTACCCTGCCCCAGAGCTTACGGTAGCTGCAATCGATCTTTTTCGTCCTCACTCCCTCCGCGGATTCGATAGTAATTTCTATACTGGATGGACTTACTTCCATAGGAACAACCTGGTGTTCCAGAACAAAAAACCCATTCCGCGTATGATAATCAAAATATGCCGGGTGGCCAAATTCAGCAGCTTGCTCGATTTGCCTGACCAGGAGGCTTTCAACCAACTCTCCTCCAACTATTTCAATCTGATTTTCATAAATTACCGAACCGTCATTGCCCCACGCCCGCTCCTTGATTGTAAACGAATCTGATAAAGCTTTACCGTAAACTTGCAGGAAAGAATGAAAATACTTCTTCCCAAGCTGGAAGTTATCCGAGACAGAATCGACAGGTACATTATACCAGTACGCCCGAATGTCTTCGTTTCCCTCAATATCGGTAAAAGGATATTGAATCTGCGCTGCTACAACCGTTGCTGACAAGCATACTGCTATTACAACCGCCACGAACATCTTCACTTTTCCTCCTTGGCAGAGCATTAGGGAGTATTCATAAGTTATTCTCTTCATCTACTTTGACACCTATTGTCTGATTCCGGTTTCATTATTTCCCAAAAGGATTAAATGTCCGTAAGAGCATGGCTAACCTCACCCCGGATACCGACTGATCACCGCTGTTGATAAATAAGCGCCAGTGTGCTAATCTGATTTTAACGCGTCTTGCTACGGGCCATCTGTCAAGTTAATAACCCTCCCGGAGTTTTCTTATGCTCAGCAAATTATTTGCTGGTTTTGTTATTATTATCCTCTGCGGCGTACTTCCGGCTCATTCGGCGGACATTCAGTCTACAATGGTGGAATTCCCGCCCCAGAGCTGGATGATTACCGACGATTTCACCGCGGTGGAGTTGGAGGTCTCGCTCGATGGGTTCCTGATCAGCAGCATGGAACTGACCCAGCGGGAATTCGAACAAGTCGCCGGTTATAACCCGTCGCTGCACCCCGGCAGAAATTATCCGGTGGAGAACGTCAGCTGGTGGGAGGCGATCCGCTTCTGCAATCTAAAGAGTAAGCAGGACGGCCTGGCTCCCTGCTACAACCTGACCACGGGTGAGTGCAACCTGGCCGCCGATGGCTGGCGGCTTCCCACCGAGGCTGAGTGGCTGACCGCTTTCGGGCGGGACACTGTTTACCAGGGCGGAAGCATGACAGGCAAGGCCAACCTGGGATCTTCAAACAATGAGAGCCTTGAAGTGCTGCGGCGCGAGATGGCCGAAAAAACAACCGTTCCGGTGGGCACCTACGAACCGAACAGAAGCGGTCTGTATAACATGCTGGGCAACGTGCGCGAGTGGTGTACGGATAACAACGGTGGGCTGGCTAATAACCCCACGCCACTGCACAACCCCGTGGGTCCCTCGTTCAGCGCCGAGAAAACAATCCGGGGCGGCAGTTTTTTCAGCCACTCGGGAAGCTGGGCCCGGGGCTACAGTTCGGCCGTGCGGCCCGAGCACAAAAGCCGCTACCTGGGTTTCAGAATCTGCCGCGCCAGCGGACGCAAATTTACTCATAACTACCAAAACCCGGACTGGTTCGAGCCGTACAACCGAAGGCCTTCGGGATACGAAACAGCCACGGGCAAGCTCAGCAGACTGCTTGCGCCCTCTGGCGCGAACAAAATCTCCTCGGTAGGAGAGTGGCAAAAAAACCGCGCAAGCGTGCTGGCAAAGTGGGAAAATATCCTGGGCATGCAGCATGCCCCGAAGCTGGAGGGCGCTCCCAAAGTGCGCTTGATCCGCGAGTACCAGATGGACTCCTACACAGGCAGGCTGATGTACATTCAGGTGGAACCCGATCATTGGGAGAAAATATACCTGATGCTCCCGCGCCAGACTCCGAGCGAACCGGCGCCCGTGGTGATTGTACCCTACTATGACGTGGACACTCCCGCGGGCCAGGACATGGGCGGCAAAGTCTATCGCCCGGCCAGTGTGCGCTCGTTTGCCAACCTGGCGGTGCGAAGCGGCTATATCGCGGTGGCGGTGCGTTGGTTCGGCGAGGGCTACACTGTGGGCTACGCCGAGGCAATGGCCGAGCTCAACCGCCGTCATCCCGGACTGAGCGGGCTGGGCAAGTGGGTCTCCGACGCCCGTTATCTGGTCGACTGGCTCTACACCCTGCCCGCTGTCGACCGCGAGAATATCGGGATTATCGGCCACTCGCTGGGCGGAAAAATGGCGATGTACGCCGCGGCGTTCGAGCCGCGGATAACCGCTGTAGTGGGCAGCGACCACGGGATCGGCCTGGAGTTCTCCAACTACGAGGACTACTGGTACCTGGATGCCACTATCCGAAACCGCAACCCGGCAACCGACCATCACGAACTGCTGGGCCTGATAGCTCCCCGGCCGTTCCTGCTGATCGGCGGCGAGAGCGCGGACAAGGACGAGAGCTGGCATTTTATCAACGAGGCGCGGAAAGTCTACTCCCTGTTCGGACAACCTGATAATATCGGCTTTTTCAACCATCGCACCGGCCATACTCCCACACCGGAAGCTGTCTCGCTGGCCCTGCGATGGTTCGAGAGGTTCCTGGGACCGGGTAACTGAACCGGCCCTTCATTGGCACTACAACCATAGGAGTGTTGCGATGAAAAGACGTGAAATGCTTGTCTCGGCTGCCGCTGTTGCGGCAGCGCCGCTTGCCGCCTACGCGCAGGGCAGCGCAAGTAAAGCCGGCGGTGGACGTCAGTTCCTGGAACTTCGCAAGTACAGCCTGCTTCCGGGGGCAAAGAAACAGAAATTCATCGACTTCATCGACAAGGCAGCTATCCCGGCGCTGAACCGGATCGGTGTCTCGCCCGTGGGAGCATTCACGGTCCAGGACGGGAAGGACGAACCCGATCATTCGCTGTACCTGCTGCTGCCCTATCCCTCGCTTGAAGCCTGGTCCACCGCCAAGTACCGTCTGGCCGCCGACAAGCAGTTCATGGCCGATGGCGGCGAGGTGCTGAACGCACCCATGTCCGATCCTGCTTACCTGCGGGTGGAAACCACACTGATGCACGCGTTCAAGGAAATACCCACGGTGGAAATATCTCCGCGGAAGAAGGCAGGCAAAAGCAGGATATTCCAGCTACGGATTTACCAGAGCCATAACGTGATAGCGGCGATCAAGAAAATAGAGATGTTCAACGAGGGCGGCGAGATCCAGATTTTCCGCGACACGGGCTTCAACCCGGTGTTTTACGGCGAGGTCATGGCCGGGGCGCAGATGCCCAACCTGGTCTACATGCTCTGCCACGACGATATGGCAACCCATGACACAAGCTGGAAAGCTTTCCGGGAATCCGACGGCTGGAATACGCTTAAGGCTGATCCTCAGTACAAGGACACGGTGAGCAATATTACGAACATCCTCCTGAGGCCCACGGAGTTCTCGCAGTTGTAATGTTGCCGGGAGATTTTAGCGTTTGATTTATCTTGCAGCGATCCTGGTTTACCTTTGTGCCCTGATCATCGTCGGAGCCGTGCGCAGCCGTCAGGTGCACAACGAAGAGGATTTCATGGTGGCCGGCAGACGGCTGGGCCCCTGGGTGCTGGTCGGGACCCTGCTGGCCACCTGGATCGGCTCCGGCTCCCTGTTCGGCGGGGCGGGGCTGGCCTACGAGTACGGACTGGCTGCCCTGTGGTTCGACGCCGGTGTGTGGGTGGCGATAATCGTGCTCTATTTCGTGGCCGGACGGGTGCGCGCGTTCGCCCAGTTCACTGTCCCGGATATCCTGGAAGCCCGTTACAACGCCGCCGCCCGCGTGCTGGGCACGGTGGTGACCATTGTGGCCTACACAGCCATTGTCAGCTACCAGATCCGCGCCGGGGGAATGGTGCTGGAGTTTGTCACCGGAATTCCGGCATCCTTCGGCATGGCGCTCACCGCCACCTTCGTGATAGGCTACACTGTGCTGGCCGGGATGATCTCGGTGGCCTATACCGATGTGGTCAACGGGGTGGTGATGGCTGCCGGGCTGCTGCTGGCCCTGCCATTCATGGTAGTGAACGCCGGGGGCTGGGAGGGTATTACGGCCAGCCTGCCCGCCAGCCGGTTCGAGCTGTTCGGCGATTTGACAGTGGCCAAGGCCCTTGGGTACTCCACCGCCACAATGCTGCTGCTGCTGGGCGAGGGGGGGATGTATCAGCGCTTTTTCTCGGCCCGCGATGAGGGCACGGCGCGCCGCTCGGTGCTGGGCTGGATTGCCGGGACTATCGTGCTGGAATGCCTGGTGGCGGCTCTGGCGATAGCGGGCAGCGCAAAGTTTGGCGGGATCGATGGGGAGATGGTGATCCTGCACGTAGTGACAGACGCCCTGCCGCTGGCAATCGGCTGTATCTGCCTGGGCGCCATAGTAGCCGTGATAGTCTCCACCGCCGACAGCTTCCTGCTGGTGCCCGCCACCAATGTTACCCGCGACATTTTCCAGAGGTTTATCCGTCCCGATGCCTCTCATCGCCAACTGGTAAGTGTCTCGCGGATGGCTGTAGTGGTGCTGGGACTGGCCGCCTGGTTGCAGGTCAGCTTTTTCAGCGGGGTGCTCGAGATGGCGATCTACGCCTACACGATGTACGGGACCGGGATCACTCCGGCGCTGATGGCAGCGTTTTTCTGGAAAAGGGCTAACGCTAAAGGCGCGGTAAGCTCGATGGCGGCGGGGATGATAATTACGCTGGCCTGGGAGCTGGCCGGTGGGCCATTCGATGTGCCGACAGTCTACCCAGCGCTGGCGGGCAGCCTTTTTTGCCTGGTAGTTATTAGCCTGGCTACAAAACCGCCGCCAGAGAGCAAACAGCGGGCGCTGGAGAAGAATCCTTAAGATATACAAAGAGGTGCAATTTACAAACTAACCTTATTTTCTATTGAAGATAGTTGCCTTTCCCACCAATCAATACCCTCTGACATAATATCTCTACAATCCTCACCTGCATAACGCCCAATTGCAATCGGACAAAATAAGTTTTCATCCAGAGTGTGTATGGCACCATTATGAATATCAAGCAAATCAACAGGCCCTGCGAAAAAACCTACCTCATATTCTTTAAGTAAGTTATTTCTCTCGTATTCGATAAATTCCCAATAAATGGCGTTTTTATCCTTATCTTGCTTCCATTCATTATAATAACGAGTAACTATTGTATTAAGTTCTTGGTCATTAGCAGCATCATTTTTTTTAAGTACATGCCCAACTGCACGAAGTAATGCAATACCTGCCACCCAAAATAGCCGGAAGCGGATTGCATTAGTTTCATTTTCAAGCAACGCATGAGCGCTTTTGCAGTCTTCCAAAACTTTACGCGCTGTAATAGTCATTGGGTACCCTGACATTAAAAGTTGAACTATTACATCCTGAGCGCTCAATTCTCCTGTGGTTTGAACCGCAGGGCCACGGCCTCCATAATATACTCCCTTTTGCCGAACTGTTTGCGCCGCTGGCTTACATACTCGTTGGAGCGCTCCCCCGGCGGTTTGACCACCAGCCCCTGCGCCCCTATTTTCATCGCCTGCTTGCGGATACTGCTCAGCAGCTTGTCTTTGTTCCGCCCCACTGCCCGCAGTGTGCCGATTTCGATATACGGCAGATCGGGGTAGTTGCGGAACATCCTCAATTCGCTGGTCGGCTCGTAGCTTTGCGTGGGGTCCAGCGGATGGAACGTGGCTTTTTTGGTGCATGCTGCCGCGCTTACCAGCAGAACGGCAATAATCAAACTGACTAGATACCTGTACATGGGCCGCCTCCATATTGGCAGTGTTGAATCGGGACAGCTTGACCGGGCGAGCTCCCGGCCCCTATTCACTATAGCCATCGGGCACCCCGCTGGCAAGAGCACAAGAAGACAGTGCGGGCCGGGTGACAACCTGGCGGATTGCGCATAACAATCTCCCTCTGACCTGTCATCTCCGCAAAATTCAGCTGGTTATAGATATGTTTGATCGAGGATGGATTTCCGCCAACCTCTCAGTGGACTGCTTGTATAAGCTTCCATTATCCTTGATTTCAACTCTCGGCGCTGATATCCTCAGTCATTACTTAATTTAACTCTGCTATCCAAAATCACCTATCGGCCGGGCGATGAACGAGAAGTCTTCACAACGGGAAATTGAGCGGCTGAAAAAGCTGCTGACGGGCAAAGACGCGGAAATCCGCGCCCTTATCGACGCCTGCCGCAAGATCACCTCCAGCCTCAACGTGGAAGAGGTGCTGCTCTTTATCCAGCAGTCGGCCCGAAGGCTGATGAACGCCAAGAGCAGCTCGGTAATCCTGCTCGACTCCTCTGGTGAGTACCTTCAGATTGCAAGCTCCACGGGGGCCAAAGAGGACGAGGTCAAGGGCCTTCGCTTCCCGGCCGATAAGGGTGTAGCCGGCTGGGTGGTCCAGCACAGAGAGCCAGTGATAGTCGATGACGTGGACTCCGACCCTCGCTTCTATGCCCTGATAGACCAGCAGAGCGGCTTCCGAACCGAGAGGATTTTCTGCGCTCCGATGATTTTCCGTGAGCAGATGCTGGGCGTAATCGAAGTGCTCAACTATGAACTCAGCGGCCGTCCGCCACAAAGCAGCATCGAGCTGTTCAACACCTTTGCCGACCTGGCGGCGGTGGCGCTTAAAAACGCGATCAGTTTCGATAACCTCTCGCACAGTTATAAGCTGCTTTCCGAGCAGGCGCGCACCGAGGGGACCCACCGCAGCGGCAACAGCGCGATGAGAAAAGTTTACGAGCTGTGCTCAAAGGTGGCTCCGCTGGAGAGCACGGTGTTCCTGCGCGGTGAAAGCGGTACGGGCAAGGAACTGCTGGCTGATCTGATCCACTCTCAGAGCGGCCGCAGTGACAAGCTGATGCTGAAAGTAAACGTGGCCGCCCTGCCAGAGAACCTGGTGGAAAGTGAACTGTTCGGCCACGAGAAAGGCGCGTTCACCGGTGCCGTGGGCCGCAAGCGGGGCAAGTTCGAACTGGCCGACAGGGGCACGATCTTCCTGGACGAGATCGGCGAGCTGCGACCCGATATACAGGTCAAACTGCTGCGCTTCCTGCAGGAGCACACGTTCGAGCGCCTGGGCGGGAGCGAGACAATCAAGGTGGATGTGCGCATTATCGCAGCCACCAACCGTAACATGGACCAGGCCCTAAGCTCCGGCGGTTTCCGCACTGATCTGTACTACCGGCTCAACGTGGTCCCGCTGGAAGTCCCGCCTCTTAGAGAGCGAACCGAGGACATCCCCCTGCTGGTGGATTTCTTTATCGACAAGTTCAACACGGAACTCAACCGCAAGGTGGAGGGAGTGGCCCCGGACGCGCTGGAAAGGCTGCTGCACCACTCGTGGCCCGGCAACATCCGTGAGCTGGAGAACATTATCGAGCGGATCATGGTCATGCGGGAGCAGGGGATTATCCAGAGCGAGGATATCCCGGCCGAGATTGGCGCAGGCCCGGCCGGTTCCGTGCAGCAGCTCAATGATACACAGACAGATACTCCCGCCGGACTTCACGACATGGAACAGCGCCTGATCCTGGAAACCCTGGAAGCCAACGCCTACAACCAGAGCCGCACCGCCCGACGGCTGGGGATTACACTTAACCAGCTCCGTTACCGCATTAAGCGCTACAGGATCGAGATCAAGAAAAGTTGATTATTTCGTTGTTTACCGGCTGATAAATCCCGATAAACTTGTGCAAGGCGTGTTAATATTAACAACTACTTGTGACTATTAACTGCCAATATGCACAATGTTTTTTGCCGCTTACCATTCCAGCTTCTGCTATCTTCTTATATACTACCTCTTACACGCTTCCTGAGTAGTGCCGGTTTTTCTGGCACGGTGGTTGCCTTAGTTACCATTGCGGCTGGCAACACCCCGATCTTCGGCCGGTTCACTTCTCCTGGCGCTTCTGACAAACATGGGTTGTGTAAGGAAGTAGGGCAACTTCCCATACGCCGGGCGAGGATCGGGAAATTTAATCGAGAATAAATACAAGCCTCTCTGTCAGGGAGCCGCCGTCCGGGAAAACCGGAAAGGGCTTTTGGGCCCTTTATTCATAACCTGGCGGGGAACCAGAAAACCGGGGAAGATCAGTGATCGTTCCGGTACGGCGGTTCCCTGACAGAGAGGATTAACTTCTGAAAATTCTAAATTTAATAGCCTTAAGCGCTAATTCGGCAGGCACGATCAAAACAGTAAAAATCCAGGGGGGCGGGAGAATGAGATTTTTTATCTTGGAATTTACAGACCAGCGCCGGAACCCCTGGATTTAATTCCATCCGTATCGGTGCTGAAAACGGCGGGCCGGTGATGAACTGGCTACGCAGAATAATCGTCAGGAGCGAAAAAATCAGAGCGCGTACGGTGGGATTCGGCTTCCCCGATGCTCCGGGCGCGCGAAAAAGCGGGTCGGCAAACACCCCCCTGACCGATCCGCTGAAATTCAGAAAGGCTTATCACGGCAAATTATAGCCCCCCTTGCCGTGGTAAACAGAAAACCCCGGCCATGGATTGGCCGGGGTTTTTCTTGTTCGGTCCGCCAGGAAATCAGCCTGCAATCACATCTCTATCCCCGGAAAGGTAAGCTCCCGCGGTTCTTTCCACTTGCCGCGGCTGAAATCCGGGATATCCACCGTGCGGCTGCGTCCCGCCACCGATTTCTCGCTCAGGGGGGATATCACACTCCAGGCCACTGAGTCGTAGACGTCAATCGGAGTGGGCACTCCGGCCCGTACAGCCGCCAGGAACTGGTAGATCATCATGTAGTCCCCGCCCCCGTGGCTGTAGCCTTTGGCTTTCTCGCCCAGGGTGCGCCACATGGGATGATCGTACTTTTCGGCGTATGCATCCGCTTCCTCCCACTTGTGGGCCTCGGGACTCAGACCCTCAAAAAAGACTTTATCCAGGTCGCCGTGGTAGATACCCCTGGTGCCCTGCAGACGGTAGATCATCTGGAACGGGCGCGGCAGGGTGGTGTCGTAGTAGAGCGTTATCGTTTTACCGTTGGCCGTGCGGATCAGCGTGGTGTTGACATCCGCCTGGGAGTAGGCGTGATGAGCCGTGGGGTGGTCCGCGCCGAATTTCTGGGCCGCGTAGTCACGCAGCCCCAGGCCGCCGGCGCTGCTCATGGAGACCATGTGATCGAACCTGTCGCCCCGTCCGATACCCAGCCACCACGCCGCCGGACCCAGCGCGTGTGTTGGGTAGAGGTTGCCGTTACGGGTCAGCTTGTGGTTGGCCCGCCAGAGCATCTGGCCTTCGGGCCCGAACACCACATAGCGCGTATCGTGCTGGTAGCCGGTCTCGCAGTGGATCAGCTGCCCGAACAGCCCGGCGGCGGCCATGTTCAGCACCATGGTCACGTTGCGGAAATAGCAGTAGTTCTCCAGCATCATGCACTGCCGGCCCGTGCGCTCGGCTGTTTCCACAAGCTGCCAGCACTCGTCAACATTAACCGCCACGGGAACTTCGGTGGCTCCATGGCAACCGGCCTCCATCGCGGCCACCATCACCGGCGTATGCAGCTCCATCGGCGTGGCGTTAACTACCGCGTCAAGCTGCTCGCTCTCCACCATCCGAAGGTAGTCTTCCGGCCCGTTGCCGTAAGCTGCCGGCGTGGGCATCTCCCTTCGCTCCACCAGGCGCTGTGCCCTGGCCAGATGATCAGCGTCGATATCACAGATGGCGACTATTTCCACACCGCCGATATCGAGCGCGGTGCGCAGCAAATAGGTTCCCCGGCTGCCCACTCCCACAAAACCCAGGCGAACCGGCTTTGCACTGCCTGGGCTGGAGAGCAGGGCCGAGGGCGCAAGCGCTCCGGCTGCGGCGGCTGCTGCGGAATTGCGGATAAACTCTCTGCGGCTGGTCATCGGCTGGCTCCTGGCAAATCGGGAAATGACTGGAATTTTCAACTCATGCGATACTACTGCTACATTGTAACGCAAACTGCTATCGATTTAAAGGACATCCGCAATCCGCACAAGCTCATCAGTGTTGCCACCCGGCAGCTTGCGGCTTATCATTGTAATCCCTACCGGGATTAACTTGAATCGGGAAGGAATCAATGAGGAATACGACCGTTCTGGCCCTTTCAATGGCCGCGTTAATATGCTCGTCAGTCAGTTCCGGGGCACAGGACACAAACTGGCGCGTCCTGCCGGATGAAGCGCCTTTTGCCGACAACGAGATTATGCTGTTCAAGCACCTGGGCCGGATAGCTCCGGAGGTTTCCTGGGACCGCGAGGTGGAGTTCGCCCGAATCGAAAACGAATCGGACTGGCGGAGCTACAAGACAAAACTGCTGCAAAACTACCGCACGGCGCTGGGCCTTCCGTTTCCGGAGAAGACTCCCCTGAACGCTAAAACAGTCCGCGTGCTGGACCGGAAAACATACAGGATCGAGAACGTGCTCTTTGAGTCTCAGCCGGGAATTCCGGTGACAGCGAACCTATACGTTCCCCAGGATGGGCCGGGGCCGTGGCCGGGAATTCTGGTTCCATGCGGCCACAGCGAAAACGGTAAGGCTTACGAGAAATATCATTCGCTGGGCCTGGGTCTGGTGCAGAAGGGTTACGTGGTGCTGGTCTACGATCCGTTCGGCCAGGGCGAGCGCTACCAGTACCTTACCGAAGACGGCCAGAAAATCCTGCCCAGCCCCACCCGCGAGCACAGCATGAGCGCCAACCCGCTGCTGCTGCTGGGCAAGCACCTGATGGCCCTTTTTTGCTGGGACGGCATCCGGGGGATCGACTACCTCTGCTCCCGCAGTGAAGTGGACACCACCCGGATCGGGATAACCGGCAACAGCGGCGGCGGTACTGTTACGTTGCACCTTACTCCGCTGGAAGAGAGAATCAAGGTGGCGGTCCCTGTGGGTACGGTCAACGGCCCGGAGATGACCCTGGGCTCCGGTGGAATATCCGACGGGGAGCAGAACCTGCCGTTGCGTGTGCCGCTGAAGATTACCCACGCTGACCTGATGGCCGCGGCCTGGCCCCGCCCTTACCGCCTGATCAAAGAGTCCGCCGGGAGCGTACGCCGCACTACACTGCGCTCATGGGTGCAATCAAGGTGGCTTTACAAAACCCTGGGCACACCGGAGAAAATGAGCTGGGTGGAAACCGAGCAACCCCACGGATTTTTCCGCGAGATGCGCGAACCAACCTACGAGTGGTTCGGCCGCTGGTTTTACGGACGCGAGAATGACGGAGCAGAGCCACCCCTGCAAGTGGAACCCGAGGACAGTCTGCTGGTTTCCAGTAGCGGGCAGATTCTGAACGAGACAGGTACGCCGCTCTGGAAATGGGCCGGACAACAATTGGATAAAATCATTCCCCAGCGCAAACCGCCGCGGCGTAAAAACGAACTGGCCGCCCTGCGGGACACTCTTCGCAGCCAGATAGAAACCCTGCTGAACAACCCTTCGCCCGGCTCTGCGCCGGTGGCTGTCAACCTGGGTAATGTTACGGGCCAACCGAATGTGGAAAAACTGGCGATATACACCGAGGACGACATCTATCTCCCATCGCTGCTGTTCAATCCCACCGGTGGCAGCGGCAAATCTCCCGCTATCGTGCTGGCCAACTCCAAAGGCCGCTCCGCTGCGGATATCGAGTTGGCGCGTTCGCTGGCGGCAGAGGGTTACGCCGTGCTGACAGTGGATGTGCGCGGCTGTGGAGAGACCGAAATCACCCGTCGCGGCGACCGCGACCGCAATGGTGGATTCGAGGCCCAGGTCCTGGGCGTAATGGCCGGTGTCGCTTACGACGGGCTGAAACTGGGGCGCTCAATTTTCGCCATGCGCGTGTTCGATATCGTCCGCGCGGTGGAGTACCTTAGGACCCGGGACGATATCGACCCACGGAATATCGCTGTGGCCGGACGTGGCAGTTGCGGCACACACGCACTCTACGCCGCCGCTGTCGACCCGGAAATCGCCGGTGTGCTGGCAGATTCCAGCCTGGTATCGTGGAGCGAACTGGTGCGGGCCAAGCTCTACCGATGGCATTTCGAGGATTTCCTGCCGCGTGTGCTCACCAGCCACGATCTGCCTCAACTTGCGGGCACACTGGCTCCCCGTCCCGTGTGGGTATTTAACAGCCTGGATGCGGAAAAGAAACTGGTGGACAAGCGCGAGGTGCGTAAGACCTACCGCTGGAGCCTTGATACTTTTGACAAAGCCAGGGCGGGCAAGAAGTTTTACACGGGAGTATATAATGACCCCACCGAGTTTGCCGCTATCATGTCCGGTTGGGCCAAGATGACTTTCAAGCGCTGAGTGTGCGATGGCCGAAGCAATGTACACGCTGAACCTGGTGGGTACGCCCTGCCCGATGAATTTCGTTCAGATCAAGGCAGCCCTGGACCGCAGCGAGCCGGGAGTGCCGCTGAGCGCACTTGTGGACTCAGGTCCCGTGGGGCAGGACCTGACAGAGAGCATTCGCATGGGCGGCTACGATGTGCTGACCGTGGAGGAGCACGGCAACTCGCTGCTGCTGACAGTCCGTAAGCGCAAGGTGCTCGAGGCCAGACCTGTATCCCGCCGCAACGATACGCCCTGCGCAAAAAAAGCCCGCGGACGGCGCGGACGCTGAAAATCAGTGCCGTTAACCATAACTATGAAACCTTATTCAGGGCAGCAACTCACTGTAGCGGAAACAGTCCGTGGTGTGGTCCAGCACCATCCCGGTGGCCTGCATGTGGGAGTAGATCACGGTGGGCCCCACGAACTTGAACCCGCGCTGCTTGAGGTCCTTGCTCAGAGCCTCTGCTTCCGGAGTATACACCGGCAGTTCCTGAATTGTTTTCCAGGCGTTGACTATCGTTTTCCCGCCGGTAAATCCCCAGATATACTTATCGAACGTGCCGAACTCCCGGGCCACTTCCAGGAACCGCGCCGCGTTGCTGATTGCCGCCCGGATTTTAAGCTTGTTGCGGATAATCCCGGGGTTGGCCATTAGCTCGTTGTAGCGGGCCTCATCATAGCAAGCCACTTTGTGCGGGTCAAAATTGTCGAAAGCGGCGCGGTAGTTCTCGCGCTTGCGAAGAACCGTGATCCAGGCCAGGCCCGCCTGGGCGCTCTCCAGGGTGAGGAACTCGAATATGGCGCGGTCCTCGTGGACAGCTACGCCCCACTGGGTGTCGTGGTAGGCTTTGTAGAGCGGGTCCCCGACAGGAACCCAGGCGCAGGTGTTTTTCATGGAGTGCTCCTGTATATGGTTGTGTTCTTTGTAACTCAAAGAACACCATAATCAACGGGATGAACTTGCATCATCCTGAATTTATATCCGACCATATCTGAAAGCCACCCTTACAAAAGCCTGGAATCGCCACTCACTTTGCCCCCGCACCCAACAAAAAAACCCCTCCAGCCGATGGTGTCCGGCCGAAGGGGCTGCTGCTGCATAAATCCCGGCGGGGGAGCTCAGGAATTATTCTTCTTTCGTCTTGCTTTGCTGGTTCAGCTCCACAATGCTGTTGGTCATGGTGCCGCACTTGAAAAACTGCATCATCTTGCCGCCGGGCGCCTGGATAGCCGTCCAGGCCAGGCAACAAGTGTTGTTATAAGTATCCAGGTTAGTCCGAAAAGGTCTGGTCGCTGTCATGGCGCTTACTGGCAAGGACATCTACTATGATATTTTTAATGTATGATGGAGCGAATGGCTTGTGCACGACTTTAAAGCACTCTACACTTTCCAGACGGCTTAAACTGTCTTCATCACAATCGCCGGTCATGGCCACCGAGGGTATGGAAAGACCCTCTTCCCACATCTTCTCAAGCAATTCCACACCGGTCATTTCCGGCATTCTGATATCAGTCAGGATCAAATCGAAACATCGCCTGCCAGCATAGCGCTCGCGGACCAGTTCCCACGCCTGCCGTCCATTATCGGATACCTCAACCTCGTATCCGCAGGACTGCATATATAATTTCAATGTCAACTGGATTTGCCGTTCGTCCTCAACTATCAACAGCCGCTTTCCGCTCATTATTCCCTCTGATCAATAGTACTAATCAAGGGAAGCCCCCCTGGCTTCCGGAGGGTAATATATGGAAGAAACGTGCCAGAAGGTGTTTGAACTGCTTACCTCTTTATTGATAACCACTTAAGCGCAGGCTAATATATCGCGGGGATTTTTGGAAACGTCAACTTAATTTGACACGGCAATCTCATATTGCTTAGCTTCTTGCGTTGCAACAGTTTAGCGGAAAATAAACTTGTGTTGACATGTAAACGTATATTGACACACTTCTTTGGGCGGGATCAGCTCTCTTCACGCTTGAGACGTTGACTGAGAGCCTGAGGGGAAATACCTAGCAGGCGGGCCGCCGCGCGCTGGTTGTCGCCTGTGCGGCGCAGTGCTTCGGCTACCAGAAAATGGGTCGATTCCTTGAGAGTGGGCAGGAGTTCGAGCCCGGTGAAAACATTGTCTCCCGCCGGGCCGGGACAGGACTTATGCATATGCACGCCGGCACCTATGTGCGGTTCAAAATTCGCCACGGTCAAGCGGCTGGCATCGCGGCTGCGGCCGGCCAGGTCCAGCAGTATCGAGCGCAGCTCACGGACGTTACCGGGGAAAGCGTAGTTTTTCAACGCGGAAACCACCCTTGAATCATAGTTCAGTTTTTCGCGTCCGAACGCCTCGGCGGCCTCGGCCAGGAAATGCTCAAGCAGGAGCGGGATATCCTCCTTGCGCTCGCGCAGGGGAGGAAGGTGGATGTGGTGGTTGCGCAGACGATAAAACAGGTCGAGCCGGAAAAGGCCCTTATCGATAGCCTGTGGCAGGTCCACCTGGGTCGCCACTACAATACGCGCTTCGGTGGGCTTGGGCATGTCGGAGCCCAGAGGATAGTATTCACGCTGGTCGAGCAACCGGAGCAGCCGCACCTGGCTTTCCGGTCCCATGTCCCCTATTTCGTCCAGGAACAACGTACCACTGCCGGCTTTCTCCACCAGTCCGCTCCTGGCCCCATCAGCCCCGGTAAACGCTCCCCTGACATGGCCGAACAACGTATCGCTGAAAACGTTGTCATCCAGGCCGGCCACGTTGACCGGCACAAATTCGCCCTCCCGTCCGCTTGACAGATGAAGAGCTTCTGCTATCAACTCCTTGCCCACGCCTGTTTCTCCGGTGATCAGCACCGGATAGGGCCCCGGGGCAATCGCTTCGCAATAGTGGAAAATCGACATCATCTTGCGACTGCGCGTTATGATTCGCCGGAATGATTCGCTGTTGGAAAAGTCCGAGCCAAGTATCTTTTTTTTGAGACTCAGGTTCTCGCGGCGCAGTTCGCGGGCCTCGATTGCCCTGCGGACAAGCGCCACAAGACGGTCGCCTTCCAGGGGCTTGGTCACATAGTCGTAGGCGCCCTGCTTAACACACTCCACCACGGTACCAACATCATTGACTCCGCTGACCATGATCACCGGCAGGTCTGGATAATCGCGGGTAAGATTGCCGAGCAACTGCTTTCCTGAAATACCCGGCATCATCAGATCCAGCAAGACCAGCTCAAGTTCCCTGTTTGCCGCAATTTTTTCCACCTGCAGGGGGTCATTGCAGAGAATCAGGTTATCAATTCCCGCCGAACGCAGGGTGATATCCAGTCCCTGAAGCGAATGCAATTCGTCGTCCACGGCCAGAATCGGCAGCGAGGGGCTGTTGCTTTGTACGTTAGTGTTAATCATTGCTCTGGGTTTCCCTGGCGCCTGGCCTCATGGCCGGCCTGGCTTGTGCTGCCCGCCTGGACGGAGTAAGCCGGAAAATATGCTTTTACTATGGTTCCCTTACCGGATTCCGAATCGAACTCGAGCCAGCCTCCGTGGTCTTTCATGATCCCATCGCTGATAGCGAGCCCCAATCCCGTGCCCCCACTTTCACGCCTGGTTGTAAAGAACGGCTTGAGGATGTGCTCACTGTCATCGGGCCGGATTCCCCCGCCTTCGTCACTCACACGGATCACCACCAGCCCTCGCCTGTTGTCGTAACAAGTTTCGGCCCGGATCGCCTGGGACCTTTGGCTCAAAGCCTGACACGCATTCTCCAGAAGGTTGATCAGCACCTGCTCGATTCGCTGCCTGTTACCCTGGACAACAGGCAGCACGGAGGCGCATTCCAGCCCGAAACTGTCCGTACTTTTTTTCAACAAATTTGATACAAGCCCAACTGACTCGGTCAGAACCTCGTTAAGGTCCACCTCGCGAAATGGCGCACTGTTTTCCTGGCGGCTGTAGTCGAGCAGGCTGGACACTATACCCTCGATTCTCCGGCTGCCAACAACAATCCCCTTAAACAGTTCCGGTACCTGGTCCCGCATTCGGGAGTAAGGTATATTAGCAAGCATGAACTCTCCGTTTTCCTCGTAGTAGCGTTCCAACAGAGGTTTGCACCCCTCCCATGCCCGCTGCAGAATCGGCGTGTTCATCATGATAAAATTGTTGGGGTTATTGACTTCATGCGCCACACCGGCCACCAGCACACCCAGCGAAATCATCTTATCCGCCTGGATCATCTGCGACCGCCGCCGTTCTTTTTCCTTCTCCTGCTCTATCCGATTGGTGATATCCTCATATGTGCCCAGCACACCTATAATCCTGCCCTCCGGATCGTGGAGCGGCACCTTGTTCGTTTCCAGCCAGCGATGGACTCCATCGGCGGTGAGTAACGGCTCGATAATGTGACTAACCGGTTTTCCCTCCGTAATCACTCGCCTGTCGATCTTCATGAAGAACTCCGCCTGCTCCTTGTCGGGGACCAGGTCCATATCCGTACACCCGATCAACTGCTTTGGGGAATCCATTCCAAAGTCAGCGGCGAAATTCTTGTTGGCGCCCAGAAAGCGTCCTTTGCGGTCTTTCCAGAAAATGCGCTGAGGCACAGCATCCAGCACCGTGCGCAGCATTTCTCGCGACTGTTCGAGATCACGCTCGATCCTTTTACGGCTGGTGATATCACGAGCCACTCCCCGGCTGCCACGGTAAAGAGTTCCCCCATTACCGTCAGGAACATAAATCCCCCAGGCATCGACCAGACAGATTCTTTCCCTGCCGCCGCCGTTATTCGCCTCGGCGGTCAGGAAACGGATTTCCACCAGCTTGGTGCTTCGATGGCCCGTCCTGCGCTCACGCAAACAGAATCCGGCTATCGGCCTGTCGGATGGGTGGATCAACTCAATGAGGGGCTTGCCGATCAGGTCGCCGGGATCGTAGCCGTATGCCCTGACCGCGTTATTGATGAAGATGATATTGCCCTGCTCGTCCAGCCGGTAAACTATATCTGGCAGGCTGTCGATCAGAGCTTCCATCTCTCTGTAGTTCTGCTCTTCCCTGAAGGCGTGCCGCCCCCCTGACATGTGGCTGCGTTGCTGGAGAAACAGGTATCCGGACAGCACGAAGACCAGGAAGAGCAGCGAGGCAAATCCCACCGCTCCCCTGATCGCGGGTGAGCTCAGCAGAATGATCGGGGCTGCTACGGTCCAGGCGGCGGCCGCTATCCAGATGAAAGTTCTAAAATATCTCATTAATCCATCACCCCTACCGGCGCGCCAACTGATCTCGACGCGCACTCGGCTCGGACTGGTATTTTACATCCGCTGCATACTTATAAACAAACACGCAGGGGCAAATCGACTATCCAGAGGATTTTATGCTTTTATGTACACTGACGGAGAGACGCTTTTGAATTCACTCACCAGGCCTGTCAGGCTTTCCGCATGCCCGACCATCAGGTATCCACCGGGTTTAAGCAGCTTGTACATGTTGGCAAGTACGCGGCTACGCAAGTCGTTGTCGAAATAGATCATCACATTCCGGCAGAAAATAATATCAAGTGGCCCCTTGAGCGTATAGGGAAATACGGACAGATTAAGCCTGCCGAATGTGATCAGTTGTTTGAGTGTCTGGCGCACTTCCCACAATCCATTGTCTTTTCCCCCACACTTTTCAAAATATTTTTTCAGCAACAGAGGCGGAATTTTTTCCACGTGCCGGCCTTCGTAAACTCCCGCCTTGGCCTTTTCCAGAACCCGGGTAGAGATATCAGTAGCCAGCATTTTGGCATCGCCCCCACTACCGAGCACCTCACGCATTATCATCGCAATAGTATATGGCTCCTCGCCACTGGAAGCCGCCGAGCACCAGATCCGGTAGCGGCTCTGTCCCTGGTCGGCCCATTGCCGGAGCAGATCGGCCAGCACATCGAAATGCTGGGCTTCGCGGAAAAAATGGGTAACGTTGGTGGAGATGACATCGAGCAACTGCACCACTTCCTGACCGCTCTGATCTTCGACAAGGTGATCCAGATAGTGTTCGTAGTCCTCCATACCCAGTGAGCGCATGCGCTTGCTTACCCTGGCGGTTACCAGCGCCTCTTTGTGATCTCCCAGTGATATGCCACTTTTCTCATAAACCAGATTACGGAGCTTATCGAATATTTTTTTATCCATGCTTACCATATTTAATCCTCGGGCGACTGGGTCAGAGGTTTTACATTAACCGGCCAACAGTAAAAAAGGATTACAAAACAGTGGTTGTCTGGGTGTCCAGAACCTGTCCGATATCCAACAGAATAACAACCTTGTCTCCAACCTTACCGATTCCGGAGATATAGCCGGAGTCGACTGTCGAGCCCATCTCGGGTGTGTCCTCGATATTTGTGCCGCTGATTTCCAACACCTCGCTGACACTGTCCACCAGAATTCCGATCAGTATTTCTCCGCTGCCATCTTCGCCATCGACAACGATTATGCAGGTTTCGTTAGTTTCCTCGACACTTTCCATGCTGAACTTGGCCCTCAGGTCAATAACCGGGATAACCTTGCCGCGCAGGTTAATTACACCGCGGACATGACCGGGCATCCGTGGCACGCGGGTAATCGGCAGCAGGCCGATAATTTCCCGTACGTCTAGAATTTCGAGACCGTAGACTTCTCTGGCCAGCTTGAAAGTAAGATACTTTTCATCAGTAGCCTGATCGCCGACGGCAATTTTAGCTGCGAGAGCTTCCTGCTGGGCCACCTGTTTGTTCAGTTCAGCTATTTTTTTCTTATCCGACATTTTATTCCCCCTGTTATGCAGTTCAGATATCATCACCATTCGATCCCTTACCGGGCAAGGTACTATTTTCGAGACTGCGCGGCAAACCGATAGATTTCTCGAATTCCTTGAGTTCCATACAAAGTTTCACCAGTTCATCGCCAAGATCACGCGCATGCCGTCCTTGTTCCCTTTCCCGTTCAATTCTTTGCAGGCACTCCTTGAGCTTGTCCATTTCCAAGGGCTTGCGGAAGAATGCATACGCGCCGGCATTGATCGCCGCAATGGCGTTTTCGAGATCAGCGTAACCGGTCATAATGATTACATGAGCGGCTGGATCCTGTGAGCGGATCTCCGCCAGAACCTCCAGACCACTGAGTTCGGGCATCTTGATATCAGTGAACACGGTATCGTAACCGCCCAGCTTGAAAGCCCGCACACCCTCTCGTGGATTTGTAAACACATCACTATCGTAACCGGCCAGGCTGAAATACTCCTTGAGACAGAAAGCCACGGCCTTGTCATCCTCTATGATCATCAGGTTCATTTGGTACCTCGTAAAGATAATGTTTGCAATTGACCACTTATATACACATTCCATGCCATCGCGCACAAAATACCATGCATAAGCTTAATTGTATTATTGATAGCTACTTGAGGGCCAAGCTGGATTTCATCCCTTGTGGATGAACTGTGCGGATACGTGCGGAGTGTTTTAAAACTGCGCAGTAGATGACAGAGATTTAATGCCCGGAACGTTTTTGGAATGTACCCTGGAGGATGGTTCAGCGGCTGGAGAGAATATTGTCCACCAGCTGAGAAGCGAAAGCCAGGGCGGCGGTCATACCTGGAGAGACAGCATTGAGGATATGGGTACTGCCGCTAAGATACTCAACCACCATATCGTTGACCATTTTGCCGTGGCGGTCAACCATCTGGGCCCTGATTCCAGAGCGATAAGGTTTGATCTGGCTCATTTGAACATCGGGAGCCAGCGTGTGAATCTCAGCCAGGAAGGCGCGGCCGGAAAAGGATATCTTGCCATTATGCCAGACCAGGCGCATGAACTCGCTGCTTGAAACCAGGCGCCAGAAGTTGATACTTGCGATCATGCGGGCGCTCTCGCCGATAACAATCTGCTTCTGGTAAGCCTCTCGTCCAAACGAGAGCATGGCAGTGGGACCGGCCAACACCTCACCATCGACTGTTTTTGTGAAATGCACACCGAGAAAGGGGTAGCGAAGGTCCGGCGCCTGGTAGACCATCGAGTTGACGGGCACACCCTGTAGCTCCATGTACTCACCCCGGAAGGGAATAATCCGGCAGCCCCTGCCCGCCCCCATCATCGCTGCAATCCTGTCCGAGTAGAGTCCGGCGCAATTTATGATATGGCCGGCGTCGAAATCCCCCGCGGTGCTTACCACGGTTTTGCCTCGAATAGCGGTAACCTCTGCGTTCATCACAAATTTAACACCGAGCTTTTCGGCATCTTCGGCCACTGCCCGCACGAATTCCGCGCTGTCAACAATCGCTCCATTGGGGCTGAGCAGGGCGTGCTGGCCTGCTGCGGAGGGTTCCCTCTCCGCCAGCTCATCGCGATCGATTATTCTCAGGCCCTCTACTCCGGCGGCGGTGCCCATCTGGATTAGCGTGTTCAGCACGGCCAGCTCACGCTCGTTGCGGCTGACCACAATAGTGCCGCACTCTTCCATGCGCACCGCGTGCTCTTTACAGAACTGACGGGCCGCGCGGTTGCCCTGTACAGCCATCCGCGCTTTGAGCGAGCCCGGTTTCTGGTTTATTCCACTGTGAAGCACACCGCTGTTGCGTCCCGAGGCGTGAAGGCCCAGTTGGGGTTCTTTGTCCAGCACAGCCACGGAGCCGAGGCCACGGGAGGCGATTTCACGGGCGATTGAGGCGCCGATAATTCCGCCGCCTATTATGATGAAGGACATATTCATGCAAAAATGAGTTTTCCAATACACTTAAGATTGATTTCATCCAGTTCATTAGTAAATCTAAGCTTAAATAAATAAACTAATCCTGCATTCAACTAAGAGCAACGCAAAAGAATATTGTCCAAATCAGACACGTCTGAAATCTATTCTTGTTGATATATTTTCATACCATTATTATATTGTTTCGGATTTCATGCTCATTCTCATTGCTAATGTTATACCTGGGGCAATTTATGAAGCTGAGTGAATATAAACCATATAATGATTCAGATATTCACTTTGATGTGATAGGAAACAAAGAGCAATACTCATCTCAGGAAATGGTCAATTACAACAATAAATACCTTGATCGTCTAAATAATAGCTGCGAAAAATATTTTTCCGATCCCAAGGGAACTGGAAGGAGTCTTAAGTCCTATAACGAGGCGATAAAGGAATTATTAGAAGCATCCGGGATAAATAATTGGGGAAGAGTACTCGAGTTTGGAGCCGGTACCTGCAAGTCATCTGCCGTATTATCCAGAAATGAAACCGTTCAGGAGATTCACGCCCTCGATTTTAGCGAGATACTTCTCAGAGAAATAGCCCCGCGCGTTATAAGCCATCATAATGGAGAATTGTCTAAAATTAAGTTCTTTCAGGGCGACATGAACAAAATTGACCAGTTGCCGTTTAAGTATGACAATGCGATCTGTTACGGTGCAATCCATCATTTAGCACTACCTGAAAATTTTTTCGCAAAATTGTCCGGCATCCTGAACGATGGTGGCAGCTTATTTTGTATTCAGGAACCGGCTCTGGATAATAGATTTATCCATGCTAAAAAAACTAAAGCGTGGATAGAAAAGATGAAAAGAATAAGGATTGAGGGGGATAATGAAAATATATACACGTTAAAGGAATATAGAACAATGTGCAGTCATGCCTTCGACTTTGAATTGATATCCCTGCGTGGTATAGGCCCCAGATGGGCTTGGGTCAAAAAAGATGAGTCCACTATTTCAAGTTTTAAATCCTTATTTGCTTATCGCTTAAGAATGAAAGCCGCAAAAGATTTTTTTTCTAACTTCTCGTTTTGTCCGTTGTCTGTTAGTTATCTACTGAAAAAAAAGACATAAATATTTAATCTAAAAAACAAAAAAACCCCATCCTTAAGTCAGGATGGGGTTTTTAATAAAAAGCCGGCGATGACCTACTCTCCCACGCAGTTACCCACGCAGTACCATCAGCGCAGAAGGGCTTAACTACCGTGTTCGGAATGGTAACGGGTGTATCCCCTTCGCTATAACCA
>SDBV01003350.1_pt1 | contig 23702 bp, 21 predicted proteins | sample 2277081 | NCBI WGS metagenome assembly SDBV01 (sample SAMN10402039, study PRJNA504765) | marine sediment metagenome | isolation source: marine sediment core GS10_PC15, 223 cmbsf | place: Arctic Ocean: Southern Knipovich Ridge | collected 2010 | reverse complement strand
GTCCGGGGGGGAGCGGCAGAGGGTGGCCCTGGCCCGGGCCCTGGCACTCGAGCCGGAAGTGCTCATGCTGGACGAGCCGACGGCCCACCTGGACCCGGATTCCATCCGACAGCTGGAGGGCGTGCTTCGCAAACTGCACGGGCAGGGCACGACCCTGATCATGAGCTCGCACCATATCGAGTTCGCCTACCGCCTGGCCGACCGGCTCGAGAGCATGGTGGATGGAAAACTGACTCCCCGCCGGGAGAACGTGCTCAAGGGCAGTGTGACGAGGCGCGACGAGCGGTTCCTGTATTTCGGTACCGGCGACACCGAGATTCGATGCCCGAACCAGGAGGGGTCCTTCGCGGCCGCGGTACTGTCGACGAACGACGTCATCCTCTCCTGCGAACGTATCGAAACCAGCGCTCAGAACCAGTTTCTCGGGCGGGTAAAGGCCCTGGAAAGGTACGACCACCTTGTTCAGGTAGAGCTGGACTGCGGGTTTCCTCTGAAGGCCTGTATCACGGAATACTCCCGTGAGCGCCTGGGCGTGCACCCCGGCCGCGAGCTGGTGGCCACGTTCAAGGCCAGCGCCGTGCGCCTGTACTGAAAGCGAGCGGCGCCTCTAGATATGGGAACTGGGGCTATGAAAAACACGTCATTTTGGTTAGATTGAGTGGGTAGCCAATGCAAGATGGATTCAGCCGAATAATCGACTATTTGCGAGTATCGGTCACGGATAAATGCGATCTCCGCTGTCGGTACTGCATGCCGGAAGAGGGTGTGGCATTGCGGCGGCACGAGGATTTCCTCAGCTTCGAGATGCTGACGGAGATCATCCGCGTGGGTGTGGGTCTCGGCATCACCAAGGTTCGCCTGACCGGCGGAGAGCCGTTGGTCAGACGCGGAATTGTCGACCTCGTGCGCATGCTCAAAACCACGGCCCGTGTCGATCACCTGGCCATGACGACCAACGGGACACGCCTCGCGGGCCTGGCCGGCGAGCTCAGAGGGGCAGGCCTGGACAGCCTGAACATTTCTCTGGACACGCTGGACCCGCAGCGCTATCGTCGCATCACACGGGTCGGTGACATAGATAGGGTTCTGTGCGGGATCGAGGCGGCGCGCAACGCCGGCTTCCCCATCAAGCTCAATATGGTCATGCTGGAGGACACCCCTGCGGAAGAGGTCGAGGAAATGCGCCGTTTTTGCCGAGAAAGAGGCCTGCGGATGCAGATGATCAACCATTATTCTCTCGGTGAAACAAAGACGGACTCCTACCGTCACGACAGGCGGCCGCTCTGCGCGCGGTGCAACCGCCTGCGTCTCATGGCCGACGGGTGTCTCAAGCCGTGTCTTCACTCCGATATCGAGATCAAGGTGGATCCGCAGGACATCCATGGGTCATTCCTGCGGGCCGTGGGCAGCAAACCCGAAAGAGGCCTGGTATGCCTCAACCGTCAGATGTTTCAGATAGGGGGGTGAGAGGCGATGGGCGGACCTGTGACCGGAGATGAGCGGAGATTGACCCACGTGGATTCACACGGCGCGGCCAGGATGGTCGATGTGTCCCATAAACCCAAGGTTCGGCGTACGGCCTCGGCCTTTGGCAGGATTCTCCTCCAGCCTCAGACGGTCCGGCTGATTCGGGAGAACCAGATCCGGAAGGGTGACGTGCTCACGGTCGCCAAGATCGCCGCCATCGCCGGAGCCAAGCGTACCGCGGATTTGATACCCCTCTGCCACAACATAGAGATCGACCAGGTTGACCTCGCGTTGGCCCTGACGGAAGACTCGGTCGACATCAGGAGCACGACGGTCTGCACCGACAAGACCGGGATCGAGATGGAGGCGCTGACGGCCGTGTCGATCGCCGCGCTCACGATCTACGACATGTGCAAGGCCGTAGACCGCACCATGTGTATTACGGAGATCCATCTGGTCGCAAAAAACAAGGAAGAGCCGGCCGGAGATATAGTATAGGTGGGACCCGAACATGATACGGCCGTTTCGAGGCGAATCGAGGATTGTAGATTATGAAAAGCCGGTTTGAGATCCTTTCGATCAACATCTCTCGGGAGACCGGTGTACAGAAAGTGCCGGTCGACAGGGCCGTGGTGCGCGAAAATCACGGCATAGAGGGAGACGCGCACGCCCGTGATTGGCACAGGCAGATCTCGCTGCTGGCCACCGAAGATATCGATCGGATGCGGGACAAGGGCATTGAGCTTAACTTCGGCGATTTTGCCGAGAACATCACCACAAGGGGTGTGGATCTCAGCTCGCTGCCGATCGGCACGCGGCTGTATCTCGGCCATACCGTGCTGGAAGTGACCCAGATCGGTAAAGAGTGCCATCACGGGTGCGCCATCTACCAGATCGTGGGGGACTGCGTGATGCCACGCAAAGGCATCTTTGCGCGCGTGAACCGCGGCGGGGAGATATGCTGTGAGAGTGAGTGTTATTACGATATCTGATCGAGCCTCCAGGGGGGAGTACGAGGATCTGTCCGGGCCCGAAATCGAATCTCTGATTCTGGAACGTTTCCCGGAAGCCGAGGTCCGGCGGGACATTGTGCCTGATGAGCCTGAGCGGATCACCGCCGCCTTCGACAAGTGGGCGTGCTCGGATTACATCCTCACCACAGGGGGCACCGGGATTTCCCAGAGGGACCGGACACCGGAGGTGACGGAGCAGTACTGCGAGCGGGCACTGCCGGGTATCGCCGAGATCCTGCGCGCCGAATCCTATGCCGAGACGCCCTTCGCCATGCTGTCGCGAGGTTTCGCCGGGTTGAAGGGCAGCACGATCATCGTGAATTTTCCCGGTTCGCAAAAAGCGGCGCGCCTCTGCACGCGGGTACTGCTTCCGGTCATGCAGCACGGCATCGGTATGTTGCGCGGCGAAAGTCACGAACATGCCTGAGCTCTTCGAACTCGTTCCGCCGCAGGAAGCGCTGCAGCGGCTTCTGGATAATCTATCTGCCCAAATTCGCCCCGAAAGCGTGCCGACCGGCGAAACCCTCGGCCGGACTCTGGCGGGCGAAATCATGATGGGCAGCGCAGCCCGGTTCTCTTTGGGCACGGCTCAGGCAGCGGTAATCCACACCGGCGGCATGGTACCGGTAGGGGCGGATGCGGTCGTTATGATCGAGCGAACGCAGCGCCTGGATTCAGCCACGATAGAGGTTCTGCGGGCCGTTGCGCCGGGAGAAAACGTCATCGATGTGGGAGAGGACGTGCTGCAGGGCGAAAAGCTGCTCGAGCCCGGGCATGTGCTCAGGCCTCAGGACATTGGCGGCCTCACGGCGCTCGGGATAGCGGAAGTCGCCGCGGCTAAAGGCTTGCATGACCCGCAAGCTTCTCTCGCCCTCGGGTAGCGATGAGTGGGTGCGTGTCACGCTGGGAAAAGTGGGCGAGCGGGTCGTGGCCGCTCCCCTTTCCCGCGGAGCGGGAATAATAACGTCTCTGGTTCGAGCCGACGGTATCGTGCGCATTCCACGCTTTTCAGAAGGCGTGGACGCCGGCCAGGAAGTCACGGTCGAGCTCTACAGGGACCCGGGGGGAGATCGAGCGGGCGATCGTGCATATCGGCAGCCACGACCTCTGTTTGGACATCCTGGCCCAGCTTCTCTCGAGCGCCTCGCGCCGGTTGAGCAGCGCCAACGCCGGCAGTCTGGGCGGCCTAATGGCCCTGCGGCGGGGCGAAGCCCACCTGGCGGGATCGCACCTGCTCGACCCGCAGACCGGAGAGTACAATGTTTCTTACGTGAGGCAGTACCTGCCGGGAGTTTCCGTGGCGCTCGTCACCCTGGTTCACAGGCAGCAGGGATTGATCGTTGCTCCCGGAAACCCCAAAGGCGTAACGAATCTGGAAGACCTCGCACGGGGCGATGTGCGCTTTGTAAACCGGCAGAGGGGCGCCGGCACCCGGGTTCTGCTGGATTACCGGCTGGCCCAAATAGGGATAGAACCCGACATAATAGAGGGCTACCGGCGTGAAGAGTATACGCATCTGGCCGTCGCAGCTGCGGTGCAGTCGGGCGTGGCCGATTGCGGCCTGGGGATTGCGGCGGCGGCACGCGCGCTGCGTCTGGAGTTCCTGCCTCTGGAGCAGGAGCGTTACGATCTCGTCATCCCGCGAGTCTTTTACGACGGCGGACGGCAAAAAGGCAGGGTAAGGTGTAGTCACACCCCGGGAAACCGAATAGTATACGGGAACCGGTGTTCGCCAACGGGCACCGCGCAAGATCGCTCGAAAGGAAAAGCATGTACGTAATCGTTGCCCCCATCAAGATCAAGCCGGAACACAAGGAAGCGTTCATTGAATCCATGCTGGACGATGCCGTCGGCTCGGTCAGCAATGAGCCTGGCTGTCTGCGGTTCAACGTCATTCAGGACAGAGAAAACCCCAACAAGATTTACCTGTTCGAAGTGTACAAGGACAAGGCCGCGTTCGACGCCCATCTGCAGACGCCGCATTTCATCAAGTGGCGTGACACCGTCAAGGATTGGTTCGCCGAGCCGGTGAAAGGCGCCCGCGGAACCAACATCTTTCCAACCGACGCCGACTGGCACAAAGACTGGAAGAAGTAGCGCCGCCCGGTCCCTTCGGACACAGATACGCTGATCTGCTATTTTGCTACAAGCGACGAGGACGCGAAGCAGAAGCCGGCACAAATCACCCTTGCCATCGATGATCCGTTGATGCGCAAAGGCATCGAATTCCTGATCGATGGATGGGAGCCGCTTTTGATGCAATCGATTCTAGACAGCCTTAAGAAGGCCTGTCTCAAAAAAACCTGCCTGGCGTATGCTTCATGAAACGCTTCCTCGCACTGAAGAAACCCGGGCTGTGCTCGATATCGCCTGCGAGCGCCTGACGATACAACAGAGGAAGCTGTACATCGAGCACTATAGATACCGAAAGACTATCAGAGAAATCGCCGAACAGATGGATAAACCAGAAGGCACCATCAGGCGTCTCCTGCATGAATTGAGGGGCGATCTGAGAAAGATACTCGGTTGGGGATAAGCGCTGAGCGGAGCGCCCAAACTTGACAAAGGCAGGCGCCCGGATAAGATGGACTAATATCTATCCGGGGGTGCGATAACATGTCGACACCAAAGGTGAAAGAGAACGCGCAGTTCGGCGTGAAGGCCTTCGATCCGGGTACCCAGGAGCTTCCGGCCGTTTTTCCCCGGGAGATGGGGCCGAACGCGATGACCTATCTGCAGGAGGTCGTGGATTCCGGCCTCGCATCGGACATGACCGATCGGTTCGAGCGTTACCTGGCGGATCTTCACGGCACGCGCTTCTGCGTGGCGACACCGGGTTGTACCCAGGCTATCTTCGCCGCCGCGCTGGGCCTGGACTTCGAGCCGGGAGACGAGATAATCGTCAGTCCCATCACGGACTACGGTTCGGTGGCGGGGTTGCTGATAGAGGGCTATATACCCGTTTTCGCCGACACCGAGCCTGGCACGGCCCTGCTGTCGGCGCGGACGATCGAGCCCTTGATTACGGACAGAACCAGGGCCGTTATGTGCGTGCACAAGCTGGGCCTTCCGTGCGACATGGACCCGATCGTGGACCTCGCCAGGCGACACAACCTCATCGTGATAGAGGATGTCTGCCAGGCGGTCATGGCGACGTATAAGGGCCGCCTCGCGGGTACGTTGGGGGACCTCGCCTGCTTCTCTTTTGATGCCGAGAAAACCATGGGCGGCGACATCGGGGGCGCCGTGCTGACCAACGACGAGCAGATCCATCAACGCATCAAGTATCGTGCCATTTCCCGCGGCGCCTACAAGGAGCCCGGCTTCGGCCGCATCCACACCTGTCGCGGCTTCGCCACCAGAATGCCGCAGTGCACGGCCGCTACTTGCCTTGCCAATTTCGAGATACTGCCGCGGCAGGTCGAGAACCGCCGAAAAATGGCGGCAATGCTGGACGATAGGATACGGGAGATACCGGGCATCTTGCCCTACGAGGTTCCCGAGGGCCGGACCCACACCTACTGGATGTACGGTTTCAGCATCGAGCCGGACCGGTTTGCGTGCACACCCGAACAGTTCGCTTCCGAGATAACCGTAAAGGGCATTCCCGGAGTGGGGCTGGGCAAGTATTACCTCATGCCGGAGGCGCTCCCTTTTCTGGCCGAGTACGTCAAGCGGGGCGTCTACCCGTTTAGCAGCCCGCCGTCGTCGCGCACATATCGCTACGCGGGCGACGCGGTTCCCAACGCGCAGGCCTTCTTGAGCACCTGGATACGCTGGTTCTGGACCGAAAAATACAACGCGGGCCACATTGAGTACATCGCCGGCATCATCCGTGATGTGGCAGCACGTTGCGCGCGCTGAAGCCGACGGCGCGGTTGGCCCCGATTTGCTTGCGCTGATTAACTCCCAGCCAGGGTCTTGCGTAATATCAACACCGTTGCAGGAGGGTACCCCATGACCAAAGAAAAGCAGCCTGATTACACGTCTCGCGTTCCCGTGTTTACCTTCTCCCATCTGCTCGAGGAACAGGAAGCCCAGTTGGCGTCGAATCCCATGCTGGAGCGCTTCCGCGTCTCCCGACGGAAGCTGGCAGGAGACTCGTACCGGCCGCTCTATCATTACGTCAATCCCGAAAGTACGCTCAACGACCCCAACGGCCTCTGTTTCTGGCTGGGGCGCTGGCATCTTTTCTACCAGGGCTACCCGCCTGAAGACCCGCGTCAGCACTGGGGCCACGCGGTCAGCGATGACCTGGTCCACTGGCGCGATCTGCCCTACGCGATTTACCCTGACCCCGAGCAGTGTTGTTTCTCCGGCGCAACGCTGGTCGAGAAGGATCGCGTGATCGCCATGTACCACGGCACAAAAGCCGGCAACATGGTAGCCTTATCCAGCGATCCATTGTTGCTGAACTGGAAAAAAGTGACGGGCAAAGCCGTTATTCCCATTTCGAGTTCGGACGGGTCGCCGCTTCCCTACCGCGTGTTCGACCCCTGCATCTGGAAAAAGCACGGCAAGTACTATGCCCTTTCCGGCGGCACGTTGCCGCACCCCCCCAGCGGCAGGCGGATGAGGGCGAATTTCCTCTTCCGCTCCGTGGACCTGCAGACCTGGGAATACCTGCACCCCTTCGTAGAAGGTGACCTGTTCTCCCTGGTCGGCGACGACGGCGCCTGCCCCTACTTCTGGCCCATCGGAGACCGGCATATCCTGCTGCACTTCAGTCACATGAGCGGCGGGAAATACCTGCTCGGCGATTACGACACCGGGCGCGACAAATTCGTGGTAGCCGGCGGCGGCCGCTTCAACTTCGGCGCCTATGGCCCCGGCGGCGTGCACGCTCCCTCGGCAACCCCGGATGGTCGGGGTGGTGTCGTCGTGATGTTCAACATGAACCCGGCCAAACCCACTCCCGGCTGGAACCAGATCATGAGCCTTCCCCGACGTCTCACTTTGATCGGGAGAGACGATCTTGGAGTCGAGCCGGCGGGCGATGTCGAGTCGCTCCGTCGAGACCCAAAACGGGTTGCCCCGATGCCGCTGCCTGCCAACCGGGAAATCGTGCTCGAAGGCGTTCGTGGCAATGCACTGGAAATCGTCGCCGAAATCGATCCCAAAAACGCACCCATGATCGAGCTCAACGTCCTGCGTTCGCCCGGCAGGGAGGAATTCACACGCATCGGCTTTTACAAGCAGCGGGGTTACCGGGATTGGGAGCGCTACACCGGCTGGGAACAGGACAAACGGCTGGCCGCGTCAGACAGCCTGATCACGATTGACTCGTCCTACTCCTCGGAGCTGCCGGATGTGCTTTCGCGTGCCCCTGAGACGGCGCCGGTCTACCTCGCGCCGGATGAGCCGCTTAAGCTGCGCGTATTCATCGACAGGAGTGTGGTGGAGGTGTTCGTCAACAGCCGGCAGTGCGTCGCTATGCGGGTGTACCCGGGACGCGAAGACAGCGTCGGTGTGTCGCTGCGCGCTCAGGGACAGGAGGCCGCTTTGAAATCGCTCGATGCCTGGGAGATGAAGAGCATATACAACGAGACGTAGAGGCTCTTTCGCTGCCGGAAGATGCGCAGGATTGGTATTACCTGTGGGTGACGCAGGAAGGCCGGGTATCGCTTGCCCTGAGGACGCCATATCATTTTGCCGTTTCACGGTCTCCGAGTGCCAGAATTCGGGATTCCTCCGTCGAGCAGAGGGGGGACGCAGCAAATCCGAAATCGTGTACCCCGGGCCGCTCGAAATTTGGCTATCGGTGTTTCTTATACATCATTTTCTGAACAACTTTAACTGCTTTTTCGGGATTGCGAGCGATCATTGCCAAAACATTCCTTTTCAGCTCTTCGCCGGCTCCTCTCGCTATAGATACGCTGACTTGCATATTGGCCTCTTCAGCCCGCCCGAGTGCTGTTTTGCGCATGGCCTGCATTTTTCGATTGTTCTCGACATGCCGGCGTGCACGCATCTTTTCACTTCGCTTAAGAAGAACAAAGATCAGTAGAACGGCTGCAAGCAGAATACCCAGCACTATCAGCCCGTAGAAGAGCCTTTCGATCTGATCGGGGAGTAATCCCAGTATCCGCATGTTTTCCGGTAGCGGCATGGCAAGACTCTACCCATCAACGGCGAAAGTTTCAACGTCCATATGCCTTGCTTTTTGGTGTTCGTGCAAATTTCGATGGACGGGAGATTGGTTGCCTTGTTTACCGGCGGGGTGGCTCTTCGGCCGAAAATCAACCTCGAACAGCCTGTCGCCGATCTTGTGGATCTCCCGATGCCGGCGCAGGGGAAATCAACATCGGCCGTTAGTCCGCTGTCGCCGTCCTCTAGAGTCATGCCGCCTCTTCGCCTTTGATTGTATATCTATACGCGAAAGGGGGATCAAGGAAAGGGGAACGCTCGAGCCCGACTTGTGAGAGATCTTGTAGGAGGGCTGCGCGATCGGCTATTATCATCGCCATGACCGCATTCGTCGCAGCCTATGATACCGAAAAGCGCGATGCTTGCCTTTCGGCCTGCCGCAAGATCGCCGCTGTGCATCGAAGGTTGGGGATTCCCGCCACGTTTTTTATTGTCGGCACGCTGCTGGAAGCCGAGGGCGGAGATTATCGCCGCCTGTTGCGCCAGCCCGAGCTCTTCGAGATAGCCTCCCACACCTATAGCCACGGTATGTTGCGGGACCATCCCATCTGCGGTGACGCTCTGCCTCTGGAGGAGATTTCTGCGGAGATCCTGCGTGGGAAGGAACTGGTGGAGGAGGCGTTCGGGACCGAGTGCCTCGGGCTCCGGCCGGCCTGCTCCTTCGATGTGGGCCTCCAGGGAGCACGCGACGTGCTGGAGTTGGTGCGGGAAGCCGGGTTGAGCTACGTCAGCTCCCAGGCCTGGGGTCCCCATTACACTCTGCCGGCCCCACTGATCCAGGCCTACAACTACGAAAAAGACGGATTTCCGGACATCTGGGAGCTCCCCTGCCACGGCTGGCACGAAAATGTGCTCAAGGGCCACAACGCCACGCCCGACCGGCTGCTCCTGTGGCCGCCGTTGTACCCCGACATGCAGCTTACGGGCTACGTGACGACCCCGGCTGAGGAGCTCGCGGTTTACCGTTTTTTCATTGACAAAGCGATCGCGGAAGACTTGGAATACATCAGCCTGATCTGGCATCCGTGGTCACTCGACCGCTTCGATCCCGACATGGAGATGCTGGACATGCTGTTCGCCTACGCCGCGTCGAAGGGCATGCCGTTCCTGCGGTACGCCGATCTGTGGAGGAAGCGAGTGTGAGGCCAGCCGTTCACGCAGCTCGGCTCTTGTTCGCGCCCACGCAATCGTCAAGTCGCATGCGGGATCGCCCACGCTCGAACACCCGAAGTCGATGATGGCACTCAATCGGCCCCTTTTGACCAGCAGGTTCGCTGCACTGACGTCTCCGTGGATCCAGACGGATGAGTCGCGGTTACGAACGGGAGATCGACATGAAGATATTTCTGGATGGTCATTACAGTCCGAAGGTGGGTTATGCCTGGGAGGTTTTGAAACAGACTCTAGCCGATGCGGGCGAGAGTCTCGCGGAAGAACCCGGTGGCCGGCTGGACCTGCTCGTGGGCACGCCGGCTGAGTCGAACCGGGTAAGAAAGCTTGCCGAGGGGCCGCTCGGTCTCGCAGACAAGTCGGAGTCTCTGGCCATCGGGCTCGATGGAAAAGCTCTGGTCGTGGCAGGCCGCGACGAACAGGGGCTGATGTACGCCCTGCTCGAGGTGGCCGAGCAAATCGGTGTCGGCCACAAAACTCTGGCCCGGGTTGACGCCGTGTCGGAGTCTCCCGAGACAGCTCTCCGCGGACTGTACATATTCCTGCACAATGCCGACTGTGAGCGGGAGTGGTTTTACTCCCGGGAACACTGGCAGAGCTATTTCGATTTGCTGGCCCGATCTCGCTATAACAGCTTCCACATAGTCATGGCCCACCAAACCAGCTACCTGGCTCCGCCCTTCCCGTTTTTCATCGAAGTACCCGAGCATCCCGAGGTTTCGGTGCCTGGCCTGGGCGTCGAGGAGCGCGCGCGGAACCTGGAAGCGCTGCAGATGATAACGGGGTTGGCCGATGAGCGCGGCCTGTCCTTCGTGCTGGGTATCTGGGAGGTCATCGCCTGGAAACCGGAGACAACTCACGGGTCCAGCACCCAGGCGAGCATGGTAGGCGGCCTGGGCTGGGATAACCTGGCAAGCTACACTTATCACGCCACCCGCCGGCTCCTGGCCGAGTGCCCCAAGATAAAGGGCATACAGCTGCGGGTGAATCCCGAATCCGGCGTTCCGCCTGAGAAGCAGACGGACTTTTTTACCGCAACCGTCTTCAAGGCTATCCAGGAGTGTGAGCGCGAGGTATTCTTGGACCTGCGCGGCTGGCATGCCCACCCTCAGACTATTCGCGCTGCGAAGAACATGAAGATCCCGATGCGGGTCTCCATGAAGTACTGGGCCGAGCACCTGGGTGCCCCGTATCAGGCCGCTAAACAAAACCCCGCCTACAGCTACGCCGATTTCCTTCGCTATCCCCAGGAATGCCCTATTTCATACCCGGTCTGGGCTCTTGGCTCTCACCGAAACTTCGTCTGGGGAGACCCGGACTACGTGCAGACGTTCAGTCGCAGCCTGAAGCTGGGGGACGGCGTCGGCTTCGAGATCTGCCCCCAGCTGGCTCAGAAAGGCTATGGCAACGAACCGGGCGCCTGGCGCATGCTTCATCCGGATTTCGAGTACTACCGTTGGGAGTGGGAACGCTACTGGCTGTACCACCTTCTCTTTGGCAGGCTCACGTATAACTCTGAGACCCCTGCTGAGGTGTGGATGCGGCACATGAGCGTGCGTTTCGGTGAGTTGGCCGAGGAACTGATGGCTGCCTGCCGGACGGCCTCCAGGGTAGTTAGCTTCATCATTCGCTATAACATGAGCGATCCCAACATGTACATCTGGCCGGAAGCCGATACCGGCGGGCTGCTTGACTTCTACATAGCTGTGTCCCCCAGCGACCCGGCGCTGATCAAAAGCTTCAGAGAAGCTGCGGCCGAGTAGTTGTCCGGCGAGATTACCGCGCGTATGAGCCCGAGCGAGGCGAGCGGTTACCTGCGCCAACTCGGCGAACAGTGTGTCGCCGTGGCCGGTGAGCTCGGTTCAAAAGCCAAGGGCAACAAGGAGATGGTCTCCACACTGGTAGATATCGAGGCCTTGGGGGAATTGGCCCTGTATCATGCGGAGAAAATCCTGGCCGCCGAGCAGCTGGCGCTGTACTATGCCGCCGGCGATTATGGGGCGCTGCGGCGCGCTTCCGAGCAACTGCCGAAGGCCGCACCTCATTGGCAGAGGCTGGCGGAAATCACCGATGGAGTTTACACGGATCGCCAGGTTACGGGGCCCATAGACAGCGGGCACTGGAAGGACAAGTTGCTGTTGGTGCGCGAAGACGAAGAGAGGCTGGCCGAGTTGGTCGAGCTGCACAGGCGCTACGGCGGCGCGACCCGGGCTTTCGATTTCGGCGGCTGCCCCGACGCCGGGGATCATTATTCGCGCATACGCTCCATGTACGGCTTCTACGTAGAGCGAGGATTCCTGGGCGTCGACGGTGAGTGCCGCTTCAGCCGTTGGAATGCAGAAAGGCCGTACGGCTGGGTCAGCGACGGTACCATCGAGTCCGTGGCGGCGCCGCTGGTGCGGTTCTGCGACTGGCATCTGGACACGGTGTTTCGTGACTCCATGCGCCGCACTGGCTGGGAGAGCCTCGCGCCTTATCGGGACATTCTCTACCGCGATTACGTGTGGGGCCGCGAGCCTGCGAGCTTTGTGACGTCCCTTCCGGCGGGCCGGTACGAGGTAATCGTCATCGTGGGCGACAGGAGCATCAAAGCGCGCAGACACGGACCGTTCGACGTATCGATCGATGGCGACCCGGCTTTCTCAGGCGTGATCGTAGAATCTGGAGAGGTTCGGGATCTCAAAGGCATCTTCGCTCTGGGCCGCGCCCGACTGACCGTTACTTTCATGCCGGGTGAAGGCGCCGACTGGATCGCCAACGGCATCGTCGTTCGCCCCGTCGCTCCCGTGTTAGCCCACGTACCGCCGCGAACCGTCGTTCGTGGGAAGGAGGCCGCGATAACTCTCAGCGCGAGCAGCCCTCGCGGCATAGAGGGAGCGGATCTCTGCCTTGTAAGCGGCCGGGGAACGCGCAAGATACCAATGGTGGCTGTTGAGCCGGGTTTGCTCTACCAGGTTGTGCTGTCCGGAGATGATTTGCCGCACCAGGGCGCCCTCGAATACTGGTTTGAAGCTCACGCTGAGGCCGAGGCCGGGTCGGGTCGCCGCAGCCGTCTGCCTCCGAGCGCCGCGTCAGCTCGCACCTTTTCCCTGCTGCCCTTGCCGGGCGATGCGACGTCTCCGCAGATAGTGCACGTGCCGATCGAAAGAGCCGATCCGGGTCGGGACGTTACGATGCACGCCGAGGTTGATGCCGAGCGCCCGATACGCTTCGTTCGACTGCACTATCGTTATACCAACCAGTACTACGACTGGCAGGTTGTGCCGATGGACGGTGATGGTGTGGTGTTCGAAGCCGTCGTTCCCGGAGACTACATCGTTTCGGACTGGGACCTGATGTATTACCTGGAAGCGGTCGACCAGGGCGGCCAGGGCAGCTTTGCTCCCGAACCCGATCCCACACACCGCATCCCGTACTGGGTGGTGAGGGTAGAGCGTTGACGGTCTATATCATGCCTGGAAAATACGCCGCGCTGTTTCCATTGCAAGAATTTAACAGCATTGATAAATTCCCGCATCGAAAAACCCGGCCTGTTCTCTCTCTCGAGCCTCCTTTGTGATATCGCCATTGCCCCGTTTGAGCAATCTGAGGATCCGGAGTATGCTGACGGCGACGCATGCTGACGGGCGCTGTGTCGCTGGAGACGGGAGGCACGCGGTTGTGATGATTGTCGATTCGCATTTGGACATCGGCCTTAACGCGTTGGAGTGGAACAGGAACCTTGATCTGGACGTTCACGAGATCCGCAGAGTCGAGGCGGGCATGAGCGGGAAGGGCCGTGGGCTCGGTACGACCTCGTTGCCCGAGCTGAGAAAAGCCGACGTCGGGTTGGCCGTGGTCACGGCTCTATGCCGGGTCGATCGGCCGGGCAATCCCATGCCCGGGGTAGCCAGCCAGGAAATCGCCTATGCCCGCGCCATGGCTCACTTCAGCTACTACCGTTTGCTGGAAGAGCAGGGCAAGGTAAGAATATTGACCGACTGGGAGGCGATCGAGAACCACATCGCCGAATGGCAGGCGGACCGGGACAACACCCCGTTAGGTTTCCTTCTAGCGATGGAAGGGGCCGACCCCATTGTCGGCCCGGAGCAGGTGGAATCGTGGTGGCAGGCAGGCCTGCGCATGATCGGCGTAACGCACTACGGTGTCGGCGTCTACGCCCATGGCACCTCCACGGAAGGAGGTTTCAAGCCCGAGGGCCGGAAATTGCTGCAAGCCATGGATTCCGTGGGCATGATCTTGGATCTGAGCCACCTTTCCGAGCCGGCGTTCTGGGAGGCCCTGGAGCTGTACCAAGGGCCTGTAGTCGCCAGCCACAACAATTGCCGCGCGTTGGTGCCGGGGGATCGGCAGTTCTCGGACGAGCAACTAAAGGCTGTTTTCGAGCGGGACGGAGTAATCGGTGTGGCACTGGATGCCTGGATGCTCTATCCGCACTGGATAAAAGGCGTAACCGCCCCCAATGTAGTCAGCCTGGAGGCGGTGGCCGACCATCTGGATTACATGTGCCAGGCAGCCGGCAACGCGCGGCATGCAGCCATCGGCAGCGATCTGGACGGGGGCTACGGCATAGAGCAGTGTCCGCACGATCTGGATACTATCGCCGACCTGCAGAAGATAGCCGATCTGATGCGGCATCGCGGCTACAGTGAGCACGATGTCAAAGCCATTATGCACGGCAACTGGCTGGCTCTCTTCGAGCGGGCCCTGTCGTAGGTTGTACCAGGCAGTAGACCCTGTTCGGCCGGGATCGTCGTAGATCGCCAGAGATCCGGGTCGATGCAGCAGGAGCAGAGATGTGAGGAACAAATCATCGGCACAGAGTGAGGCGAGCGGCCAGGTGGCGGGCATTCACTTTCCGGTGCCTCCGAAACACTTGGCGCGGCATGTCCGCATCATGCGTGACACGTACGCCTGCAAGCCGAACACGCCGTTCTACCGACGGGAGTTCGGCTACTACTGTCTGGAGCAGTGGTACGAACAGGGGCTGGACAGGAGCGCCGATTTTTCCGAAGTTTTCGGTTACGACCCGACGGCCAAGCACGACCTCGGGGAGCTGGGTTGGTGCGAAGCCGCCTTTTGCCCGACCTTCGAAGAGCGCGTCGTGGAGGATCGCGGGGAATACGAGCTCGTACAGGACAAGGCCGGCCGTCACGTGCTGTGCTTCAAAGGCCGCCGCAGCGGATTCATGCCGGAGTACGTTAACCACCCCGTCAAAGACGAACGAACCTGGCGGGAGCACTGCCTCTGGCGGCTGGATCCTGACAGTCCCGAGCGGTACGCGGATATCGAGCAGCGTATGCGAGACGCGCGCAGGGCGGCCACCGAGGGCCTCGTGATTACCCAGAGATTGGTCGGGGGATACATGTATCTCAGAAGCCTGATGGGCCCGGAAGAGGTGCTGTATATGTTCTATGATGGCCCGGAGCTCATTCAAGCCTGCATGCAGAGGTGGTTCGAGCTGGCCGATGCGGTGATAGCCAGGCACCAGCAACACGTTACAATAGACGAGCTCTTTCTGGCCGAGGACATCTGCTACAACCACGGCATACTCATCTCGCCCGAGCTGATGAGACGGTTTCTGCTTCCCTACTATCAGCAGCTCATCGACAATCTCAAATCCCGGCAGCTGGACAAGACCCGCCACCTGTACATCCAGGTCGACACGGACGGCTTTGCCGATCCGGCTATCCCCGTGTATAGGGAGATAGGCCTGGACGTAATGAGTCCTTTCGAAGTAGCCGCAGGGTGCGATGTCGTAGACACGGGGAGGCGTTATCCGGATATGGTGTTGTTCGGCGGAATCGACAAACGCGTGTTGGCGCGGGGTCGCGATGCCATAGACAGGCATTTGGCTCATGTTCTGCCTGCCATGCACAGGCGAGGGGGTTACATCCCCACCAGCGACCACGGTGTGCCCGAGGAAGTGAGCCTGGAGAATTACCTCTACTATCGAAAAAAATGTCAGGAGTACAGTGTCGGTTGAGGTGCATCTCTCGCGTCAGCTTTCCGGGCCGTCGCTCGAAAACTCCGCTTGCCACTCGAGCAGCTTTTCCACGTTTACGCCTATGCCGCCGCAGACCACGACCAGCACTGTACCCGCGGCTTCGATAACCTCCGCCTTGTCGTAAACGACCGAGAGTGAAGCCCCGCAGGCGGGCTCGACGAGCACGCGGTGATCGCGGGCAAATCGTAGGCAGGCGCTTACGGCAGTGCTGTCGGTGACGACCCACGGTACGACGTTGTGCGTTTGGGCCAGGGCCAGTGCCCGAGCGGCCACACGTTTGGCGCCCAGGCTCGTGGCAACGCCGCCTATGCGGTTCAACGTCACGAGCTTGCCGGCCTCCAGGGAGCGTGCCAGCGAACGGGTCCCCGCCGTTTCAACGGCTATGACGGCCACATCCTGCCACCCGTGCCGCGAAAGGCCTTCTATCACACCGCAGAGCAGTCCGCCGCCGCCGACGGACACGACTACTGCGTCGGGTTTCCGTCCTTGTGCCACGATTTCGTCGACCAGTGTGGAGTGACCGCGCCAGAGGGTACTGTGGTCGAAAGGCGGAACGTAGCCGCAGTTGGTTTTTTGCGACAGCTCCAGGGCGAACTCGTGCGTTTCGTCCCAGTCTGTTCCGTGGATCAGGACTTCGGCGCTCTCTGACCGGATCCTTCGGCAAACCTCATCGGGAGTCGTTTCAGGGACCGCCACGGTTACGGGCACGCCAAGGCGTTTTCCCGCGTAGGCAACGGCGAAGCCGGCATTGCCCCCGGAGGAGCAAACAAGGCGGCCGACACCCTGCTCGACGTACTCCTGGCAAAGCAGCCCGATGCCGCGGATCTTGAAAGACCCCGTCGGTTGAAAGCACTCCATCTTGAGCAACACGGATTGACCGTCGACCATCGACATGCATGGGGATTCGAAGAGGGGCGTTTCTATGTGCAGTGTCATATCACGTGCCTACCCGCGAGGATATTGTGGCAGAAAAGAGATGGAATAACAACAGGGAGAGGCGCGGTGGTTTCGCGACGGCCCGGCGCGCGGCTATTCTTGACAACCGGTCGAACTTGAGCAACAGTGATGCCGCCTTGGGGGGAAGCATGATAGAAACGGTAGACTTGGCAGATTATCTCCGCCCGATCCCGGAATGCGGAGTCCCTTACGCACCGGCCTGGGACGGTCACACTGACCCTCTGCCGGGCCCCTGCCGTCGGCCGGCCGGCCGTGGTGCGAACCGGGGATGTCCGCTGGGTGGTGGCAGCGCCGGTGCTCGAGCAAAGCCGATGGGTGTGCCGGCGCTACGCCTTAGAAAACGGGCAGACGACCCGTCTTCCCGATCTGGCCGCCGGGGGAGAGCTTATCTCCGGGGTCCGGCTCTTCCCCGCCGCGGGCAATACCGTACTTTTGGCGCTGGTCGCCGAGGGGGTCCTCAGCCAGGTGCGGGTATACCGGTGTGAGGGCGAGAACAGCGAGCTCGTAATAACCAGCCCCGATGATATTGCCGCCCGTGGCCCGTCCCTGGCAGTTGTCAGCGGCAGAGAAGTCGTGCTCTACGACGCCTGGGACGGCTATGGCTACCAGGTATATTTGCAGCAGGTCGTGCACCCTTTGCGCGTGTCCCGCGGGAAGGGGTGGCACACGATCGGCGATATCTGCGTCGATGCCTTCGGCCTGACCTGGGTGTGCTGGGTCCGCAGCACCGATGTCATGAACTCCGTCGGTGTTATCGATGCTCGCTGTGATATCATGGTGAGCGGCCGCCGGCGGGGCCGACGGCGCGCGGCCAGTCTTGGTGAATAACGCACGTCAGGCTCGCAGCAGGCTTCCCGAATCGAAACGGCTCTGGTTGAGCTTGCTGCAACGCGGGGAAAGGCATATCATAGGCGGACTTAGGAGGACATTCATGGCGGAGCTCAACAAGGACTGGCAGAGAGATTTTGACGTGTACGAGCGGTTGGAAAAGCTGGGACTGGACCTGGGATCGAGGGACGAGGCGCTGTCGCCGAAGGGGGCCAGGATATGCAAGCTGACCTTTACGCCGTCGGGCCTGGTCTTCACCTCTGGTGTCGGGGCCGGCAAAGGAGCGGCGACGAATGACGACGTTCGCGTCTCTGAAGGTAGAGAAGCCGGAAGGGAGGCCGGAATCCGCCACGTCCGGGCCTTGCACTGGGCTCTCGAGCCGTACGGCGGTCTCAAGCGAGTCTGGTACTGCGTCAAGTGCATCGGCATGGTGAGCTCCACCGGGGGAGGCGCGTTTACCCGATCCCCGGAGGTAGTGGACGGGTACACGAAGCTCTTTCACGATGTGTTCGGAGGCCCTCTGTCGGAGTTCGCCGAAGGGGGAAGTGACAGCTCCCTTTCCGGGTGGCACGCGCGCAGCGCCGTCGCCGGGTACGATCTTCCGGGGGGGTGCACGATCGAACCCGAGATGATCTTCCAAATAGATCCCGCGTTGGCCGTAAAGATAATCAAAGAAAAAGGCCCCCACGTCTGACGTGCGCCTCTATCCGGGTTTCTGCGTTTCTTGCTGCAACCCGGTGTGGCGGTTCGCGCTGGGTGTCACGGCCGCCTGGTTTTTACGGCGCAGGCCCCCGCGTTGCGCGCGCAGCCAAACCCATTGATTTTTGGGCGCCATTTGAGCAATAATTGTAGGAAACCGTGAGCTGCGAGGAGTGCAAAGTATGAAGATAAACACGTCGTCGGTCCTGCTTCTGGCCGGCCTACTGCTGCTCAGCAGTGTTATGCTGTCTTGCGGGAATGAAGAGGCGCGCCTTTCAGACGGCCTCTATGCGAAAATGGAAACCTCGCGGGGCACGATGTATCTGCAGCTGGAGTTCGAGAAAGCGCCTCTGACGGTCGCGAATTTCGTCGGCCTCGTCGAAGGCACGATTGCGTTTCAGAACAGGGAACCGGGGCCATATTTCGATGGATTGACTTTTCACAGGGTCGAACCCGGTTTTGTCGTCCAGGGAGGAGACCCGATGGGAGACGGCACCGGCGGGCCGGGATACCAGTTTCCCGACGAGCTCAACGGTGAACTAAGGCACGAGGGGTCGGGGGTCTTGTCCATGGCCAATAGCGGCCCCAACACCAATGGCAGTCAGTTCTTTATCACTCTCGATGCAGCGCCCCATCTGGACAACCGGCACACCGTATTCGGGCATGTCGCCGGCGGACAGGGAGTCATCAAAAAGATCAAGCAGGGAGACAAGATAGAGAGGGTGACAATTGTCAGGATAGGGGAGGCGGCGGAAGCCTATCGAGTCGACCAGACCATTTTCGACAACCTTATGCTGACGGCCTGGTCGAAGGTCCAGCCCAGATCCGCGCCTTCAAAGCCCAAGCAACCGCAGTTTACCATGCTCGATATGGTCATGGCCCGCTGGCCCGATGCGGTCACGACGGAGTCGGGGTTGAGCTACGTTATAACCCAGAAGGGCACCGGAGAAGCCAAACCGCCCATCGGTGCGACCGTCTATATCAACTACACCGGCAAGCTGCTCGACGACAGGGTCTTCGACACGTCACTGATTTTGGGAAAGCCCAAGAAGCTCGAGCTCGGGGGCAAGGATATGATCGCGGGATTGAGCGAAGCCTTGTCGGATATGACGCAGGGTGAACAGCGAATACTGATCATCCCGCCGGAACTGGCCTATGGCGAGAAGGGCTTTTTCGGAACGGTGCCGCCTGACGCTCATGTCATCATTGATGTCGAGCTCGTAGAATTCGCTGCGGCGCCTTGAATCGGGCGGCGGGAATTTCCGCCCGTCGGGGCTACCGGCCTCCAGGCCTTCGCGGCACGGCGCCGGGAGGCCGCGGGGTTCGTATCCCGCTCATTGCCCGGCGCGTTTCTGCTCCCACTCGATCTGGCGGCGCTGATCCCAGGGTTCGGATATGCCGGTGTTGTATAGACCCCAGGCTTGAAGCCGGCGTATTACCTTGGGGGGGTGACGGTTCTCGTTTTCGGGTTTGAACATATCCGGGTAGGACCGCAGCTCCATCGACATGAGCTTTTGTTCGAGCGCTGCGTACAATCTCCTGGCTATGTCCGGTTTGCTCTTGATGATGTTCCAGCGCTCGTCCGGGTCCGCGGCCACGTCGAAAAGCATATCCTGACCATTGGAAGCCCAGATATACTTGTGCCGCTTCGTGCGCGCGGCCTTGTACCACACGTTGGCGAAACGCACGTCCAGGCCTTCCGGATCGACGGCTTCGGCCCACGCACGGCGCATGACGTGGGCCGCACGCTGTGATTCGATCAGGGCAAAATCCCTGGTTGGCTCCTGCAGCGCCGCGAGCAGGCTCCGGCCCTGGATCGAAGCGCTCGCCTGCGCGTCCTCGACACCGCAAATTTGCATCATGGTGGGAAAGATGTCGTTGATCTGGACCAGTTCCGGGCAGCGCAGGCCGGCCTTGAAATGGGCCGGATAGCGGATGATCAGGGGCGTCTGGCAAACCCGGTCCCACACGCCGTTTTGGGAATGGTACGCATAGCGTACCTGCTCTCCCAGCACGTCGCCGTGGTCGCCGGTTACGATAAACACGGTCTGGTCGAAGATGCCCCGTTTTTCCAGTCCGCGGACCAATCGCCCTATACGGTCATCCAGACAGGCCGTCTCACCGTCGTAGAGGGACCGTTGAACGGTCCAGTCGTCAAAGGTCAGGCACCTGTCACCGGTCGTGGATAGAGCCTGTCCGCCTTTGCGCGCCACCGCCTGCTCGAAAGAGACGCCCTCGGCAAGAAACTGACTGCGGAACGGCTCGGGTGGGAGATACGGGTCGTGCGGTTCGGTGCAGTTGATGAACATCAGGAAAGGCACATCGGGATCGAGCCCCTTCGTGGTGACCCACTGCAGGGCCAGCCCGACGGCCTTGAGGGAACCTTTGTCGCGCTCGTTCTCATGCTCGCTGGGAACAAACGGCGGTACCGGTTCGACCGATTTATCGTTATAACGAATGTGCTCTTGGAAACCGCATCCAGGGGAGAGCGGATTGTCGTTGTCGTAAGCCCAGCGGTTGTTGCAGAGCGATACGGTCCGGTAGCCGGCACGGGTGAAGACTTCGCCCATCTGCGGCAGTCCCGGTTCCAGCCCCTCGTGCTGAGCGCCTGCACCGTGTCCCGATTGGTAACGGCCCGTGAACAGCGAGGCGTGCACCGGCAGGGTCCACGGGGCGGTTACGAAGTGGTTCTCGTAGAGCACCCCTTGGGACGCTACGCGGTCGATATTCGGAGTCGTGTTGCGACGGTACCCGTAACACGACATGTTGCGGGCGCCCTGTGTATCCATCATGAAGATGACGACATTGGGCTTGCGGGCCGAGCCCGCATTCTTACTGGCAGCCATACGGGATTCTCTCTTTCCCCGCCCGGGCCGATTCTGCAGGCGGTCCAGTGCTTTTATCGTAACAATCGGCAGATCAGGGCGCTGTCATTAGGACTGCCGGGATCATGAGGCCTGTACCGGTGTGCAAATCGGTGTCCGGGGGAAGCGGGGTGGCACGTTTAAGGATCACGGCCGACAGTGGCTATGGTGGCCGGCTTTGGCATTGACATCGCGGGAGTGGCCCTTTAGTCTCTTTTGTTAGGGGCAGCTCAAGAGGAAACGTACCATCGGCAAAACGGGAATCGAGGTCGCGGAGATTGGCCTGGGGGCCGCTACCGAAACGTATCGGGCGAAATGAACTATCCGGGCTGAATTCCAGAGAAGAGAAGCGAAAACCCAATGAAGACCATCATCGTTACAGGTGCCGGCAGCGGGGTGGGGCAGGCCGTTGCCAGGCAATTCGCCGGGAAGGGGCACACGGTCATCGCCCTGTCACGGAGCGAAAGCAGACTCCAGCCCATGGTCGCCGAGTTTGGCGGCAACCTCGAAGTGATCGACCAGGTTATCGATGCCAATCTGAAGGGCACCATGTATTGCACCTATTGCGTGCTGCCGGGCATGATCGAACGCGGGGAGGGCAGAATAATCAATGTCTCATCGTGCGCCGGCATACAGGGCAAACGTGTGGCGCCGCGATCCAGGAACGTGGCCATCGCGGCCTACGGCGCCGTTGGACGTGTATCTGTTCCTTCATCCCAATCCGGCGCTCGCGCTGGGTGCCTACACCGCTCTGACCGGCCGTGCTCCGTTGCCTCCGGATTGGAGCTTCGGCGTGCACGTGTGCCGCCACGCGCGGCTCGCGGAATTTGCCGTTCCTAAGGGTGTCAGGGAGATGATGCACAACATGGAAGCGAAACGGCTTCCCTACTCGTCGGTCATAATCGAAGGCTGGGATACCTACGACACGGATACCTACGATGCCATGCGGGAAATCGTCACCGAGCTGCGCGGAAAAGGCAAAAAGGTGCTGGTCTATGAGGCGTGCGGACGCCTTCCGGACCCCTGGTTTATTCGCAGCGGTGGCAAGGCGCGCCACTAATTAAAAAGGAGGCAGCATGCAGAATGACAAAAAGCACATCCTGGCCGTGGACCTGGGTACTACCGGTCCCAAAGTAGCTTTGTTCTCCGCACAGGGAGAGCTGATCGGGTATGATTACGAAAAGACGCAGGTGCATTTATTGCCCGGCGGCGGCGCCGAGCAAAGCACGGCCGAGTGGTGGGAGGCGATCAAGAGTGCGACCCGCAGGTTGCTCTCCCAAAAGCTCGTTGCCACAGACAGCATAGCCGCTCTCTGCTGCACGACGCAGTGGTCCGGGACAGTGGCCGTGGATGAGAGGGGAGAGGCACTCGCCAATGCCATCATCTGGATGGACTCGCGCGGCGCACCTTATGTCAGAGAGATCACCCGCGGTCCCGTCGCGGTCGAGGGATTCGGCATCGGAAAACTAATCAGGTGGGTCCGGCTAACAGGCGGCGTTCCGGGCCATGCCGGCAAAGACCCCATCGCCCACATTCTGTACCTCAAGCACGAGCAGCCCGAAATCTACCGGCAGGCCTACAAATTCCTCGAGCCCAAGGATTACCTGAACCTGCGGTTTACGGGTCGATTCGCCGCTTCTTACGATTCCATTACACTCCACTGGCTGACCGACAACCGCGACCTGTCGCGAGTCCGCTACGATCGGCGTCTGCTCGAGATGAGCACCGTCGAACGCGGTAAGTTTCCCGATCTGCAAAGAGCGGTGGACCTGTTAGGTACCATCAAGCCGGACGTAGCCGCTGAGCTCGGTCTGCACCCCAACGTGCAGGTGGTAACGGGCACGCCCGACGTGCATTCGGCGGCGCTCGGTTCCGGCGCTGTCCCGGACTTCGAGCCGCACCTGTACATCGGAACCTCATCGTGGATCGCCTGCCATGTCCCTTTCAAGAAGACCTCCGTAATGCACCAGATCGGCGCGGTCCCGTCGGCCATACCGCAGAAATATCTCGTTATCGGCGAGCAGGAAACCTCCGGCGCCTGCCTCAATTTTTTTCGGGACAACGTGCTGTATCATCAGGACGAGCTTCCAACTGGCACAGCTCCCGCGGATACCTATGAAATCCTGGGTCGTATGGCCGGTAGAATTCCCGCCGGAAGCGGCAGGCTCATCTTCACTCCCTGGTTGTATGGCGAACGGACGCCGGTAGACGATAGCACGGTACGCGGAGGGCTGCACAACCTGTCGCTCGAGACCACGCGCGGGCACATCATCAGGGCCATTCTCGAGGGGGTGGCGTACAACATGCGCTGGCTGCTCCTTCACGTCGAGAAGCTCGTGGGCAGACGTTTCGATGCACTCAACATACTTGGCGGCGGGGCTAATTCCAGCCTGTGGGGCCAGATCTTTGCCGGCGTGCTCGACCGGACTATCAGGCAGGTCAGCGATCCGATCCTGGCCAACGCCCGCGGCGCCGCTTTCCTGGCTGCTGTTGCTCTGGGGACCATGGCTTTCGGCGACATTCCCGAACGCATCAGCATCGCCCATACAT
>SDBV01003349.1_pt1 | contig 23706 bp, 25 predicted proteins | sample 2277081 | NCBI WGS metagenome assembly SDBV01 (sample SAMN10402039, study PRJNA504765) | marine sediment metagenome | isolation source: marine sediment core GS10_PC15, 223 cmbsf | place: Arctic Ocean: Southern Knipovich Ridge | collected 2010 | reverse complement strand
TCCATTTTTCCATTCAAGATTACTAACTGTTTCTTTAACTCATCATTATTTCCTTTGCTTCCAAAATCAGTTTTTTGACCACTAAATTTATTTTTAGAAAATCTATCACCTGCCCCACGAGTTTTTCTTTTACCTTCAAAACAACTACTGCAATATACCGGCTTATCGCCAGTTGGACGAAAAGGTACTTCGCAGGGCTTTCCGCACTGATCACAAACTACCTGATGCATAACACGATCTCTCCTCCCAAAACCGCCCTCACGACTACCACTAAAACGCTTTCCATCTCCTCGTTTAAAATTTCCCATATGTTTATTATTAGTTTTTACAGTATAAATTATACATTATTTTTAGAAAAAAATCAATTGGCAAATAAGATAAAAAAGTCCTCTGGTCCGGTTTTTTGATTTAGACGCACAATGCATGTTATGCGATATTTTACTTTTTTTGCTTGAGTTTTTGATACAATTTGCTATAAAGACAATAGTTGTTTCCCAATTAGAAGTTAAATAAAGGACTAAATAAAAGAAGGAGGTAAAGAGATGGAAATAAGATACCTTGAGAAAGGTGGAGAGTTGTGGTTTTCTTTCACAGAACGCGTTCCCGTCCCAACCCAAGCACATTCTAGAGTATATCGAGTGTATGAATCTTCGGGAAAGATACCCGAAGAAATTCAAAAACAAGGACAGCAAGCTATAAGAACTTATGCCGAAAAAAAGGTAGAAGCAGATATCAAAAAACAGAAAATTGAAGCTAAAAAACATGATGAATTTGCAAAAAATCCTGATTTCTCGGTTTCTGTAAAACACGATTACAAGTTATTAAAAGGTAAAATTATTTCAACTGACGACAACGTTCTTCGAGTACGCCTAGAAAAGCCATATCAAGGAGAAGATTACGTTATTTATGGCTTTGGCTCAGCTATGCTCGGCAAACACATTTTTGACAGATTTAAAAGTTTTTCAGAAGATGCCATTGAACATGCTAAGATATTGCTAGTTCGAATTTACGAACAAAAGAAGCATTATGACGAACACAAAGAAGTAATTAACTTAGCTAACCAACTAAATAGTCCTGAAAACTAATTTCAAAGACTAGGGACGGTATGAACCAATTTCAGCCCGTTTTTTTTATAGAATAAGATAAAATTAATACGGATAGTGCGACATTTAATGGGCGATATAAATCCACTAGGGTAGAGGACTAGTGGTTTTTTTGTTTTTGTTTCACAATGCACGAATGAAGACGTAAGGCTTTAGATATCTCTTATGCTGAGCTTTAGTATTGACAAATTTATAGCTATAGTGTATAATACAAACAGAATGAAGGTTGCAAAATTTGAGACTCAGACCTCCGTCTATGAGCTCACGAAAGAAGGAAACATATATATTCTTCGAAAGAAGAAAATAAAAAGAGGAAAAACATCAAGCGTCCAAGCGGGCGAAGAAAGTAGGGGAGACAAAGTGGTTTTCACTCGCACATGTACGCTTTTCATGGGAAACAAGCCTGTCATCCAGACAAGCGTAATCACAAAATTCCTTTAGATCTTTTTCCTCATCTATTTTTCAAGCCAAGAACTAAGTTGTTAGTTTGAAGAAGTTAAAAAATCGCTTAATAGGCGGTTTTTTGATTTAAGCACACAAGGTATATAGTGCGACATTTAATGGGTGATGGGAAACTGTTAGAGTAGTGAGCTAACAGTTTTTTGATGCTTGACAAAAGAACGAGTCTATATTATTTTCTATATAGCTGATCTTAATGGAAGTCCTAATGGAAGAATATAGGTTTTGGCAAATTACTGGACTCATATTCACAGCTCATTGCTATGTTCTCGCACAGTACGCATCTACAAGACAACATTCTTCTCCTTGGCTTAGCATCTGGATAGTAATCACAATAATAATGACTGCATTCACTCTCATAAAGACCGTGAACGCACTGCGAGAATATCAAAAGCGTATCATTAAGCCATAAAAAAGGACTAAAAACTAGCCCCTTTTATTTTGTTCAAATCGCCAATTAGGCGGTTTTTTGATTTAAGCACACAAGGTATATTGTGTGATATTCGGTTGGTGACACAAAACCACTAGGGCAGAGGACTAGTGGTTTTTTATTCAAACTATTGACAACATTCTATGTTTATGCTATATTAAAAACGGATGGGGATTTATTTACAGAACCATTTACCCTTATAAACGATGAATATTGTCATCTAGATCACGAATGTGATCAACAAAAGGGAAAACCCCACCCACATCCCCAAAGGCTCAGCGTGTTTGTAACTTATAGATGAACATGCTGAGCCGTTTAACCTTCATTTTCGAACTAATAAATTCTTGTTGGTTGGAAAAAGTTAAAAAATCGCCAATCGGGCGGTTTTTTGATTTTGGTTATTGACTACCAATATTGAATATATTATAATGTAATTGGGTGGGCAATGATACCTGTGAAGATAGCATATGGGCTGTCCCTAATGAACCTCAAGGCTGGAGATCGTCGTATGTCGGCGTGTGAACCAAGTCACCTTTGTCTCCAGTTCGCAGAGAGAGCTCATCCAACCACAGTTATTTTACAACCATATATTTCAAACAAAAACAACGTATATCAGAATGATGTACGTTTTGCACCTTTTAATTAATAATGCCGCACAATCTATGTTGTGCGACATTGAGCTTATTTTTATTGAATTTTTTTATTGTTTAAAACTGTCAGAATTGATGAAAACCCAAAAATAGGTTATTTTTAAATAAGGGTTTAAATATTAAAAGAAATCCAAAAAGAAAATATGACTAAAGAAACACTTGATAAAAAACAGGCAATAAGATCATTAGTTCATACAGCTGTTGAATCTTACGCAGAGGGATTCCAGGCTCGGCATGAAGGCGAAGTTGATAATCCTGACGGCACACTCAATATGAAAATACACAATGTTTTTATTGCCGTACTGGGACCAGAAATACAATACTATACTGCGCTTGTTCGTTCTTTGGATAGCTCTCTAGGAAACATGATTGAAAAATTGGCGATCAATATTGCTAGATTTTCTTATGATGTCAAAAAAAAGGTTGAAGGACCTTTAAGCGTTGAACAAACTAGAGGAATTGCCGAATTGCTGGAAAAATATAAAAGGCGGGAAATAAGACCGCCGACAGTTGATGACTATCAATTTTTAAGAACAAAACCAAAAAAGAATACCTTAAAAACCAAAAGGCACGAAAGTGATTATTATTTGATTGATAAAGAAGCTGACGATAACTTTTTGATTGAACTCAAGATTGGCGGTGATTTGGATAATAAAAAAGCTCGTTCTGAAAAAGAAGCACTATTAGAACAATTTGCAATTTTGTCCAACACATTACCAAAAGATAAAAATATAAACCTTTATTTCGCAACAGCATACAATAGATATGGTGAGGGCAAGCCGTGGAAACAAGAAAGGGTACGACAATTTTTTGCTGACGATGAATTATTGATCGGAAAAGATTTTTGGGAATTCGTTTGTAAGCTTGATGACGGCTACGATATTGTTTTAAATGCTTACAAAGAAAAGGCAAAATTAATTAAGCGAGCCCTCGATTCAATTAAAAAAACTTATTTAAATTAGTTTTTAGACATGCGAACACTTATTAAATGGCCTGGCGGAAAATCAAAAGAGTTCAACCACATAAAGGGCTTAATTCCTCCTTTTAAACGATATATTGAGCCATTTTTTGGCGGTGGTGCTATATTTTTTCGACTAAAACCAAAAAAAGCAATAATAAATGATATTTGTGAAGAGTTAATGGATTTTTACAGATTTATAAGGGGAGGGGAACAATATAATCGTGAAGAATTTAAAAAAGAGCTTTATGAGTATGTAATCAATTGGGAAAAAATTCCTAAATATATTGGAATATTTGAAAATAAACTTATTGATCTATATGAGAAATATAAACAAAACAAAATTGATGAACAGGAGTTAAAGAAAATTATTAACGATACTCTTAAAAAAGAAGAGGATCATTTTAATGGCTTGTTTTTGAATAAATTTTGTTTAGACAAGCAAAATTTATTACAACAAATCATTAATAATTTAATATCCAAAATTCATAGAACAAGAGAGATTGAAAAACAAAGAGGTAAATTGCCCGAAGGTGATTTTCATAAAAACATTGAAACGGCATTCCGGAGTGGTTTTTATATGCACTTCCGAGATATTATGAATTTTAATGGCAATAAATATAAAATCAGCGAGGCAAAAAAAATAGCGAACTATTACTTTATACGAGAATTTTGTTATGGCTCAATGTTTCGGTTTAATGCAAGCGGACATTTTAACATTCCGTATGGAGGTATTACGTATAATGAAAAAGGTTTCCGTGGTAAAGTGGATTATATTTTTAGCGATGAAATAAAAAATCTGTTTAAAGATACAAATATTAAAAATAGAGACTTCGAGAAAATTTTTAATAGTTTCAATTTGACTCGGAATGATTTTATTTTTCTTGATCCACCATATGATACGAATTTCAGCGACTATGAGAAAAAATCTTTTGATAAAAAAGATCAAGAACGATTGGCTAATAATTTATATAAAACGAAAGCTAATTTTATTTTAATAATAAAAAAGACTCCATTTATATTTAATCTTTATGATAATAAAAAAGGTATTAAAATTGATAAATTTGAGAAAAAATATCTTTATAATATTAAGGGCAGAAATAATCGTGAAGTGGAACATTTAATAGTTTATAATTTTTAACATATGCCCATTATTAACAATAAAATAATCGGTGATAAAGGAGAAATAGAAGTCGTTAAATCCGTAAATTGTCCTAATTGTAATAAAAAATTGATGCTTTTGCCCAATGGATATCCACTTTATGATATACAATGTACTGCTTGTAATTTTAGAGCCCAAATAAAGAGCAATAACACGAAACCTAGACATGTAATACGAGGGGCTGGCTGGGATATTATCGAGAAAGTTTTAAAATCTGGATTTCTCGTACCTTCTTTAATTATCAATTTTAAATGGGAAGAGAACAAAAAAGAAAAACAGGAAATAAGATTCTATCCTTTTATTAGAAAAGAAAACCTAATTAAATATAATGCTAATATAAAAAGCCGAAACCGTTCATATAAAATGTTTAATTATAATCTAAAAAATCTAAAATATTATATTTTATTTGAAAAATAAATTATGCTTTATAGCGAAAAAGATTTAATCATACCAACCCTAAATTATCTGTTGCTCAATAAAGAGAGTGGCCTTACAACCTCTCAATTAATTAAATTGTTATCCTATGAATTAGAAATTTCGGGTAAAGATGCTCAGATTATTACCAATAGGAATGATACATATTTTAGTCAAAAAGTGAGGAATTTGGTTTCTCATCGTACACTTGAAAATAAGGGTTTGGCAACATATGTGAGGATCGGACAAGATGGTCTGCACAAAATAACTGACAAGGGGGAGAAATATCTATTGGAAAACATAAATAATTTTACATTTATTCTTGATAATAATTTCGACGAAAACCAAAGAAAAGAAGTTATAGAAAATGATTATTCAAACTTGGTGATTGAAGAGGGTTTTACAAGATTCAGTCGGGTTAAAACAAAAACAAGATCTAGAAAATTAGTAGAACTTGCCAAGAAACATTACTCACAAAATGACAAAATTTATTGCTCTGCTTGTAAGTTCAACTTTGAAGATTTTTATGGAGAAATAGGAAAAGGATATATCGAAATACATCATCTTAAACCCATTTTCGCATATGAAAATACTTTCGAACAAAACATCAAAGAAGCTTTAACCAATGTTATACCCATTTGTTCAAATTGTCATAGAATCATTCATAGAAAAAACGATCAACTATTATCAATTCCATCTTTGCAGGCATTAATAAGTTCTCATGGCAAGTTTAGTAGATGAATATCCAAGAGTATTTAAATAAAACTGTTCACGGTGACTGTATAGAGATATTAAAGGGGTTTCCAAACAACACCTTTGATTTAATATTCGCAGATCCTCCTTATTATCTACAGCTCCCAAAAGGAAAAAGGTTGAAAAGAGCTGATGGTTCAGAAGTTATTCCAGTAGATGATAAATGGGATAAATTTAAAAATTATGAAGAATATGATAATTTTACTCAAAAGTGGCTAGCGCAATGCCAGAGAGTTTTAAGACCTACGGGTACTTTTTGGGTTATGGGAATGTATCATAATATTTTTAGAGTAGGAAAATTAATGCAAGATATGGGATTTTGGTTTTTGAATGATGTTATATGGGTCAAGATTGGTGCTCTGCCGAATTTCAATGGCCGACGTTTTACGAATAATCATGAGACATTGCTCTGGGCAGTTAAAAATAAAAATTGTAAAAATTATACTTTTAATTATGAGTTTTTGAAACAGATGAATAAAGGTGTGCAGATGAAAGATACTGATTGGGTTTTTCCCATTTGCCGTGGCTCCGAAAGATTAAGAGATAAAAATGGTATAAAATCTCATCCGACACAAAAACCGCTTAAGCTTATTCAACAAGTTTTATTGTCAGCGAGTAAAAAAGGAGATTTAATTTTAGATCCATTCATGGGCAGCGGCACCACTGCGGTTGTTGCCAATGCTCTGGAAAGAAATTGGATTGGAATTGAAAAAGAAGAAAAGTATGTAAAATTAGCACAAAAACGCTTAGCTGATTACTCAAAATAATTAATAAAAATGGTATCAACTCTATTTTTTAAAAACAAAAAGAAAACCAAAAAATTAATTGAGAAATAAAAACTATGTCAATTTTTAAAATAAAAAACAATAAATTTATAAAAATTAAAGAAAAAAAGTTTAACTATGAAGAAGACTTACAAAGGATTGTAGAACAGAACCTAGAAGAGGTTTTCGGATTAGAATTTATAAGCGGTAAACTTAACAAACAATTTATTATTAAAAATCGTGAAATTGACACTTTAGCATTTGACAACCAAACAAAGTCCTTTGTTATTGTTGAGTATAAGAGAGATAAAAGCTTTAGCGTTATTGACCAAGGATATACATATTTAGCCTTGCTTTTAAATAATAAAGCAGAGTTTGTTCTTCACTATAATACCTTAGGTAATAAAAACCTTAAGAAAAACGATATTGACTGGTCACAATCTCGAATTATTTTTATTGCGAGAGAATTTACTCCATATCAAAAAGGAGCTATTAGCTTTAAAGATCTACAATTTGAACTTTGGGAGGTGCAACTTATGGAAGAAAAGCTCATATCTTTTTCTCAAATAAAACCAGCGGAAACCCAAGAATCAATCACCAAAGTAAGTAAAAGTAACACTATTGAAAAAGTAACGAAAGAGGTAAAGACATTTGCAATTGAAGACCATTATCGAAAGGCCTCACCTACTATAAAATCGTTATTAGATAAACTGCGAAACCGAATTTTCTCGCTCGATGAAAATATCAAGGAAAAACCAGTACAGAATTATCTTGGTTATAAGTTAAATTGGTACAATTTCAATACTATTCACGTATATAGAGATAAATTAAAAATTTATGTTAGAAAGAAAAAAATACAAAAAGACAAAGAAAAAAAATTTGTCAAAGTTCCAGCTTCTTATGAATGGGGAAAGACACCACTTTGGTGGATTGACATATCAAAGGAGAAAGAATTAGATTATGTACTTGAAGTTATTAAAGAATCGTACGAAGCAGCTCCTGATCATTAATCTAAGTTTTTTATTTTTTATATCGTAGAATATATGTGAAAAGAAATTGAAAAATTTATGAAAGAAAAAATTAAGAAAACTAATTCGCAAACAAAAAAACTCGGCGGAGTTATAGTTGGTATCGTTTTTGTGATAACAAGCATCTTTTTATTTTCTCAACATCAATATGACTTGGGCGTCATTCTTATATTCTCTCTTTTGATATTATACAAAGCGGATGCGCTTACAGAGCTTGCTTTTAGTATGAGCGATGGTGTTCGAGCAAAATTTCAGATATCTCCTGAAAAAATTGAGGAAAATATTAAAGAGAACGAAGAACTAATTACAAAACAAAATTTCTCATTTTTTAGAAATATTGAGACAAAAATTCTTTCTGAGCTTCAGAAAAGATACGGCGGTGAGATGAAAACCCTTATTCATTTTGTTTATGGACAACCAGATAAACCGGAGTTTCGTTATACTCCTGATGGAGCCTTACAAACAAAGGATTCTCTTTATTTCTTTGAAATAAAATATATATTAAAGCCAGAACTTGCTAAAAGTATAGTTAATAAGACATTGAAATATTTAAATGAAGTATATACAAAACTTTCACCAAGTATTGGTGATAAAAAGTTTGTGATTAAATTAATTTTAGCCAGTGAATATGATCTTAGCAAAATGTCTTTTGATATACCTACCGGTATTGAACTTGAGTTTTATAAAGTATGAAAATCACGACCATTAAACACACATGAAGCATGAACAGCTCAAAAATCACATAAAAGGATCTTTCCTTAAAGAGCAGTATCTCGAATCTTTTTTAGTACAATCTGCCTATATAGAAGGTATATTAAAAATTGACGCCGATTTTAATTACTGGAAAGCCGCAGGAGAAAAAGAGATGTCGAAAAACCCAGTTCTAATGGCAATGTATAAAAAAATAGATAAATATAATTTGAATGCATTAACAGGATTTCTTTATGAGTCTAAGATCATTACAAAAAAAACAAAGGGGTTACTTGACTCTTATAGAAAAAAAAGGAACCGTGTACTACACGACCTAATATTCGAAATATCAAAGGAAACATTTGAGAAGGATTTAAAAGATGTTTGCACAATAGGAAATAAAATCATTGCCAGTCGAGAATTTGTCAAAATCCCATCGATGATTGATTTTCTGGAAAAATAGTTTAACCCATGAAAAGTCCCGAAAAAAAATGCTTTTAAAAACAGGTTTGCAATAAAAACAAAGTTAATAATATTGTGCAACATTTAATATGTGATACAAAACCACTAGGGTAGAGGACTAGTGGTTTTTTGTCGCATAATATATGTTATGCGTCATTTTGCTTTTTTTGTTTCGGGTTTTGGTATAATAAATCTATGAAAAATAAATACGGAATACCAGAGGAAAAATTAAATGAAATTAGAGAAAGAGATAAAACTTGTGTTTATTGTCATAAAAAAATAATTAAACCGAGTGATGGCGGTCAGAGAAGAGATTGGGCAACAATTGAACATTTAAACCATCTGCCACCTTGGAATAATCCTGATACTGTAGCTTTTTGCTGTTGGAGTTGTAATTCTAGCAGAAGTGATAAAAAAATAATAGATTGGTTCAAAACATCGTACTGTATTGATAAGAATATTAATTATGATTCAGTAGCAGAACCTGTTAGAAATTACATTGAAAATAATGAAAAATTATAGGACACCATAATATCACACAAGGTATATAGTGCGACGTTCCCTTTAAAAATAACTTTCAAAATAATCCTAATTTTGTTAAACTGTAATTAACAACTGAATATTCGTTTATCAAGAGTGGCGCTAGAGAATTGGCTCTGTGATCGCCCAGCAACCCTTTAAATTAATTTAAAGAAGGTGCTAAATCCAACCCCAAAAGCGGAGAGATGATAGATTTGTTTTTATGAATCATTAAGCTCTTCCTTTACGGGAAGAGTTTTTAAATTATTAACTCAAAAATAAAAAACAAATGAAAACAGCAGAATATGTTAGAAAGGGGCATCCAGATAGAGTGTGCGATATTATGTCGGACGCAATAGTAGATGCGTATTTAGAACAAGATCCAGAATCAAGAATAGCAGTAGATGTTTTTGGATGTCATAACATTATTACTGTTGGAGGAGAAGTAACTAGTAAAGCAAAGATAGATATACCTACAATTATTAAAAATGTTTATAAAGAGATTGGATGTGGCGATATAGTTGATATAAAGGTAAACATTGCTCAACAATCACCAGAAATTAACAATTTAGCTAATGATGGAGCAGGGGATTCAGGCATTATGATTGGTTATGCAACAAGAGAAACTCCAGAAATGTTGCCCTTAGAAGTGGTAATAGCTAAAAAGATTTGTGACAGACTAGACACATTGCCTTATTTAATGCCAGACGGCAAAGTTCAAGTTACAACAGAGAACAACGAAGTCATCAATCTTGTTGTTTCGGTTCAGGGCGACAGCTCTTACAAAACAGAGCTAGAAGAATTATTAAAAAAAGAATTCCCACATAAGAAACTTAATTTAATTATTTATCAGCTTGGTGGATTTGATGCAGACAGTGGTTTAACCGGTAGAAAAAACGTTTTATGGTATGGCCCAAGAATAGCAACGGGTGGGGGAGCCTTCGCAGGAAAAGATGCTACAAAGGTAGATAGATCTGGAGCATATTTTGCAAGATGGTTAGCCATAGATCATTTAAAGAAATTTCCTGATTGTAAAGAAGCAACTGTAAGCATTGCCTTTGTTATAGGGCAAAATGAACCAGTTATGTTAAAAGTAAATAATGAAGATTACTTAGATAAAGTAGGGGATATAACAGTTAAAAATATAATAGAAAGACTTGATTTGAAAAAGCCCATATTCAAAGAAACCAGCTTAAAGGGGCACTTTGGAACTAATATATTTAGCTGGGATAAATATATCGCACAATGAATGTTATGCGTCGCTTTACTTTTTTAGCTAAATTTTTGATATAATGAAAATATGATTAAAAAAATAGAAAAATGAAATTATTATACATAGACGCAAACGCTTACCTCTCTCATGTAGGTCCAACTAGCGATATCAAAAATCTCGAGAAAATAAAAAAGCTTATTCAAAAGAAGAAGATTAATTTATTGCTGCCATCTCAAACCAAGAAAGAAGTTTTAAGGCACCTCAAAAAAAGAATTTTAAGGGAAGAAAAGAAAATAAAAAAAGCAGGAACGCAGTTTCCGATTCCAGACGAATTTAAAAATAAGAAGAAAAAATATACAAAAGAAGAGAAGATAATAATAAAGGAAGTAAAATCTCTTAATTTAACCCTTAAAAAAAATAAGGCTAAAAATATAGCTGAGTTCAAAAAACATATAGTTATCATAAAAAAGTTAATTAAAGAAATTTTTAAATTAGCCACCTTATTGGAATGTACGGATGAGATAGTTTTAAAAGCGGTTATAAGGTATGCCAAAGACTTACCTCCAAAGAAAAATAATCATAAATTTGGAGATGCCATCAATTGGGAAATTATAAAAGAAAATATTAAAAATGAAGATCTTGCTATCGTGAGTTATGATGGTGATTATGTTGGAAAGAAGATAGGTGATAAAAATAAATCCAAGCAGATTGCGTCGGAAAAAATACTTGTTTCGGAATGGAAAAAACATGCTGGCAAAAAACTGACTTTTTATCGTGTTTTGGGTCAGTTTATTAATGCTATTGATAAAAAGGAAACAGTTAGTCCAGAAGAAATTAAAAAAGAAATCATTCAAGCTAGCGGATCTGCGATTATTTCACAAAATACTGCTGCCGCGGGTATAAGATATACAACAAGTAATGGAAATATCATAGCAAGTTCAAATTTAGGAGACATCACGGACACAGGATATACAATAATCAATGGAAATATCGTAGCAAGTTCAAATTTAGGAGATATCACAGGAGCAGGATATGTTGTAAATCCAAATTTAGTAGATATCACAGGAGCAGGATATGTTGTAAATCCAAATTTAGTAGATATCACGGGCACAGGATATACAATAATCAATGGAAATATCGTAGCAAGTTCGAATTTAGGAGATAACGCTGTTTGTAAAAAATGTAAAAAACCTTTTACCCATTATATTACAAGTGTTAATCCTATGGATATATGCCCGGAGTGTTTTGCAAAAGATCAAAAGTAGTGCTCAAAAGATCATAATAATATTTATTCCTAAAAATTATAATAGGAACTTTAAATAACTAAATTTCACAGGTAAACGTCAGACAAGGCATATAGTACGACATTTAATGGGTGATATAAATCACTAGAGTGGTGGAGTAGTGATTTTTTTGACGCATAATGAATGTTATGAGACATTTTACTTCTTTTTACTTGAATTCTTTAAAAAATGTAGATATTCTTAAATAATATTCTATCTATGAAAAAAAATAAAAAAATAGAAGCGATTGATTTATTTTGCGGAATCGGGGGCCTAACTTATGGACTTAGGCAAGCTAATATTAATGTTTTAGCCGGTCTTGATAATGATGAATCATGTGCATATTCTTATGAAAAGAATAATAACTCTAAATTCATTGCAGCTGATATTGCTAAATACGATTTTGAAAAAATGAAAAGCATATACTCAAAAGATAGTGTTAGGGTTTTAGTTGGATGTGCTCCATGCCAACCCTTTTCCTCTCATACATCCAAAGTAAAAAATAAACAGAATGATATTCGTTGGAGTTTAATTAATTATTTTATTGAGGCAATTAGAATTCTAGATCCACATATTATCTCTATGGAAAACGTAAGAGGAATAACTAAAACAAATATTTTTAAAAATTTTATAAGAGAAGTAAAAAAAATGGGGTATGAAATTAATCATAAGATAGTGTATTGCCCTCATTATGGCATTCCTCAACGCAGAAGTAGATTAGTTTTGCTTGGCTCTAAGCGTGGAGAGATAAAAATACTAAAAGAAACTCATAAGAAAAATAACTATGTGACAGTCGGCGATGTTATAGGCAGTCTTCCAAAAATAAAATCTGGGGAAATTAATCGCGAAGACTCTATTCATAGAACAAGAAATCTTTCTCCTTTAAATGTAAAAAGAATAAAGCAATCAAAGCCAAAAGGATCATGGCGAGATTGGAACGAAGAATTACTTCCCGAATGTTATAAAAGAAAAAGTGGTCAAACTTATACTGCGGTATACGGCAGAATGAGCTGGAACGACGTTTCTCCAACAATAACCACTCAGTTTTTAAACTATGGATCTGGGCGTTTTGGTCACCCAGAACAGGATCGGGCAATTTCTATTCGAGAAGGCTCATTATTGCAAACATTTCCTGCCGATTATGATTTCGGAGAAAAAATATCTATGACAAAAATTGGGAGACAAATAGGAAATGCTGTCCCACCAAAGCTTGGATTCATTATAGGAAAATCTATTAAAAAACATATAAATAAATATTATGGCAGAGAAAAATAGTCAATTTCATTTTGAATTCTCTCTTCAGATTTTAAATAATCTAGGTAGGGGATTATATAGAAGCTTCGCCACCGTAATTGCTGAGGCAGTTTCAAATTCATGGGACGCGGAAGCAACAATCGTCAATGTAACAATAAAAGACAATATATTGATCGTCGAAGATAATGGAAAAGGAATGGATGGTGAAGATTTTCAGAATAAATTTTTAAAAATAGGTTATTCAAGAAGAAAAGATCCGGAAAATCAATCTAAGAGAAATGTTATCGGCAGAAAGGGAATCGGAAAACTCGCTATGCTTTCTATATCAAAAAAAGTAACAATACTTTCTAAAAAAGATGGTAAAGAGATAACAGGAGGGAAAATAAACAATACTATTCTAGATGAAGAAATTGAAAAAGATGGAAATTATGTTTTAGAAAATTTATCAGATGATGAAAAAGAAAAATTATTTTCTAAGGATAAAATAAATTCAGGAACTAAAATTATATTTGAAGACATCAAAACAAGTTTAAATAGAGAAGGAATTATAAAAAAATATCTCGCCACGCAATTTAATTTTATTTTTAGTTTAAAAGGAAATGATCGTTTTAAAATTATGGTTAACGACAAAGAAGTCACCGAAAAAGACTTAAAAGAATTAAATGATAACACTCAATTTATTTGGTTTTTGGCAGAAGAAAACAAGGGAAGGAAAAATAGATATAACAATTTAAAAAAACATAAAATCATTCAAGATACAACATTTAAATTTGAACAAGAAAATATTGAAATTAAAGGATTTATAGCTTCGGTGAAAAAACCGACGCATTTATTGTTAAGGGGCTCAGGCGGAGATTTTAAAGCAAGTATAAATTTATTTTGTAACGGTAGACTGAGACAAGGAAACCTATTTGAAGAAATAACAAGCAAAACGGTCACAGAAGAATATTTATATGGAGAAGTCCATGTAGACGGCTTTGAGGACGAAATAATTGATAGATTTACAAGCTCAAGAGAGGGAGTTATAAAAGATGATCCTTTATATCAAAAATTTCTTAAAGAATTGAAAAAAATTCAAAGTGTTATTCTGAAAGATTGGAATGGTTGGAGGAGGGAAGAAAAAGCAGATGGCGATATTGAGCAAGATTCAAGGCCTGGATACGAAGTCAAAATAGAAGAAAGTACAAATCGTAGAATTAAAGAATTCATAAAGAAGATAAGTGAAAATTTAGAAGATGAAGCCATAAAAGACAATTTGAAGGAAAAATTAAAAAGTCTTTCATATAAAAATATGATGACTTATCAAGACTTCTTTATCCTAGAGAACATATTTAGAGAATATATAAAAATTAAAGATATTAAAGAAGAAGACTTTGACGAAAACGAAGAAGATGAAAAGCTCATCGCTGAGTCCATAAGAAATGTAAGAAACTTAAGAAAAATTGATGAAGAGAGACACGCACTTAAGGGAAAAATTGTAAAAGAAGAACATTATTTAAACTATCTTGATCTGTTTTATCTTGGAGAAATTATTGATATTAAGATACTCAAAATACCTGAACAGCTAAAAAAATATAGAAAACCGTTAGAGCTAGATACTAAAGAAATCAGTCCCGTTAGAAATTCAATTATGCACACAAATGAAATTTCAGAAGAAGCCTTTAATTGGGAAAAAATTAAAAATGTTATTAATTATATTGAGAAATTAAAAAACGAATCTTAGGAGAAATAAAAATATATTGTGCGACATTTAATAGGTGATACAAAACTACTAGGGTAGAGGACTAGTGGTTTTTTTGTTGACAAATTATAAAACTTATGTATAATCTAAATCAGAATAACTGAGTGAGTGTAATGGATGAGCGTAATCTGTATGCAGTGAAGGAAGTTGAAGGAGTACTTTTACAACTCATAAAGGAAAATATTGGAATGGTTCCAGAAGAGTGGATAAGAGAAACATCATCATGGCTTGGCATAACATGCATAAGACCTATTCCTGGAATTTATCATAGGATAAAATTTTGGTCAGCTTATGTGGACGAAGAGGGTAGTGCATCTCGTTTTATATGTCACAATGACGAGGTAGAGGTTTGCTTCTTTGAAAAAGATGATGGAACATTTTTAGTTGTCACTAAGGATGAAGAAAAGAAAAAAACACAAGAAAGAGTACTCAAATTCTTAAGGGACAAACAAAAATAATAAAAAGATTTTTTCTTGTCTCTTTTTTTTATTAAAAATTTTTTTTAATAATAGGAATATATGGGCAGAGAATAGCTTGACAGGGGGTTTTAGACCCCTTATTATTAATATAGATAATGTCGCACAATGTAGGTAAAGCGACATATTAGAAGGGGTTCTCTTTAAATACCATTAAACTCCCCTAAGTATGAAGAAATCAAAAACACCAATAATTAATCATATTCCGGATTTTTTAGATTATTGTGAGATTGAAAAAGGTTTGTCAGACAATACTCAGAAAAATTATGAAAGATATTTAAGTAGATTTGTTCTTTGGCTAGAATCTATTAATAAATCTGATTTACTTCCTCATCAACTGACTAATGAACATATTTGGGACTATAGACTGTTTTTATCAAGAAAATACAGAATTAGGGGTAAAACACTTAAAAAGATAACCCAAAACTACTACTTAATCGCCCTGAGAGCCATTTTAAGCTACTTTATCGCTAAAGATATACAATCTATCCCCCCTGATAAAATACAGCTTCCTAAGGGCGCTAAAAAAGGCAAAACAGTAAAATTCCTTAATTTAGAACAAATACAGAAGCTTTTAGCAATTCCCAAGACCAGAACTAAAAAAAGTCTGCGCGACAAGGCTATTTTAGAAAGCTTATTTTCTACTGGCTTGAGAGTTGCAGAATTAATTTCTTTGAACCGAGAACAGTTTACTAATATTAATAAGAAAAAAGACTTAGAGCTGGGAATTATTGGCAAAGGTGAAAGGCCTAGAACTGTTTATTTTTCAGAACGAGCTTTAGAATGGATTAAAAGATATTTAGAAACTCGTAAAGATAAAGAAAAAGCCCTGTTTATTAATTACAGGTCTCGAAAAGATGCAGATCGTCGTCTAACTGCTCGTTCAATAGAAAGAATTGTTAAAAAATACTCGATCTTGGCTGGAGTTCCAATTTCTACCACTCCTCATACTATTCGTCATAGCTATGCGACTGATCTATTAACTCAAGGAGTTGATTTGCGAACCATTCAAGAATTCTTGGGTCATAAAAATATTGTTACAACCCAGATCTATACTCACGTTACCAGTAAACGTTTGCGCGACATCCATCGCAAATACCATTCTGGGAAAAAATTAAAATAACTAAAAATCGTTAGTCTCCTACTCTAACGATTCTTTGTTAATAATGAAATGTCGCACAATATTAATTGTGTGTTTTGTCAATAAAAAAAGCCTCACCGAAGTGGGCCATAAAGGAACGATTACATTAATAGTGTCATGTTGTGCAGTCCACAGGCCAATCGTATTATTCCAAGAACTAAGTTGTATAATATGAAGGATATTAATATTGAAGTATATATTGGTTTTTCTCTGAATTTTCTAAGAAACAGAAAAGGGACCAATATCGATATCAAGACCAGAACAAGGTCAAAAGGAAGCCATAGATTCATTGACATAAACCAGGCTGATCTGGGGTTAATCTCATAGATATCAGGAAGCTGGAGAACGTAGCGGGTGCTGAGCTGGTCAAGTGTTATCCCAAGGATTAGCACTAAACAAGACACTGCCTGTATTAAATTTAACAAAGACCATTCCTCCTTAACTAAACATATATTAACAGTTTTTGTTAAAAAGTCAAGTCCGAGAAAAATCTCAAATCAAAAAACCTCCAATGTGGCGATTTTTAACTTCTTCAAACTTTAGTTTAAAACCTAATTTTTTTAATTCAGCTTGAACTCTTTGAGTATTGTATTTCATGTGTTTTCATTCTATCAAAAAATCGCCTTTCAGTAACTAAAAAATACTAAAAAAAGACACCTAAGTGTCGGATAAGAACAATTGAAAAGGTGAGGGTCTTTGGATTATTGAAATTATTTGACCGCGATACCATGAGCGGAAATCTATCTACTAAAGTTTGTTTGAATGAACTATGGATATTTATATTGGCTGTTGTCCTCGACGCGCGAAATGCTGATTTGTCGAAAAAGCCAATGTTCATTGTTCCAAAGACCCTTATTCCATTATGCTTTTAACAAAAATCTTTGTCAAGAGAAAGCTTAATCAGTAAAACGAATTGGGATATATAATTGATCAGCGTATTGAGTAAGTCCCGAAGGATTGTCTTTTTCTAAAATTAATTTACCAGTTACAGTAACAGGTTCATTAAACTCAATTACTCCTTCAAACAAGACAAACTCCTCAGTCATCCATTCTCCTATGGCTCGAGCAAAGCTTAGACCAATCTCCTGACCATTTTCATCAACAATCTTTATTGGAAAATCACCTTCAAAAAACCAAGTACCACGAGCTTCTCCTCTAATTGCTAAAGGATTCTCCACTGATTGATTGGGCCGAGGCATAGAAAGCATTATCATATCTAGTTTTTCTAGTTCATTACCAATATCTTCTACAAAGGTCTCATCATTTAGTGTTCTACACTGACGAGGATAAGATTCCATAATATCATTGCCTTGAGCAACGCACTCATCAAAACTGGTCACAACAATACCAGACTTATTATCAGTCATATTGTTCCAGTACACAAACAAAGCAATTATAACTAAAATAACGAAATAATATAGTTTTTTCATATTCTTTCTACTTAATAATTAATTATATCTTTTCATAGAAAGAACATTAAATAAAACGCTTAAAGATGAAAGCGCCATAGCAGCTCCAGCAATAGAAGGATTAAGCAACCAACCAGTAATAGGATAGAAAACTCCGGTTGCTATAGAAATACCCATAATGTTATAGAAGAAAGCCCAAAAAAGATTTTGCTTAATCTTCTTAAATGTATATCTACTTAAATCAATAGCTTTGATCACGTCTCTTAAATCGTTCTTGATTAAAATTATTTCCCCTGTTTCTAAAGCTACATCAGTTCCAGATCCCAAAGCAATTCCTAAATCAGACTGGGCAAGAGCAGGAGCATCATTAATTCCATCTCCTACCATAGCAACAACATTGCCTTGTTGTTGTAATTCTTTAATTTTAGCGGATTTCTCTTGGGGTAATACTTCAGCTAAAACTTCGTCTATTCCAACTGAAGCAGCAATAGCTTCAGCTACAGTCCTGTTGTCTCCGGTAATCATTACTACTTTTTGCTTCATTTTATGAAGTTTCTTTATTGCTTCTTTAGAATATTCTTTTAGGGTATCTGCTATAGCTATCACAGCAAGTATTTTTTTATGCTTAGCTAAAAATATCGTTGTTTTTCCCTCTCCTTCTAGTCTATTAACCTCTTTTTGAATATCTTCACCAATAGAAATGTTATTATCTGACATTAATTTTTTATTCCCAATAAAAACCAACTCTTCATTAATCTTGCCCTTAATCCCCTTTCCTAGAATAGCCTCGAAATCCTGTACATCAAATAATTTTAACTTATCTTCTTTTGCTTTATTAATAATAGCTTGAGCTAATGGATGCTCAGAACTTTTCTCCAAAGAAGCTGCTATTTGTAAAACATTTTCGGATTCAACGACACGAATAATGTCTGTAACAACAGGCTTTCCTTCGGTTAAAGTTCCTGTTTTGTCAAAAACAACTATATTCACCTTTTGAGCTATTTCTAGAGCTCTATTACTTTTGATTAAAATACCATTTTGAGCTGCCAAACCAGTACCCATCATAATGGCAGTTGGAGTAGCTAACCCTAAAACACAAGGACAAGCAATAATTAGAACAGAAACAAAAACAGTTAAAACAAAATTGGCGGGCATTCCTGCTACAATCCAAAACAAGGAAGACAAAACAGCAATAATGAATACTGTTGGCACAAAATAAAAGGCAATTTTATCTGCTAAAAGCTGAATTGGCGGCTTAGAACTTATTGCTTCCTCCACTATATTAATAATCTGAGCTAACATTGTATCCTTGCCAACCTTAGTTGCTTTAAAAAGAATTCTCCCTGTTTGATTAATAGTTCCACCAATAACTTTATCATCCTTATTTTTCTCCACTGGTATACTTTCACCAGTAACCATGCTTTCGTCTACACTAGAATAACCATCAATGACTATTCCATCAACAGGAATTTTTCCTCCTGGTTTTACTAAAACAATGTCGTCCACTATCACCTCATCAATAGGAACATTAAGTTCTTTATTATTTCTAATTATCGTAGCTGTTTTGGGTTGTAAACCAATTAACTTTTTAATTGCTTCGCCTGTTTTACCTTTAGTAACAGCTTCTAAATATTTACCAAAACTAATAAAAACAAGAATAAAGGCAGCGCTCTCATAATATAGATGAAAAGAACTAGATTCAGGATTCAGCCATAATATAATAGAAACTACAATACTATAAATATATGCCACAGAAGTTCCAAGGAAAATCAGAGAGTCCATATTGGGATTTTTTCGAATAATAGCTTTTAATCCTGACTTCCAAATATGGAATGAAGAAAGAATAACTATGGTAGCTAAAATAAATTGAATAATAATGTTGTTTTCTTCAAAAAAGCTCATTACTGGCAAACCAAGCATGGGACCCATTGCAATATATATTAGAGGAAGACCAAAAATAAAAGACATTAAAGATTTCTTTTTTAATTCTTTTAATTCCTCTTTCTTTATTTGAGCTTCGTCCCTGCTCTCAATAACCTTATAACCCAATTCCTTAACAAGGCTTTTTATCTTGGCTAGATTAATCTTATCTTCATCAAATTCTATATTAGCTTTTTCAGTAACTAAATTAACTCTAGCTAAAACCACGCCCTTTTCTTTATTAAGAGCATGTTCAATATTGACCACACAAGTAGCACAATGCATTCCTTGAATTTTTAAAATCTTTTTTGTTTTCATGTTTTTATCTATAAGAACAACTTTGACTTCCACATCCACCACCACAACTTCCTGTGCAACTTGATCCACAACCACCACTAGCGCCAGATGAAATTACCTTGTCACTGCTTTGTGTTCCACTAATATCAGCTACCTCAATGATGCCAGAAACCATGCCCATCCAACAACTGAATTTATACTTACCCGATATTTGGGGAGTAAATTCTTTAATACTGGTCTTGCCTCGAGTCAAGTCAATCTGGCCATCAAAAAGACCTCTGGAAATAATAGCATTAGTACAACCACTTGTTCCCTGATCTGTGATCTCCCATCTAACGGTTTGACCCGTTCTTATTTTGAAATAATTTGGTTCGTAGGAATAAGAAAGCGCATCCATTTTAATAAGTTGCTTGCCCAGAACAATTGGAACAAAATCGCCTTCAGATTCTTTATTCCCTAAAAGATTAATATCGCTTAAGCTAGAAAAGCCTAAAATATTTAACTGAGAATTCATATTATATAGGGCAAAAAATAAAACTAAAACTCCGGCTACCTTAAGAAAGGTGTCCGCTAAGTGTGGTTTTTTCAAAAATTGAGTACTAGAAATTCCGATCAGAGCCAAACCAGGAACAGTTCCTAGGACAAAAGAAAACATGACTAGTGCTCCTTGAATAAAACTACCCGAAGTAATTGCTAACGCTTGAACGCTTAAAGTAAAACCACAGGGCAACAAAAGCGTAGCAGCTCCCATTAAAAAAGGCATATAGCGAGCCTTAAAATTTGACTCATCTGCTACATATCTAGTCACAACTTTGGGAACCGTAAACTGAAATCTACGAAATTGTTGAACCCCTAACATTTGAAGAGCTAAAATAATCATAATCACAGAAACAAGAAAAACCAAAACCGATAAAGAAACAATAGAAAACTGAAACATACCTCCAAGAGCTCCTAGCAATCCTCCTAATATAGTATAAGAAATAACTCTTCCTAGATTAAAAAGAAAATGTGGTTTGAATCTCTCAAAAAATGATCCTTTATCTGAATAAAGATCAGACCATTGTTTGCTCATTGATAAAATTATCCCACCAACCAACGCTGCACAACTTGAAACTCCGGCTAAAAGACCGAAAAGAAAAAATGCTGTAAAGGCAGATTGTGAGCTTACCGCCACAATGGCAGATAAACCAGATCTACTTATAGTAATAAATAACAGAATTAGAAATAAAGAAGTCAGAAAAATCGGAATAGTATTCTTTTTTTTCACCAATGTCTTGTCTGAATCCTCGCTAACTTTATTAAAAAAAACATAATTGTTTTTATTAAAAAGCTTATTTAAAATCTCGAGACTTGGTTTAGACCCCTCATATTCAATTCTTACCTCTCCCTTATTAACAGAAGCTTCAACTGCCTCAACTCCATCTTCTTCTAAAAGTTTTCTTTCAATGAAGATTTCGCAAGACGGGCAATGCATTCCTTTTACAAAATAAGTAAATTCTTTAAGGGTTGATTTCTCTTTATTCATATTAAATTAATTTATTTCTTTAATAATACCATTAATATCACAAGCTTTTTCTTCGGCCTCACAAATACCGCTTATACATTGTGGGCAAGGATCCTCTCCTGCTGCAATCAAATCATCACAAGCACAAGTTCCAGCCGTAAAATTATTCCATTTATTAGCTTCCATATAACACATCGTACAGGCAGGCTTAATACAACACCTGTAATTTCCCTCCTCAGTTGCTTTAAGAATAGCAAAACCTCTCTCTGCCACTATTCTCTCTTGCATTTCTTCGCTACTTAAGGTTGCAAAGGCAGGATGTTGTCTTTGATAGAAATAAGATCCCAAAAAAAAGCTAAAGATAATGAGCAGTAATACTAACTCTTTTTTAATCATATATTTTTATCCAGTAACTCGTTAATAATATTTTTCAATTCTTCATATGGTATAGCACCACCCAATGAACGTCCATTAAGGAAACTACCAGGAGTACCGGTTACTCCATTTTCAGAGCCATCTTGTTTGTCTGCAGATACTTTGGAACGATACTTATTAGAAGACAAGCATTCATTAAACTTTACTGTATCTAATCCTATATCTTGGGCAATAATCGTCAATTCGCTTTCTTTTAAAATAGATTGTCTGTCATATAACTCGTCAGCATATTCCCAAAACGCGCCTTGATCTGCCGCACATTCAGAAGCTTCTGCTGCCTTTCTGGCTATAGGATGAATAGAATCCAAAGGAAAATGCTTATAAACCCATTTAACTTGGTTTGGATACTCAGACATAATTTGATTCATAGTAGAATGAAATCTAGAACAATATGAGCATTGAAAATCAGAAAATTCCACAATTGTTATTGGAGCATTTTCGTTTCCTTTTACGTGTCCATTTCTAGTAAGAGTATCTTCATTAGCTTGGAGTGGTACTGAACGATCATTTTCAATATCATTTGTAATATCATCTCCTCCCTCTATTATTCTCTGTAAAGCAGCCATCTCTTTTCTCTGATCTAAATTCATTCTAACAAGAAATGTAAAACCTATGATAAACAAAGCTATAAAAACTAATACTAAGTCTGATAAAGAACCATTACTTTTATTATTTTTTGTATTCATGTTTATGTAAGAATTATTTAATTAAAAAAGATCAGCCACTTCTTGTAGTTCTGATTCCTTGATAGTAATCCTGCCACTCTCAACTATCAAATTAGGATTAATAGGGCCTGGATTGCATCCTCCTTTTTCAGTAGCAATTTTTTCTAAAGGATATTTATTCTTGCAAGCATTACAAACCATAAAGTTTCCTTGTTGCGAAAAGCCCATTCTGTCTTCAAAACAAACCTGGCAAGCATTAGCAGCGGCTCGATAAACGCCGTCGCTGTCTTTCACTACAAAAAAATAAACTATTTTCCCGCTAGACAATTTGGTGTGATAATAATGAGCTAAATTGTCGTCAAAAATACTAGCTTCTAGAGTGAGAGCTCCATCAACAAGCTTTGCCTCTTCTCCATTCTTTCCAAAAAACTGAGAATTTTGAACATAAGTATTATCTTCTTTGGTGGTAGTATTGTCTTCTTTGATGATAGTATTATCTTCTTTACTAGTAGTTTCATTTTCATTATTGGATCCATCTGTCAAAATGACAAAACAAATCATAATTAACAAAACAGCTCCGATTAAATATTTATTTTCCATATTAAGTCTATTTATTGAATAATTTCGTAACTCTTAAGATCTCATTACTCATCTCTTGTTTTTTCTTCTCGTTCTTGGTTCCCATAGCTCTCTTAAAACAACTATTGAGATGTCCTTCCATCAACATTTGATGGGCAGACTTTAAAAGCCCTATTACTGCTAGGTTTTGCTGCATTATATCAATGCAATACTCGTCTTTTTCTACCATTTCAATAATCTTAGCGATCGAACTGTGAGATTTTTTGAAATTAATAAGGATTTTTTTCTTTTGTATAGACATATTTGTTTTTTAATAATTTAATTTTATTATACCAATACCTATGGTATAGGTATGTTATACATTTTAAAAAATCCTGTCAAGTAAAAACCGTTAGTT
>SDBV01003348.1_pt1 | contig 23714 bp, 26 predicted proteins | sample 2277081 | NCBI WGS metagenome assembly SDBV01 (sample SAMN10402039, study PRJNA504765) | marine sediment metagenome | isolation source: marine sediment core GS10_PC15, 223 cmbsf | place: Arctic Ocean: Southern Knipovich Ridge | collected 2010 | reverse complement strand
GCAGTTCTCCGACAATCTCCGTGATATGGTATCCCGTATACAGGCAGCCGGTTGTGACAGTGTCCTCATGCTTTCATGTGAGGTAATCCCGGAGGATTGGGCGGAGAAGCAGGTTCTGCCTTACTGGGAGGCCATGAAGGCGTTGGCCGGGGAGATGGGCTGTGTCTACGCCGACGTTCACGGAAAGTGGGTCAAGGAGCTTAAGGGAGGACGGCCGGAAGGCGATCTGATCATTTCCGGCGACCTTCATCCCAACGAGGAGGGGCACAGGCTCATTGCCGAGGCGGTGTTCGAGGCGATGGAGGAAAGCGGCCTGCTTGACGGTCTGCAGGCTCAGGAGGGGGAGAGGGGATGAGGGGGCGAGGGGGAGAAAACCACCGGACGCGGAGACTCGGTGACACGGAGACACGGGGAAATAACGGTGATCGACAAAACCGAGCCCGCGCCCGAGTCCGCACCCGAACCCGATAGTAATGCTTGATGTCATTGCGAGCGAAGCGCGGCAATCCCGCTTTACATAAATGCGACGGTTTTTACCACCCGTTCGTCACTTATTTCGTTGATGTGACTCACTGGAGGCACGGAGAAAGGCGGAGCAGGACGTTAAGCATGAATAAAGCGCAGCTATCATTAAGGCGATGATTTTCACCATTGAGTTCACTGAGAACTCTGAGAAAATCTAAAAAGAGATAAAATTGGCGTCATTCCGGAAATTACGACGAAGTCGAAATTGTCCGGAATCCAGTCGCTCTTGCCTATCACGGAGTAGTCCTGAACTCATCCAAGGACAAAGATGAAATCTGAATGCGAAGACGGGTTATTCCACCTCCCCAATTCCATATTCACTATTCCAGCTTTTTGAGATCTGAAGTGAAGACCGATCCCCGAACCCCGACACCTGACACCGGCACTTTAAAACTCGCAGATCCTGTGAAAAATCGCCTTTGATCTTCCTCCTGCATTCTGCATTCTACATTCTGATCTTATCTACGGTCCCCAATCGGCCAGATCCTTTCCAATAACCAGTAATATATCAACACTTTTGAGCTTGTATCGCGCCGGGGTGATGGCCCCGGGATCGGCGAGCATACCTGCGATCTCCGTTGCATGATCAGCTTTTTTCCGGGTGTAGTAGATAATGGAATCATCCCACTTGTCCCCGGTTCCCTCTTCCACGACAGGTACCACGTAGCCGGTTTTTTCAAGATGTCTAGCTACCTTCTGACCAAGTCTCTTGATGCCGCTGCGGTTCGATACCTGTATAAGGACATCCCCCTTCCCCGGTTTTATGGCAGCGATGAGGTCTGCACCGAGGACCCGTGGGGGCTGCGGAATGAAGACCTGCTCGGGAGTCTTTTCCCCGGCCTTTTCCCTTTCCGTAGACACTTGTGAGGCCTTTGTCTGGCCTGGCACCCATACGATAGTGGCCTGGGTCCTGAAGTCGGCGTAAGAATCGGACAGACCGCTTCCGATGCCGAGTCCCAGAGTAAGGCTGTCATTAGCCCGGTATTTGACACCCACAAGCGCGGTGGCTTCGATGATTTTTTCTTCCATGGGGCCATCCGAGTGGGTGTGTCTGGATGCCGAATATTCAACGATGCCTGTAAGGCGTGGAGCCATCTTACCCTCGGCGTAAGCTCCGTAAAACAGGTCGCTGTCATCGCCGGTTTCCGATTCCAGGTAGGATTGGTACCCCAGGTTAAGGCCGAAGTCCCAATCAGGCAGTGTACTTGACGCCGCCAGAGAAAGTTTCAGCAAGGTCGTGTCGAGAGTCAGTGGAATTGAGCCTCCCTGGGCGGCTGTAGGAAAGCTCGCCAGAAGCTGGACTCCCAATCCGGAGTCGGTACTCTTCCCGGTGAACTTGTACCTGGCGAAGACTTTCATATCCAGGAAGTCTGAATTGTTGAATTCAGGATCACGGATGATATAGGGGAAAATGGCGCCCATCATCAGTTGGTCGCTCAGGCTGTAAGCACCGGTAACCGAGAGGATAATGTCTATATCACGACTGTTGTCGGCGTTGCGAAGGAAGTCAGCCGAGGTGCCTACAGCCCAGCGTCCCTTCTCAACCTCCTCTGGCTTCCAGAGATTGAAGACCTGCCCTGGGACAACAGGATCGATGGTGACAAGGGGTCCAGTGACATTGCCGAGGTAGGTGTATTTGGCAAAGGATGTGACTGGCAGAGTCAGAAGGAGGAATACAAGACTGAGTGCCGTTGTTCTTCCTGGTAGCATTTCGTCTGCTCCCGGCAGCGTGTAAGGAAATCGCGACACGCTGCTCTATAGGAAATGCTACAGCCCCCCGGAGGGGAAATCAAGGCATGGGATGAAATCCGGGGCCACTTATCCAATGTTCGTCGCAATCCATAAAAAACGCACCCAGTAGATGGATGAGTTTTTTTTGTGTCGAACCAACATGGTCGGGTGCCCCTCCCCTCGACAGGCTCGGGGCAGACGACGCGGTGCCCAGGCAGTTAGCACCTTGCTCGGGACAACTCTCCGCTGCTCACGGTGTGCGTCTGTCGCCCTGTGGCCTGCCAAAAAAAATCCCGCTGTCGCTCCCCTTTAAAACCCAGATTAGGGTTGAGGGTGAGCTATAGCGGGCAGCCTTCGTTTTCCAAGCTCTTTAAGATGTATATGGCTTGCCAGCCGTAGCTGTCAAAGCAGGGCTGGGAGCTTTTGCGAAAAAGGTCCGCCGTCGCTCACCTGAAAACCCAGATTAGGGAGGAGGGTGAGCTAAAGCGGACAGCCTTCGCAATCAAAGCGATAGCTTTGATTGCGAAGGCTGGTGGAGCTGAACGGGATCGAACCGTCGACCTCTTGACTGCCAGTCAAGTGAAGGCATGTTTCACGCCGTCCATGATGTCCCGATAGTATCGTTTTATCTCTTGACATATCACATGCTTGGAGACTTTAATAGTCCATTGCGTGTCAGGATGTTTCGCACTTGGTCAATGCTTTATGGTAGACCGGTGGTAGATGGGCCAACGCGGAACGGTTTGGAGGAACCATGAAAACGTTCACTGTCAAAGGTATTGACGCGATTAAACCGTCAGAAAAGGTCCAGACGTTACGAGACCCGGATCCCAGATACAAAGGTCTCTATCTCCGCGTCACACCTTCAGGTGTCAAGTCCTGGTATTACGTTTATCGGTATGCGGGTAAGAAGGTCTGGTACCTGCTTGGCCGCTATCCTGACCTGAAGCTGGCTAAAGCCAGGGAGCGATGGCAACAGGAAGCGGGAAAGGTTGCTTACGACAGGAACCCTGCCGATGAGCGCAAACAGGAACGAAGGGAGCATATTACCGCACCTACTGTAAAGGACCTTGCCGGCGAATACTTGAACCGGTGGGCGAAGCCAAGAAAAGCCAGTTGGCGAGAAGATAAGCGCTTTCTGGAGAAGGAGATACTCCCAGCATGGGGTCAGCGGAAAGCAAAATCAATAACTCGGAGGGATATCCATACCCTCCTGGATGGAATCATTGAGCGGGGATCTCCAGTTACAGCAAACCGCACTCTTTCTCTGTTAAATCGCATGTTCAATTTTGCTGTAGAGCGGGACAGCCTTCCCATGAACCCGGCACACAGGATCGGCAAGCCTCACAAAGAGACAGCCAAGGAAAGATTCTTGACCACCGAGGAGATAAAGGAGTTCTGGCTTGCCCTTGATAGCAATTCTCTTCTCTCCATGCCCGAACTTGAAAAGGACACCCTCACAGCCGGTGGAGCGGCCTCACTCCTCGGCATCTCAGCCCGAGCTGTTTACAAGGCACTCAAAGCAAACACACTGGAAAAGGCCGAGGTTAGGAGCAAAACAAGGGCGACACTTATCACAGCGGATTCAATCCGGAGATACACCATGCGAACCGGCGGGATCTCCGAGGAGGTAAAACGCTCTCTCCAGTTAATCCTGGTGACCGGTCAGCGGCCTGGTGAGATTGTCGGGATGGCTTGGTCCGAGATAGAAGATGGATGGTGGACGATACCCGCCAGCCGGACAAAGAACCGCCGGCCGCACCGCATTCCGCTGTCTCCCTTGGCACTCTCTATCATCGGGGAATCTAAGTACGGCCCATTCGTGTTTCCCTCCCCAGTAGATACGGGAGGAGATCCAATGGCCGCTAAGCATCTGGCAAGGTCTACTCTCAGTCAAGCTCTGAAAAGATCGGGATGTTTCGGCCTCGATCCTTTTACCCCACATGATCTCCGGCGAACCGCGGCTACACAGATGGCCTCCCTGGGGATCTCACGGTTTATCATTGGGCAAGTATTAAATCACACTGAGAGTTCAATTACGGCTACCTATGATCGGTATGCGTATGATCAGGAGAAGCGGGAAGTCTTATTACGATGGTCACGTCAACTTGAAGAAATTGTCGGACTACGTGAACCAGGTGAAAGAGTAGTCGATATAACACAGGAAAAGAGGCAGTGAACAGGCCTGATCAGATGAACAAGCCACTCCCGAACATCCGGGTCATCCCCTGGTTTGGTTTGGTACACCCCAAGGGGGATGAGAGGGGTGCATTGTGAGCATAAAAAAGGACATTCCCGCATGGCTTCCGAACTGGAAGGATGCATCTCAGTATCCCGACCCTGAGGATACATCTTACCAACAATGGGCTTGGGAGTTTCTAAGGAGAAATCAAGTATACCAGGAAGATCAAAAATATTATGAGGCTCAGTATCAATATTGCTGGGGACCTTTACACGACAGGCTGAAATCAGGCACCTTAAAAGGAAATGAATTTGATGATGTTTATGGAGAGTTAATCAATTTAGAAGATAAGTATGGTATTGCAAGACTTCCTTCTCCTGATATTAATCATCTGTCTGGCCCTTACGCTTGGGATATTTGCAAAGTGATTTGGAAGCCACATACTGTTTGGAAGGAAGGTAAAAAAGAAGAAATCGATAACATTTTTTATCACGAGTTAACTCCAACACAGTTTGGGGTTGTTTTAGATCGTGCACGGCCTAAACTTCCGCAAATGAAAGCAATAGAGGGGTATTTCGAATGGGGTAAAAAGCCAAAATGGAAAGGATCAAAACCCCAATGCGATTATTTTCGGAATTACCTTCGCATATTGGATGCGAAGCAATGTGACGCTACCCACATCAATATTGCAATCGAACTGTTTCCTGCGAAAGTCAAAAATATGGGGAAAGATGGAGCCAGAAACCATGTTAGTAAAAATTTCAAAATGGCCAAAACTTTAAGAGATGGTGGATACTTGGATTTAGTTTTTGTGAAAGGTTGACCCGTGGAACAGATAACCCTGCCTTAAGTTTTCCCTGAAAAATCAATACCAGGTCCTTTAGACTCCTCCATACGTGTTCAATAAAGCTCATTCTTGTTCAAGGAGAGCCAAAATTATGGCTGAGCAAACATCAGCTTTCAATGACCGCATTGTAAGGCCCAAGGACTTAAAACTGGTCACTGGGTTAAGTAAATCGACGATCCGCCGTCTAGAGTTGGCTGGGGAATTTCCTGTAAAACTCCGCATTTCTCCAGGGGCAACAGGGTATCTCCTCAGTGAAATTTTGGAATGGATTGAATCCCGTCGACAACCTGGCATAGAGGGCAACCCTTGACCATGATTGGACGACATGAAATAACCTCGGCCCAGTTTCGCTTGATTCACGCTGCCAAATGTGAACTAGCCATGAACGAGGATACGTACCGCGACACCCTTTTCGTTCAGGCAGGTGTGAGATCTTCGAAGGACCTGGATCAGGAGGGTGTGGATAAAGTAATAAGGCGTTTCAAGCAATTAGGGTTCCGGATGAAAGCCACAGAGTCATTCATGGTGGGGTACGAAGTCGAATGAACGAGGTGCTGAAATGAATATCCCCCAAGATCACCTGTTAAGGGACACTGAAGTCGCTGACTATATTGGTGTTACACGGAAGACTTTAGAAAATTGGAGGTTTTCCAGCAAAGGTCCCGAATACTTGAAGCTTGGCCATAAAGTAGTGAGATACCATCCGGAAACATTGGAAACATGGTTGGCCAAAAGGAAGAGAACATTGACCAGAAACAGGAGCGTGCGGTGATGGACAGAATAATTCGAGTCAAAGAGCTTCAAACTCTGACTAGTCTCTCACGTTCAACCTTGTGGCGTCTTCGCCAAACAAGCGATTTCCCTCCATCTATCCGGCTCAGTCCAGGTGTGATTGGATGGAAGTTGTCGTCTGTTGAGGAGTGGTTGAAATCGAAGGAGGCGGCAACGGCTGCCAAGCGCGATGAAGCTGTCTGACGTTCTTTCAGTCCCCCTTCAAAACCTGGAGGTCTGTTGCCATGGCTGAGCGCTACGCTAGTGTGTATTCTTCGGTCTGGGACGACATGGCCGGACTCTTGGACAAGTGTAAACTTTTATTGCTCTACCTGGCGTCCAGCCCGCACAGTACAATATTAAACGCCGACCGGCAGCCTGTAGGTTACATCATTGAGGACCTGGAGTGGACACAGGAGGAGATCGAGGAAACCCTTAACCTCTTGGAAAAAAAGGGTTGGATCGCTTGGGACCCTGTAACGAGCGAGGTAGCAATTCTATATGTCCGGCTCCGGAATCTCATCATGAGCATCACTCAGGTTAAGGCGGCAAAAAAAATAGCGACCGGGATAAAGAGCGAGAAGATCGCGGAGACTGTCCACCAAATCCTGGTGAAAACCCTATCTGTAACCGATGAATCAACAGAAGCCCTTCTGAATACCCTATACGATAGGGCATCAATACCCTATCAAAAGGGTTTCGTACAGAAACAGAAACAGAGACAGAATCAGAAGCTGAATAAGAATCAGGATCAGAATCCAAAAACAGAAAAAGAATCAGATCTGCCTTCAGAGAAGAAAAATCGAGAACGGGAAGAAATAGAGGCACGATTCGGAGTTAAGGTGTGAAACTCTTCATCGTCTGTCCTGACTGCATGAACCTGAATAACTATCCCTTTTACGTTATGTGACAAACTGCCGCTCGGTCGGAGAAAACTATGGAACCAACAGCAGCTATAAATTTCAAGGTGAACGAAGAATAGGAAAAGTTTCGAAATAGGGTCCTGGAAGTGCGCCGCCATTATAACTAGGAGCACCCGTCCGGAGCTTGGCCACGGACCAAGGAAAAGTGACCGGATCTTACCCGTAAGGTTGAGGACTCCGCTGAAGATATCGATAAGGCGATCCTGTGCTCTGTTCCCAGTAAAGATCCACCTTGAATGTAAGTGAACCACAGCTTTGATTTAAAGTGTTTTACGGTTCAGGGTCTGAAAATCCTCGTGTCGGTGGTTCGATTCCGACCCTCGGTACTGGCAAAATCAAGGGGTTACACCAGCAGGTGTAACCCCTTGTTCGTTCAATGTGACCATATTGCGACTAATGTTTGGATTTCTGATAAATTGAGAAGTTAGCATTGTAGTGCTTTGAATCCTTATTGCTCCAAAAAAAAATAGAAGTGTGTTATGATAGCGTACTAACCGTAACTGTGAAGTTGTACTTACGCTTCAGTTTTAACAGTTTATTGGGGGTTTGAGTGGATTTTAAACATCGCTATTTTGATAGCGTATACGGTTATATTTACCTGACGGAAGAAGAGTACAAAGTTACACAAACCCCAGTTTTTCAGCGGTTGCATTTCATCCGGCAACTCGCTTTTGCAAACCTAATTTTTCCAAGCGCTAACCATACGAGATTCTCACATTCTCTTGGTGTCACTGATATCCTGCACAAGATGGTTGAACAGATTAGAAGTAGTTGCCCTGAACTTATCAATGATGAACAGCATAGACACTTACGAATGGCTGCACTATTGCATGATGTAGGGCACCTACCACTTTCTCATATTGGTGAGAGAGCTACACAGGCCATTTCAAATGAGATATCAGACAGAGAAATTTTTTCCAGTGATGACCAAGGCGACGGGGAAGGGTCGACGGTTCCACAGTTCGTAGGAAAATTGCATGAATCACTATCTGCCGAAGTTATTCAAAGCGATGGAATATTGGTTGATTTGTTGAAGGATTTTAATGTCGACCTGTTATGTAACATAATTGTTGGTGGTGAGAACTCTTTATATACGCAATTGCTTCATTCTGAACTTGATGCAGATAGGATTGACTACTTATTAAGGGATGCAAATTCTACAGGTGTGGTCTATGGATTACATGATTTTCCAAAAATTATTTCACATATGCAAATATCAACAATTGAGGACGAATCAGTTGTTGTATTTGAACGCAAAGCATTGCTTCCGATAGATCATTATTTGTTGTCTAGGTATTTCATGATGTCTCAAGTATTAAAAAATCCGAAACTAATTCTTACAGATAAGCTGTGTCAAGATGTATATGAATATATGATATTGAACAAATTGGATAAAGATGATGCGGTGACTATTCTGTATGATGAACATGAATTTAGAAAGCATATAAGAAATGATGATAGACATAAGTTATATGATTATAATGATAACTTCTTCATAGTAAAAATGAGGTTGCTGCATGATTGTTTAGATAAAATTGATAAGGAAAGTGGTGGATTGGACGGGCCTGGAAAATATATCAATGATTCTATTAAGTTACTACTAAGTGGGCAAATACCTGATCATATATATCAAAAGTCAATTTTTGTGAGTAAAGACAGCTTGGATTCAACAAAAAAGCGTTGGGAGCGAACGCTTGATGAGTTGTTGCCAGCATTGTCAAAGGAACTGGGAGTTCCGGAGAGTGCTATTGTTTGTCAAGTTGATGATTTAAAGGTGACCAAATTGCGCACTGGCTATCCTATTGGGGATGGGGCAGGTAAACAAGATATATCGGAAGGAATACATATCTTTAAGGAACATGAGCAGGATGCTAGAGATTATTTTGTTAACGAATCATCGACAATTTCAGGGCAAATGGCTGATAAGGCTAATTTAATGCTCATTATACACGTAATTACATTTGATAAGGAAAAGCTTAGCGAATACGAGAGCGTTGCTAGTAAAGTGCTCGATAATGTATTTTGAGAAAGGGGGATATCCATATGTCAAACATATCAAAGTCGGCACTACTTTTAATGGTAAATAACAATATCGGTGATATAGAAATAGATGCCTTTGATAAAAGGTTGGTTCTGCAGAAAAGTATTTTCTTGCTTCAAGCTTTAGGGTTGCCTCTTGGCTTCAATTATAATTGGTATTTACGAGGTCCTTATTCTCCTGAGCTGACACAAGCAGCTTACGGTTTGCAGGACAATATGGGTCACTACAAAAAAGAACTTGAGGGAAAAGTATTATCAACAAAAGCAGTTAGTACTATTGCTAAGTTTAATAAAATATTTCGCTCTTACTATGATGACCCTAAAATGATGGAGCTTTTAGCTTCCCTGGTCTTTCTTAACATAAGGGCTAGGTGTGAAGATGACAAATCATTAAAGAGGGAGTTGTTCTCACGAAAACCATACCTTTCTAGATGTGAAGATAAAGTAGATGTAGCTATCAAAATTCTTAGGGAATCTGAAACTATTTGCAATTCTCAGATTCCAGAGCATTAAATAGATTATTCATATACAAAACTGTTCAATGTCATTTGAGATACACCCTATGTTTGCACGACTACGTTCTTGTCATCGACATTGGATGTCCACCCTCACCATCTACTAACAATTCCACTGCATTTATTCTGTGCTTATCGTTGAGCTGAGAGTATCTAAGGGTCTTGATTACTGACTTGTGGCCAAGTAATCTCATTAAGGTCCCGATATCTACGCCCTTCATTACTAAACTTACTGCAAATGTGTTTTAACCTTCCCCCTCTAGTCAGATCCAAGACCATAACACGGCCCTGGATCTGATTAGAAAGGGTGGATCACTGGTGAAATGATTATTAAAGTAGCTATTTTGCCTCTATTTAGCCCTATCCTGAAATCATAGTTCGCCACCTGGCTCCTTGATATTATCAAAGTTTTGCCCTGTGAGTTCCGATGTGTTTCCCCAATGACAGCGGGCTTAATTGTGAAACCATGTCAAATGAACATAGGGAGATATGCAGTTAAGCAGTATTTGCCACCAAATGAACACCCTATACCGATGGAAATAGTGCTCAGAGAAGTGCTAAACATGTCATTTGTATGTGCCAAAAGGATGCTTTTACGACCTAGTGTGTTCATTTGACACAAGAAAAACGGGCAGTTTAAAAGCTGGAAATTCTGGGTTATTCTTTATATTTCAATGGTTTACGGGGGCGCTGAAATGGTATGCTCGTTCATGGCCATCCTCTCCATACCTGTCTTCTTTATGTATATATGCGTGAAAGCTTATGAATAGGGGGGGTGGGTGGGACTCCTCAACGGGGGAGTGCCCTCTAGTAGAATGCACTTCGGTATGGGGTCAAGGGAAGGTTGAAAGACGGGAACTGACCCCGTGGCTTGCCTCGAGGAGCGGAAGGCCGGATGCCGGAGGACCAGTACACGACTTATAACAGCGAAACCATGAAGGCGGCTTCAAAGCATATCGCCAAGATCCCATACTTAAAAGAGACGTTCGCTGCAAAACCCGCCCTCCTCGAACACTTCCTCCTTGGGTATACCTCCAACTTCGGAAGAATGATGCTCCGGAGCATGGACGACCTCCTGGCCATTGGAAGAAAAATGGCTTCAGACGGAACGGTCCCGGTGACACCGAAAAAGACAGCCGCGGACTTCCCGGTAATCGATGCTTTCCGGGTCCGGTACCCGACAGCTCATACCCGGTCAATCGAGCGGTTCTATGACGAGTACGAGAAAGCAAAACAGGAATGGGGATCCTTCCGGTTCAAGAATATCCCGGCCGGGCTGGATCTTACCATTGAAATGCCGGAACCTTTGAGGACTTACCACTACATTGCCTTACAGATGAACGCGGTTCGTGACGGGATCCAGCGCATAAAGCAGGACGAAGAGCTCGGTGCCGAAGAAAAGCGTGACGCGATCGATACTCTCTATATGGTCAATATCAACATGGCCAGGGTGGCTCTCGACGATCCACAGATCAATTGGGCCACACCCACCAGGAATGAGCCCGGGAAACCGGAGGACTACGACTGGAGCAAGTGGCAGCTCCCGGAATTTAAGGAGATCCTGAAAGAGCTAAGATAAGGAACAGCAGAAATACTGGATTCAGGATCATGGATTTTATATCCTGGTTAGCACAGACATTAGGAGGGGACTAAGCCCTTGTTAAGGCTGTTTCAAACCATTGGTGAACCCCTGGTTCCTCCTAATCGTAATATGGGTTTGCAATAAACCTTCTGGATTCATAATCTCCCAGATCAAAGTAAATGACACCTTTCAGGTATTTCGTACTTTCGTCTTCGAAAATCGAACTTGTCCAATCGTAACCTCTTTGGGTTATTTCCATAGTCTCTTTGTCAATCGTAACCTTATAACCGTCAGATAGAGACGAAAGCACCGTAAAATCCCCGATGATGGAAGTATGATTTAGTTCTATTACAGCATAATTGTCTCGGGGCTGTGTCATTTGCCGTTGCTTATGTATCTTTTGTAGAAGTTTCTGTCTGACCGACGCCATTTCTTCCTGTGTATGGGTCTTGATGTCATAAACCAATACTTCATCTGGTTCAGGGTCTCTAAAGTTAGGCATAATGCAAAAAACTTCGAGGAATGCCTTGGTTCCATCAAGCCTCTTCAGAATAATGTCACACTCACGGTGTTCGCGGCTTATTGATGTAATAAGACCTTCGTGCACCAATCTAATGTAATACCTATATACGATAATCTCTGCGAAAGTCGCTTCAGAATTATTCCTGTCGGTTCCACTGCTTTGAAAGGCTTTGCCAAATGCATTCGCGTGTTCAGGGTTATAGGCATATATCTCTTCAAGGTATTTTAAAAGGTTCAGATAGTTACGAGGGCCAGGAGGTATTCCCTCCTTACGACGCCAGTAATATTCATGTCGGTGTTTTTTGAAGTAATCGAGGTTTAAAAGAGCTGGAAGGGGAAATACCTTTTCCTTGTCGGTGATAACATCATAAGTTATAAAATCTTTCATACTTTCCTCTTGTAGCGACGCGAGCGGTTTGGTGGCCTACTTTTTCCGGTATTTTAAACCTCTCAACTCTTTCTGTATGACCCCACGGGCGGCTACACAGAGGAAAGGATTCTGAGGGGTTTATGGTGAATTTTCTACGTCGCCGCTGATGTGTAGTTGAATCGATCAGATTCCATGGATGAGTTGCTGGATTCACCACTACCGGTCAAGATGAGAACTCATCACCCAGTAGGCCCTTTCCCCAATTAGAACCTTAGTATAGTTAATACGCATTTGATTTTCTGTTCTCTCTTCTATTGGACCCGCAACAGTTTGCCCTTCGACTAAATCGATGCATTCCGGAGGAGAAGGGATAACGGCTACAGCTGCTGCATATTCTTTGGCGAGGAAAAGCTCATGAGATCTCTCAAATATTTCAAATTTCTGACATGCTACAGCTACGGATGTATGGATACGCAGCGGTTCAGCTGCTTCTGTTGGTAGGGCACTGACCATTAATAAAAAACAGACAAGAAATGTGCAGCAGTGTTTCAAAACTCCCTCCATGTTGTATTAAGTCGCCACCGCGACCGATTCCATGGATATCTGTGGATCCAGAAAACTGTCAGGCATCTGTTCCCAGGTTCGTCCGTCCAGGGTCTTTCCGTTTTTCTTTTTCCGAACTCCTCCCCACTGCTTGAAGAAGAACGGGACATTCCGCCCAAGGCACTGGTCACGGATTTCACGGACCCAGTCTGCTTCCATGGGCCGGGCACCGGGTCCTGACTCGCCGCCGACGATGACCTGGTGGATTCCACTGAGGGGTAATCTTGGGATTCTTGAAAGAAGCGGTTCAAGGGAAAGGAATCTCACCGGCGCCGGGACGGATCTCAGATCGTGAATCCTGTTTCGGTAGTCGTTGCTTTCAACTGTCACGCCAACCCATAGATTTTCTGGCCAGTCAAGTTTAGGACCCAGCTCCTTCAGCCGCCCAGACCTTTTCGTCAATACTTGGAAGGTGTGCCTTTCAGCACCCCTAATCGCGGTCAGTATCTTCTTGATGAAATCAACCGGAACTTTTTCGTGGAACAGATCGCTCATGGAATTAACGAACACGAGCTTGGGGTCCCGCCAGTTCTGCGGAACATCGAGGAGGTCTTCGTGAAGAGTTACATCAAACCCGTTCATGTAACGCGGGTTCATCATCGCCTGAAGCCTCAGCGCCATCCGCTCAGCATAGCAGTTCTTACAGCCAAGACTCAGCTTGTTGCACCCCGTAACCGGGTTCCAGGTTGCGTCAGTCCACTCTATGGTTGTATTTATACCCATCGTCTATATTTCTTAAATATCCCGTTGACAATATCCTGTGCTACGGGTTTTTGTGAGGCGAAGATTAGATAATAGAGTATTGATCTGTTCGAGTTCATCATTGGTAATGGATCCGATACGTGGGCAAACCCAGCAACACTCCTTAGTCGCTCACAGTAAGCCTGTACGACACTACGGTTGGTTTGTTTTCTTTTATAGTAATCGAAAAGCCCTCGCTCTGTCGAGTAAGCTGCCCCCTTCCATGATTCATCGCCCCAAAATGCATTCATTCGTTGCAAGTTTTTTTCACTAACCTTCGCCTCAGGATCTTTCCTGAGCACTGAGCGATTCATGTCCATCGTTGGGAAGTTGATGAAGATATCCAGTGTTCCAAGCTTGGCCGCTGCTTCTATTACGTCCCATTCGAGTTGCATCCCATAGGGATCAAAAAGGCACAAACCCCTTCGGTAGTCCTTGTAATCTACCTGTGGAAATACTTCGTTGATCAAAAGATTGTTGCTGTCCCCATGATATAAATGAACGTCCGAACGTTCTCCAACCAGTTCGTGCAGTCGTTCAACCTTATCACCGTCAAGATCAATGAAATGATAATCACGAAACGGGGGATTCACATCAAGAGCGTTTAGGGGACTGCCACGAATAAGCTGGCCAGACTGCCTTGACAGGTGTACTCCGGACCCAGCAAAAGCATCTATATAGACATGGTGGAGTCTGGGCTGGCTCTGAGCGCTCAGTATCCTTGAATACACAGTTGCATATGTTTTAAGAATATCCTGCTTAACTTCAGACCACGGCCCTACTTTTTCGGGATCAAACCATAATACCGTTCTGGCACCCACGGTTATCTTTACTCAAGCTTCTTTTTCATAGCGTTGTTGATGTTCTTACGACCCAGCCTGATGGTGGCCACCGCGCGGCCGTAGGGATCCCGAGCCTTGGTTTCGACAGTTACCATCTCACCCAACACTAGGTCCTCGAGTGCCTTCTTGGCAGCGGCAGCTCCCTTCCGACCCTTTTCCGGGGCGTCTACATTTGCAAGGCGGACAGGAATTGTCCGCCTGGAAGTTTCAATGGTATCACCATCAATGACCCTGATGACTGTTTCTCTCTTCTTCTGTTTCTTCCCCATATCACTTTCCCCCAGGTTTAATTACGGCACGCTGCAACTCCTTATAAGGTCGTTTATTGCCGCTCTAACGACAGGCCATGCCATGGCACATGTATCAACATCAGGTGTAATTCCAGATTTAAGTTGCTTCCTTGGGTGAACAATATTTCTGTAATCTCGTAGAATATGTAGAGTACCACTAAAATCCACAGCATGTTTTTGAATCCATTGACAATCGTGAGCCACATCAATCATTTCACTGAGCTTCCACCGCGAGAGCTTCTTCACGCTTCTCTTACTGTCTGTCGGTGCCCTGGATGACTGCTTCGCTGATGCCCAGTTTGATTTGATCTTTGCGTATAGCACTCCTTCAAGCAAACTCCCTATCATTATAATCGCCGCAACATAGAGTTCTTCCGCTACACATTTTTGAGCTTCATTCCACCGCTCGGTAAGTATCTCTACCAACCTAGAGTTTGATGACAATGAATGGAAATTAGGCACCGGATCTTTCATTGCAGATATACCATTTGTTTTCTGAGATGTGAGTTGTTGACCTATATCAAAATATAAATCTATCTCTGTATTCACTCTTTGAATAGCTTCCTTCAAACCCTTTTCTACATTTGGCATTCGAGTGAAATGGATCCGTTCTCCCGCAGCAGCAATGCGACCGTTTAGTTCACAGATACTATCCGTTAAGCGATTATTAATATCTGTTTTGACTTTTCCAGCAGAAACTTTTTCAATTCCATACTTTGAAATGACCTTTTGGAATGCTTCCCATGCGCGATCTGCTCTATTTATAAGATCTTCAACACACAAATTCTCTATTTCATTTATCTTTTTTATCGATTGGGGAGCTGGAAGGATGGGAAGACCTCTTGGATCATGGAGTATTTTTTCAATTTTCTGGTCCAGCTGGCGGGTCATTTGGCGGAATGCTGTTGTTATCAAACTTCCAGCCACTTGATCAATCTTAAGTTTGAAGTCCTTATCGTTGTTCATTTCACAATCCGGAGAGGTGACTGGTCATCGGGTGGGCCCTGGAGATCGGGGTCTGGTTGGGGCTGCTCGATGGAGCGGCGGCCGAGGAATCTATTGAGGACCCAGCTGGCGATGGAGAGGGATTCGTATTCGTCATCCGTGACCGGGGCCCGACGGAATAGGTAGCTCCTGTTCATTCGGAGGTTGGCGAAGAAGGAAAAACGACCAAACAGGAGAAACTCCATTCCAAACCAAGACCACTGGGATCTCCGTACAATCATTTGGTAAGAACCTCATCATAAACATCTCTGAGGTCGCTCTCTCGGATTATAGTACTCACAGATGGTGTAAAGCCAGGTGACGATCCTTCCGTGAAGGAGATTTCCTCGAAACTAATTTCGACACTTTGCCCTTTGAAATAGAAGTTAATATATGTGTCGTCCTTTATGCCCGCTATTGGTTTAGTGGCACCCTCATCGAGGGGGTATATCGATTTAAAGACATCTTTATGAACTTTGATCGATGCGATGGGATCGGATGAAATTAAAGAGGAAAGTAAAACTATTGAAATGTTTTCACCCTCAACCTCAATATTGATGGTTTTTCTATCATTGCCATTTATAACCATCTTGCACCCCCATGAAAGGTGGTATCTCTATTTAAGTAGTCTCTACCCTACGAGTTCACAAAAGCTGTTTTTGTTTTTCCCCAGAATGAGACATGGACAGTAGGACTTGGCGGACCAAGGGTTTCATCTCATCCTGGATGCCGGCCAGGATCGCCTCCATTACTCCCCTGCAGTACTACTGCTGGTCCTCAGGAAGAGCTCGGTAGAAATCGACCATCTCCAGTTTTTGAATGCCATGCTTTACGGTCATTCTGAGGCCAGTTCACCTCGCAGCAGGCTTATTTCATTGAGAATCTCGCGCAAAAGATCTTTGATCTCCATAGCTTCAGATTTAAGATCAGCTACAGTTGCCATGAGCATAAGCGTATCGTCACTTGGCATTTCATTCCCCCTGTATTTTATCCTGCTTCCTCTCCAATTCCTTCTTAAACTCTTCCACAACGTCTTGATTCAGACCGAGTTTTTTTCTAAACACTTTAATCCTGTCACCGAAATTAGACATGAAATTTCCCAATACGGTGACACATCAGCCAAAGAGGAAAAATGAATCAATCATCCTTCTTGCTGGAATCCGGTGGCGGTTGTTCTGGCATCTTCTTTTCGGGAGTGAACACTTCCCCCGGTTTCGGTTTGGGTTTTTCCATATCGTTTATTTTCGTTACGAATTTGGGCGGGATTCCGGAGTCCGCACCTTCCGGCTTATTATTCTTATCGTGATCATCAGCCATGAGAACCTCCAAACAGACTACAGAGCATTAGAAGAGGAATTAGCGCCGCGAAAGCCAGCGCCCCAACCAGAAACCAGTAGGAGATCTTAATATCCTTCATCCTGGCTTCATGAACAATGTGGTTCGCGTTAGTGATCTCGACCAGATGTTTCATCCAGCGAGTGAGGAGATCTCCCTCGTGACTGCTTGAGGCCCCTGCTTTGGGCTCCTCAAATAGTTTCAAGATGAACTCGTGGTTAGGGGTTTGGAGCTGTTTCGCAGAGGACCCTTTGAGGGAGAAAAACAGGCTGACCAATAGAAGGGTGACGATGACCACAAAACAGAAAAGAATGAGGACGTTGTTTCGTACCTGGTCGCTGAACCCCAGGAGCTTAGAAGCTTGAATAAAAATCCACACACCGCCGAGAAATGTCGCTGTTACCCAGATGTGATGTTTCGCTCTGTCGAACGCTTCACGCGGCAGATCATTGAGGTAGTAACCGACCTCTTTAGTGAGGGCAGTAAAAAGTTTTTCTTTCGTGTTATCGGGCATAGTAATTTCTCAAATCACGGGAATCATTCCAAGCGGAGGAAAACAAATCCTATCCAAGAATACGTTCATCACGCAATCGAAGGCTCCGTACGAAAAAAGGCAGCACTACCACGTCACTATAACCGAAAAAACCATGAGGTTTCAAGAGAATCGAGATGAAGGAGACACGAAATGTCTTTGCAGAATGGGTTTCTCCTAGCGTGAGATGATCCTCACCTACGTGATGATCTACAGAACTGAGGGGATCCGGGAGGAAGCGGAGAGACTACTGGAGATCTTCTGGAAAGAGCATGTGAAGGGAGAATGAAATGCCCCGTCTACGGATCTGGGAAGCAACGGTGAGATCCAGTTCGTGTTAAAATAAAACGAACTTTCCCCGTAACAGATGAAGGTATCCGAACGGAAGTGGGTGAACTACTGGAGATCTTCTGGCAGGAGTATGTGGCGGATGATCAGTCGACAGGTATACATTATCGAAAAAAACTGCACACAATCGTGTGCAGCGAATCCACAAGTAATTGAATTTAAAGAAAATAACCCGACATTGACAGCGGAGCTAGATGGTGGTTAACTTAACTTGAAGCTTGAGTTCCTTGGGGAGGTGTCGGTAGAAATGCTGACGACTGCTAATACCCAGGGTGAACTCAAGCTTTACCTTTTGTCGGATCCCAATACCAGATGCTAAATTTGAAGTGATGCTTGTCCACATACAATTTCTGCAGGTTTCCCCAGTAAGATCCTCCGAACGTTTCAACGCCTAACTGTCCTTTCAAGTGTTCCCTGAGGTCTCCCTTAAAGATTCCCTTCTTTCCAGTCGTTGGTGCGTTTTCGTTTAACACACAACCCAGCAGAATGTCGCACATCTGGATAACTTGATACTGGTGTAGTGAAGAGTCGACCTCATCTATATGTCTAAAAATAGGGACTGCGCGTCCAGAGCAGTGGCCGCAATCTGGCTCGCAAAAAACCTCTCTCAGCTTGCCAAGAAAATCATCTCCGCGGCATCGAGTCATTCGGTCTGTAAGGAGTATTCCGTTTTCAAGGCCGGTGGAATTGAATTGGATAAGCCTTTCTGCGAACCGTTTGTACATCCTAGCGGCCTTTATTGCATCGCGCTCATATTCTTGACCGTAATGCTCCGGGCTACTTGTACCGGCTCGTACAACAACACACCTAAACCAGGACTCTGTTTCCATGAACACACCAACTATGTCCTTGGCATAATCCAGTCTTTGCTGAGATTTGATCGTGCTGTATTTGATTTCCTTGCTCTCATTTGGACCTGTAAGATAGCCGTACTGTTCTTTAATTCTGGACATCTTCCTGTGAACTGATTTTGATTGAGCTGTAAACAGGGCCCCCATCAGGAAATATTCCCTGTTCCAGTCGTAAGATTCATCAAGATAGACTCTAATCATTTTACTACCCTCAATTATGGTCCCTCATCTCCTGGTGGTTCTGGAGGTTGAGGAGGATCCTGGCGCCGACCGAGTATCCCCTGGATGATCATCTCCACCAGGTTGAAAGCCCTTCTTCATCTGAAGTGAGCAGGCTCAGCCCTAACCAAACGCTACGTGCCCTGCAGCATGAAAAGCCATGAATCCGAGCAACCAATATACACATACCTTGAAAAGGATCATACCCTGTCGTGTCACAGCAAAATATAAGAAGATCGTTATAGGAAGGAATCCAACCCCGAAAGATCACCATCGGGATCGCCCTTGGCTCGGCGCATCTACAACAACCCATATTGCCACGCAAATGAAAAATAACGGTATCCCAATGGACATGTCCTTTCCCCTCTTTCAGGGAATTATACAGGATAAATAAAGTGTCGGAAAAAGGAGGCCTCAGCCATCCGGAGCGAGGCTTCGAAACAGAGCGCCTACGATGTCATCAGGGGACTGTGGCGAACGGAGAGGATTCGAGAGGGGTCGTCGAGGTCCTGGGCTTGAGCAACCGGGACCTTAAGGGCGAGGAAGAGAGCAGCGAAGCAGCCTGATCCGTGGCACCGGGGGGCAGCATTTAAAACATGTGATCTGCTATGTATTCAAGTCTAGGAAGCAAGTGGGGTGAACGTAAGGTTAAGACCCGGGAGAGACAAACTTGTCAGCTTTGCCAGGGCTGGGAAGCTGCCCTTGTCGATTGGTGGCGAACCCATTGAGTACCCCCCTGGAGCCCGCATAATTGGGGGGTGGGGGGCCGAAGGCCCCAGTTCCCCCACACCACCGAGCATACGGTTCTGTAACATGGCGGTTCCTGACAAACCTCAACTGCAGCCTTTGGGGGTGGGACGGATGCTCACATGCTGGATCCGGGGTGGGGCCCGTTTTTTTATTACCATCAGGCGAACAGACCCACCTGAGAGAGCAAAGCCCTTCACCCGGGGAAGAACTTCTCCGATTCGCAATCACCAATTCCAGGGCCTCTATGGTCATCTGAGAGGGTTTCTATGGATACAAGCAGGTTACGGATAAGGTAATATCGGCTTATAGGAGAAAGATCATGCGAGTCGTGTTATTGGGTGCAGGAGCGTCAAAGAGTTACGGTGATTCACCGACAGGCAAACGTATGCCTATCGCAACTGACTTTTTTCCAACCTTCTTTGGGCTAGATATTTCCAGTAATCCATGGGTATTGCGCGACGGATTGATCTATTATGTGCAGCATGAATATGGTGTAGAAGATCCAGATGAATATCTGGTATCTGGAGTTGATATTGAGGCGATCCACAGTGAGATTGCGCTCAAGCTTGCTGAGGTTGAACGAAACCCGAAATCGCTTGATCGGATCCTGTACTCAAAACCTTTCAACCAGCTAATATTCCTGTTTGCCACCACCCTGAACGAAATCGCAAATGGACCGGTCTCGCGTAACCATCTTGACCTAGTACACTGTCTCGATCCTGAAGACGTCATCATTACCTTCAACTGGGATACACTCATGGAGCGTGCGCTCATGGAAACTGGTCATTGGTGCGTTGATGATGGTTATGGCGTAAATCCCCATAAAGTCTTTCGTGATAGCTGGACCAACCCTGAAATTCCCACCCTGGCTTCAGCGCCCAAGATCATTAAATTGCACGGTTCGGTTAACTGGCTTACAGCCCACCCAATTTATGAAGGAGAAGAGCTGGTACTTACGCATGCACTCCCTGTTGATTCTCTTTTTGTCTACGAGTACGCAACAAAGCCATACAGCACTCATGCGGGCCGCTACATGGCTGGATATTGCCCACTTACCTACGGCTATTATCCGCCAAATTTGACCGATATACCCGGACGCCGAGCCCAGAAAGGGCGTATGATAGCTCAGATTAGTCCCAAGTTTCCCTGGATACCAGAGGGTGAAGCTGGCGATTCAGGCTTGGTATCGATGCCACTCATTATTCCTCCGGTGCGCGATAAAAGTTACGAGTTCTTTGGGGAGCTTTTCAATAATCTGTGGATGCAAGCACAGCAGGCTCTACAGAACTGTGCCGAAATAATAGTGATCGGCTACTCGTTCCCAAGAACAGATCTGCAAAGTCACACGCTCTTCTCACAAGCTTTTATGAATAGGTCATCACTGCCACGAGTTACCATTATCGATCCCGCCCCTGATCGTCCCGCAGATGTATTCAGGATGGATTTGGGCATACCCGATACACATATGCAGATCATTGGAGAGCCATTCAAGGGGGCTGAAACACTCAGAATACTACCGAACCTGATAGATTGGCGTTAGCTGATAAAGGTGCTGCCCACCTTTCCAAAGAACTCCAGCACGAAGAACTCTTATTCCTTCTTTCCACCCGTTGCCAGTTTTGGCAAGCTCGGAAATCCCAGTTATTTGTTGGGGACGTAGCCATTGAGTACCCCCCATGGGGCCCCCAAAGCGAGGGGTGGGGGGGTGCTTCCTTAGTGGATAATAGGCGGGTTAAGTTGGTCGAGTGGTAGACTGGTGGTAGATGGGAGTGGTTAGGCAATGAAAAAGGGTTACGCCAGTCGGCGTAACCCTTTGATTCTAATGGTGGAGCTGAACGGGATCGAACCGTCGACCTCTTGACTGCCAGTCAAGCGCTCTCCCAGCTGAGCTACAGCCCCACACGTGAAGCGAACGTCCTATATACTCTCTGGACCCTGAGGTGTCAACCCCGCCATTGGCGGGGTTTGTGGCGGGGTTAAGGCTCTGATCACAGGGCTAAACTGTACAGTCTCAGGATGTTTTCTCCTCACTCGGGGTACTTTTTTCAGTGGTTGTTTTTTTGGCTGCCGGTTTTTTAGGAGCTGCCTTTTTAGCTGCAGCGGGTTTCCCGGGTTTCGTTTTTGGGGCCGCTTCCTTTGCGGGGGCCTTCTTCGCAGCTTTTTTCGCAACCTTCTTTTTAGCTTTCTTTTTAGCCTTCTGGTCAGCCTTCTTCTCAGCCTTCTGGGTTTTTATGGTCATTTCTTTTTCCAGGTCTTTAACCTCTCTGTCGATCCCCTTGATCTGACGGAGGATCTCTCCCGTGCCGGCTACAGTGAGGGACGAGTCCTTCTCTACCAGGTCCCAGTATCGCTCGCCCAGCATCTTGAGGACCTTTCCTCTCTTGAACTTGAGGGTCTCGATATCCACCCTGGTCTTGGCCGAGGTAGAAACTTTGGTGGCCTCCTCTGCTCCAAGTGAGGCGTATTCAACCACTCTGCCCCACACATCACGGAAAAACTTCTCTACATCTTCAGTAACTATTTTCTTAGCTTCCTTCTCTTTGTCTTTCTGTTTTTTCTCGGTCATGCCTAACCTCCAATGGGGTCATTGTTAATTTGAAATGTAGTTAAAAGATTAACAACGGGATTTACACGTGTCAATGAGACCGTATCCGGAACGCAGAACGCAGAATGTAAATCTTGAGTCCACAACTCTAAAACACCCAACCAAACCCCAAACCCCAAACCATGCCTAATCCGTTGGTCGTTGGACGTTGGACTCCGGACTTTCTTTTACTTCCCGCCATGGCAGCGTAAAGGATATGGTCGTACCTTCACCTTCTGTGCTCACGACATCGACGGTTCCCCTGTGGCTGTGGACGATTCTCTGAACTGAGGCCAGCCCGATACCGGTTCCGGGTATCTCCTCTTCAGTCGGAGCCCGTGTAAAAGGTCTGAATATGTTGGTAATATAATCTGCTGGGATGCCTATCCCGTTATCTGAGATCGAGAATCGGTGGCTCGTCTCACCTGTTGTTGTCACTCTTTCATAACCCACCGTGATCCGGGGGTCTTCCTGGGCACCCATGAACTTGAAAGCGTTGGAAAAGAGGTTCGTAAAAATATGGATAAGGTGGGTGGGGTATCCCATCAGACATGGGAGGTCTTCTGAAATATTTATGATGAAGGAATTACGGATCCCCTCGGGGCCCGCCTCCACTATACCCTCTTCGATAACGCTTCGCACGTCCACCGCCACAGGATCCTCGTCATTCTGGTTGAAGGCGATACGGAAAACAGCCAGGAGGTCATCGAACCTTTTGGAAGTATCTTTTGTTTTGCGAAAGATCGTTTCGGCGAACTGCCTGCGCTCCAGGGAGTCCAATTCATCCCCCTTCGTTAACAGCAGGGAAGCGTAACCCCCGATTGTTGCGAGAGGGCTTCGAAGATCATGGGATATGATTGAAAGAAGTTCTTCCAGATCCTGGTTTTGCTGGAAAAGCAGCCTGTTGTTTTCCTTCAACTCTTCAAGGAGACGGGCATTTTCGAGAAATATCCCGAGCTGCGACCCGAGAGTGAGAAGGAACTCCATGTCGGACTGATTCAGCTTGTGGGGCGCCGCGGTGATCACGGACAGCACCCCGATAGCATTATCCCGAATCAAAAGAGGGATCAATCCCAGAGACATGGACCCTTCCGGGTAGTGGATGGCCCGGGTGTCGGCTGACACATCCTCAATGAGAACCGGTTCCTTCCCGCGGACCACTTCCCCTTCAAGGCAATCGTCCCAGCTGAGCAGGCGGTGATAACGATCAATCTCCTCCAAGGGAAGATTGTACGCTTCATGAAAAACAAGGGTATTGCCGCCGCCGTCTTTTAGTAGAAGGAGGGCCGTCTTAATAGGCAGAAGGGCTGCAATGGCCTGCATCGCCTCGCGGGCCAGGCGACGCGTGTCCCTGTAAATACCTATTCGAGCCGCAATACTCGCCAGGGCGCCCAGACGATCGTTGTGAGATCTCAGAGCATCCAGTGTTGCTTTGTGATCGGTTATGTCATCTGGCATGTTGAATGTCACCCGGGGGCACTGTAAAGGTGCAATTCCAGAGTCACCGATCCCCCAGTATCTTGATTGATCTTATTTTTCGATGCTGGAGTCGGATCTTAAAGAGTTGGATAACGTGTTCCTGAGGGAAAACTATACCCGAAATCCGCAGGAAATGCCCATCTGATCG
>SDBV01003346.1_pt1 | contig 23722 bp, 26 predicted proteins | sample 2277081 | NCBI WGS metagenome assembly SDBV01 (sample SAMN10402039, study PRJNA504765) | marine sediment metagenome | isolation source: marine sediment core GS10_PC15, 223 cmbsf | place: Arctic Ocean: Southern Knipovich Ridge | collected 2010 | reverse complement strand
ATAAGGTCAACTGCATTTACCTTAAAAAGAATCTTGCCCTCCGTCGCAAATTCCCTGACCTTCATAAGGGCATAAGGGCGGAACAGGGGAAGCGCAAGGAATAAACCATTTATTAATTGGAATTCTTTGCCTTGTCATAGTCGCTGGAAACTTCACTATGCAGGGTTTAAGGTCAACTGCGTTTTATTTATTAAGGAACGGTGGAGGCGTAAGGAATCGGATTTATTAGAGAGAATCCTTGCGATACTTTTCATGAACACGTGTGAGGCGGCTGTCACCAGTTAAAAGGTGCCCGTGGCACCATCACCCACGTCTTTCAGTTTGCGGTTTGACCAGTCCAGCACACAGGTGCGCCTTAGCATGCGTTCGTAAATGTACGGCACTTCCTTGCGTATGGTCTCGGCGGCAAAGTGGCTCAGGAAACGGGCCTTCTCCACTGCCCGAAGGTAATCAATGCCAGCTTCATTATAGGGTGAGGAGGCAAGCAGTATCATCCCGTCATCAGGGATCCGCCCGGATTCCATGTTGCTCATGATAATGCGCGCGGCCTTGGCTATGGGCTCGCCAATATTGGGGCTGTAGGGGCCGATGATGAGGGCGGTGTTGGGCTTATGGAGGAAATCAAAACCGTGCCCTATGCAGATGACCCATTCGTGGTGGTATATGTCCAGCGAACGGGGCAGCTCGCGAATTTCCCTGATGTGCTCCAGGTTGCCAAGGGCCAGGGGCATGAGGTCTCTGAGTATCCCCTCCGGCATATTGCTGTATATCCTCTTAAGGGCGTGAGCAAGGTTCCCCTCTATAGAAGCATTATCACTGCCTTTTACACTGGAGGAGAATTCCGAGAGGCTCAGGCCTGTCCCCTCGCCCGAGTGGAAGATGAGGGCGTCTTCGTCCGTCTCAACTCCAACAACTATTGGGAACACTTCAGAAGATCCTGCTCCGAAAACCCTCTCAAACTGGTCGCGGAAGCTGAAGGCGCTCTTCAAGGCAGCATCGCAGTCATAGTTAAAGCCAGCGCAGCCCCTGTGGCGCTCGCCGCGGGAGAAGTGGTATGTGATTAGCGCCAGCACCTTCTGTCCTTTCCCCGTGGCTTTTTCCAGGGCTCCGGCAACAAGTTCGCCAAGATACGGCCAGCCAAGGTCGAACTCGCCTCCCAGGTTCCTGAAAGGCTTGATTATGCCCATGGGGGTTTTAGTCATGGAGGGCAGATGCAGCCTGCCGTCCATGCACTTAAATGCCATGACATGCGTGGGATGCTTCTCCACGTAGCTCCTGCGGACCTCTGTGGCCTCAGGGCTGCAGTACATTTCTGAGTGCCTGGCGCTGAGCTGGTCAAGCCAGTCCGTCCTCTTGCTGATGCTCATTTTATGGATCAGTTCAGACACTTCACTCCTTATATAGGACAATATCAGACTTTGTACTAGGATACTCTTTATGCGTTATGGATGTGAAGAGGCGGGGCTACGCAGTCTCTTCCTTGTACTGGCTGGCAATGGCAATGAACTGGTCCTCTATCTCAAGGAAGGCGTCAACAAGGCGCGGGTCGAAGTGTTTGCCTCTGTCATTGATGATTATCTGCTTTGTCTCCGCGTGCGGGATGGCGGGCTTGTACACGCGCTTGAAGACCAGGGCGTCGTACACGTCTGCCAGGGCCATGAGCCTGCCGGATAGGGGTATGTCGTCGCCCTTGAGCCCTTTGGGGTAGCCTGACCCGTCCCATTTCTCGTGGTGGCTGTAGGCGATCTCGCGTGCAAGGCTCAAAAAAGAGCTCCCCCCAAGCATTTTTTCCGCTTCCCTCAGCGAGTCGCCGCCGAGCACGGGATGGCGCTTCATCACCTCGAACTCCTCAGGGGTCAGGCGCGCGGGTTTCAGTAACACGGAGTCGGGTATGCCCACCTTGCCGATGTCATGAAGGGGGGCGCTCCTGTGCAGGAGATCTATAGTGTCGAGGTCGAGTGCCTCAGAGAAATCCGGGTGAGGGCTTAGATGCTCGGCCAGGGCCTTGACGTAGAGCTTGGTGCGTATGATGTGTAGCCCTGTCTCCATATCGCGAATCTCGGCCAGTGAGGCGAGGGAGTGTATGGTGGCCTCCTGCGTCCTCTTTATCTCGTCGATCTTGGAGCGCAGGTCGTTTATCATCCGGTTGGTGTACCATGCCATCACACCGAACTCATCGTTGGTGCTCACCGTGACCTGGTTTGTGAAATCCCCCCTGGCCACGGCCTTAAGCGAGAGGTTCTCCATAGCGAAGAATATTTTCAGGTTCCTTGAGTAGGAGGCTATGAGGTTGAATATGCCAACGAGTATGACTACAGTTATGAAGGCCAGCTCCCCGAATATGGCAAAGCGGGCCCGGCTCTGGTCCATGTAACTTAAGCTGCTGAGCCACTCAAGGTCTTTGGATATCACAAGGAAGATGACTGCTGTCAGTAGTGTGACGCTCATCACGGCAATAATCAGGAACTTGACCGTAATGGGGAAGTGCTTGTCGCCGGGCTCGATGTACTGGCCTGTCTGCGCGAAGTGCTCCGAGAGGAAGCGCTCTCGCTGGAGCGCCAGGTCGGCTGAGGCGAAGAACGCCAGGGTGAATACGCCCACGAGGACCTTGAGACCGCTTTCCACCGGGAACTCGAAGGCTATCAAGTTAAAGATAGTTATAGTTACGGCTACGGTCAAGAAGAGCGCCATCTCCAGGACGAACTGGTTTCGGACCATGCTCATGTGGGGCGTGCTTATCACGAACCTGCGCACGAGCCACGGGCGCGCGGCTAGGGCAACGGCAAAGGCCACGCCCAGGACCGCTACCCAGTATGGGATGCCGAGGCCCTCGATGTAGGGGCAGACCTGCCCGCCGTATATGCTGAGCGCGGCAACGCTCCATGCGTAATGGGCCGCGGCTCGCTTTGTGCCTATGGATTTCATATATTTATTGTAGCAATAAATTCATGGAAAGGCATATTTGGGGCTGGGTCACCTACCTGAGAGGTTATGAGCAGCTCGTAGCCGATAAGGACTTTTTGTAATCTGAAACTTCAACCACGACTTTTGGCTTGCCATAGATTTTAATATTACCGACGCAAATCCACGGACGAAGTCCGTGGTAGTTTAAACTGGCCCAGCCGACTTGAAGGTTTTTTTGGATATGTAATGCAGAGACTTTTCTTGTATTGAAAGTATTTACTTCAGGAGTATACGGCTAGGGTCGTTGCGACCTAGTAAATCCAGCCCGTGGCTTGCCCCACTTGTTATTTGATCTGATCTATTTAAACTCCTTCTCCACTATTTCTTTTATCTGCTTTACGGAATAACCCTGCTTGAAAAGCTGCGAAGCCCTAAGGGCCTCGTTCATGCAGATGCCTCAGTTTGCGGCGTGGGAGTCGACATAGCACGACAGCAGGCTTTTATGCCTGAAGGCCGGGTTTTCCTTGCACTTGCAGTGGCAATAAATGCTGTCAAGCACCCAGGGAATGTCCTTGGCCGCCTGGTAGGCAGCCTTGATCTTGGGATCAGACGTTCCGCTTGGGTCAAGTGTCTGCCTGGCCTCACCCTTCCTCAGCGATGTGTCCTTCTGCGGATCTTTCTGCGTATCTGCGGCAATTGCAGGAACTGCCATTGCAATAAAGAAACAGAAAATAACGGCTAAAACAATAGTGTGTCTCATCTGCTACCCCCTTTAAAGTCTCATACTATAACCCATGGGAAGCACTAAGAACAACAGACCAGCCTTGCCATAAGTTGTCCGGCACTGCGTCCGCACGGGGGTGCTCAGGAGCGACTATCTCTTGTCACACGTGATATATTATCTGCATGGACAGGCTGATAATGACCTTGGGAATAGTGGCGGGTTTATGCACCACGCTATCTCTAGTGCCCCAGATCATAAAGACATACAGGACCAGGCATACTGAGGACCTTTCTCTGGGGATGTTCTGTCTTCTGGCTGTCGGCGTCGCTATGTGGGGTGTTTATGGGGTCTTGATAAACGCGCTCCCCATAGTAATAGCAAACGCCATAACCTTTCTGCTTTGTTTTTACATTATCATTATGAAAATAAGATTTCATTAACAGGTGCAGGCTAAGATGTCCTGCATTATGATACATTTCAGGATGATGTTATCAGGGTGATGCATTAAATGGCGACTGGCCCTGCCTGCTACAATTTATTCCCCCGAAATTGTCTCTGTATGATATATAATTGAGCCTGACAAATATTTCATCAAAACATTGGAGGTTATCATGGCGAACACATTCAGAGCAATTGTTGTCAGCGAAAAAGATGATGGCGCGTTTGCGATTAAAATTGAGGACAAATCCATCAATGACCTTCCAGAAGGCGAAGTCCTCATTAATGTCAAATATTCATCCCTGAACTTCAAGGACGCTCTCTCGGCAACAGGCAACAAGGGAGTGACAAGGAATTATCCACATACTCCGGGTATAGACGCCGCTGGCGTGGTCACAGAATGCTCTGATGGAAGCTTCGCTGAGGGAGATGAGGTGCTGGTAACGGGTTATGACCTCGGCATGAACACGTCCGGAGGCTATGGCCAATATATACGGGTGCCTTCAAGCTGGGTCGTGAGGCTGCCAGAGGGGCTCAGCTTGCGAGAGAGCATGGGCATAGGTACTGCCGGTTTCACAGCCGCGCTTTCAGTCCACGGCCTGCTTAAGAGCGGGCTCAGTGATGGCGGCAGTGATGTCCTGGTCACTGGAGCTACCGGAGGCGTTGGGAGCCTTGCAGTGTCAATGCTGGCTGCTGAAGGATTAGACGTTACCGCATCGTCTGGAAAGGCAGATGCTGAGGACTGGCTGAAATCCATCGGGGCAAAGAACGTGATAGGCCGCTCTGAATTGTCCGAGCCGAACAAGAGGCCGCTTCTGAAGGGCGTATGGGCCGGAGCGGTTGATACCTTGGGCGGAGAGCCGCTTAATAATGTGCTTAAGAGCATGAAATACGGCGGCTCGGTGACCTGCTGCGGGCTCGTGGCCTCTATGAAGCTCGACACTACCGTGCTTCCATTCATCCTTAACGGAGTGAGCCTTATAGGCATTGATTCAGTAAAATGTGCTATGCCCCTGAGGCAGGAAATATGGCAGAAACTCGCTGGCAAATGGAAGCCCGCCAAGCTTGACGAGATAATGCATGAGTGCAGCCTCGATGGCCTGGAAGATGAAGTGCATAAGATCCTTAAGGGCGGGCAACGAGGCAGAGTTGTTGTAAAGTTATAGACGGACTTCGGGGCTGAGGTACTGCATATGCTCGTGAGCGAGTCTAAGGACTTCAAAATTGAGCACTCGAAGTAACAGACTACGAGTCAGTGGGCGACTCCTACGGACTTCGCGCTCCCTTTTAAAGCCTCTATAGCACCTCAGACCCGGTCGGATATGAACTATAATGATCGACCGGTCGATCATAAGAATATTTATTCGACCGAATTCCTGCGTCAGGCGGGCAGGCTATCGCTGTAGAAAAGCAGACAACTAAACACTAAAGGGTAAGGCATTACACCTCAACCCCGAATACCTGCATCTGGCCCCATTATTTTCCTCTTTATCAGACCATGCGCTCCAGCCTGTTAAGTGGTATAATTTAACTAAGGAGTGAGGGTTTCCAACTTTTAATCTGAAAGGAGGAATACCATGGATGTTCCTCTGAGCATCTTGTTTCTGGCTGTGATCGTGGTGCTTGCTGCTATCCCGGTGTTTATCATTTTCTTCCACTACCTGAAAGAGCACAAGACCAAGATACATTGACAGAAGCACCCGGGGCATGCTTTGCGCACGAACAAAAAAGGGAACTCCCTTGCAGAGGGCGGTTCGACCTTTTTTATAATAGTGGGCGAAGACTACCTCTTGCCAGCACAGAGCTACGGAGAGATATTTTAGAGAGGGTAGTGCCCCTAATTTTGCTCGGACGAGACCCTGACCTCGATAAGCTTCTTCTCGCGCCCGCGTTCCAGATAAGTCCGGATAACAATCACAGAGTCAGGAGTAATGGAGAACTCTATCGTGCCTGGAGTGCTTTCGTTGATGAGCCCCGAGCCTGCGACATACGTGGGTAATGCATTATCGTACGGGTTCAGGTCACCGAAGGAATCCATGTGTTCAAGAAGGTGGGGCAGAACGCTCTGGATGTCATCATAGTGACCCGTGGCTTTCATCTCCCAGACCTTCTCGCATGTCGCCTCCTCCTTCGGCGTGAGGCCTTCGATGCAAACAAGGGTCTGCCCAAATCCTCTAAATACTTGTATAGGCATCCCGGAGCTGAATGCATCATAGAATAACTGGGCCTCGATGTATGCGGTCTGGAACATGACTTCCGTGGCACGCAGATGCGTCTTTTCCCGAGGCGGTCTGGAGCCCGGCAGGGTCATCAGGAGCGCCAGCGCTACCAGAAGGAGCGCGAATGCGATATATGCGAATGTTTTTTTAACCCAGCCCATAATTTCCTCGAAATGTTTTGAGAAATATTATACTACGGTTTTTAAATGGAGTGTCCGTATTTGTTAATATTAATTGGGCACCAGTGCCCTTATACCCCGTGGTCTCTGCCACGGGGAGTAGAACTCCATGCCTTTATAGATACCCTGTGGTCTCTGCCACAGGGAGGTTCATTTTGGGGGAGGGGTTTTGATTTTGAGGATTTGATTTTGAGAAATAGGTATTGTGTTGCCCTGGTTCCTGTCCCCTTGTTTCCCTCTTTAATAAAAAAGGGCAGCCCCTGATGCGGGACTGCCCTTTTTGTTGTGGTTGGTTAATTAAACCTTTGTGATGTTCTCGGCCTTGGGGCCTTTGTCACCATCGACTACGTCGAAGCTTACTTCCTGGCCTTCGTCCAGGGTCTTGAAGCCGTCGCCCTGAATGGCGGAGAAGTGAGCGAAAACGTCGGTGCCTTCATCGGTTGTGATGAAACCAAAGCCCTTGGACTCGTTGAACCACTTGACTGTTCCGTTTGCCATGTTGCATGTACCTCCTTTACAGTGATGTGAAGAAGAAAGGAGGTTCGCATAAAAAAACCGCAAAGTCAGAACACTTTGCGGTTTGTATCCAACAAAATACTCCATCTACTTCAGTTACAATCATGCCATACTCGATATATGGAATGCAAGCGGAAATATGGGATTTGGTGATTTGGGGGTTGGGGGAGGGGGTTTGTAGGGTAGGTGTATGGATAAGGATGAGAAGGAATTATTGTGGTCAGTTCCTATAATGCTGCTTGAAGCACTACCGCTTCTGCTGATCTATTACATTCAAAAGTCATTTAATGTTGCGCCTGGAGTGTCAGTTGTTTACCTTCTCGTTATCTGGCTGGTTGTCGTTAATTTAGGAATAGTTGTTTTTTTCTTGTTTGTCAGAAAGAAAGAAGGCTAGGGCGGAACGGTAAACGGCCAATTTCGGAGATTTGGGGGTTGGGGGAGGGGGTTTTTGATTTTGAGAATTTGATTTTGAGAAATAGGTATGGTGTCACCCTATTTAGGTCCCCCTTTCGCGGCAGGGTGCTTCATTAAAATATATCCAACTCCCTTATGCTCCCACTTGCCTCGCCCGGAATATGTCGGGATACTGTTTTCGTTAAGATGCTTAGCAATTTTCCTTTGGGACATTCCACTTTTATGTAATTTACTTATTAGTGGTGATACTGATTTATGAAACGCTTCTTTATGAGTCTTTCTCCTGCTTGATAATATCTGTCTCCAATTCGATTCCCATTTTTTCTCATCATCACATTGACGCAAGGGCTTTTTAGCGTATATGCGTTCATCTAAACGGAATCCTGATTCTAACGCTTTTAAATATCGTTCATCATCCGGTGGTATTGGTATAAAGCTATCGATGGTTTTTTTATTATGGCAGGCGCAGCACAGTAGTTGAAGGTTATCAATTTTGTCACTATTTCCTTTAATATGGTCTATATCAGTCCCGTTTTCCCCACATATCTGACAGCGACCATTGTCACGAGCTATTACATCATCACGTAGTTCTTGAGATACCCGACGCTCTTTTGCAGAATAACCACCGCTTGCAATATGAACAAACCTGATTCTTATTGCGTCCTGTACATCTTTATTCTTAACTCTACCGTCACTTTTACATGCACGAACATACCGAACATATATAGCTTCATCCCTACATAGTGGAGTACAATATAGACTTACCTCTTGGGAGCCTGGAATTGCCTCATCACAATTAAGGCATTCAAAAGAAGGTGGATTATATTTAAGTTGCTTGGTATTTTTCTTAGGCAATTTAAGCGAACCCCCATATATATTAATTATCACACATTCAAGGAGCAAGAGCAACAGCGTATACTTCGGCTGGGGATTATGTGGGCTGATTCGGGGCGGATGATGTTATTGGGATGATGATGTTTTAAATGGGTGTGGGGTTTTTGATTTTGAGAATTTGATTTTGAGAAATAGGCATGGTGTCCCCCTGATTCAGTTTTGCAGTTTATTGCATTAAGTGGTGTCTGTCCCCACTTATTCCCCCACTTATTCCCACTTATTCACTTATTTCTCACATTTTTATTTGTCGTCCATGTTTGCGAGGGGGGGACTCGAACCCCTATAGGTTGCCCCTGGATTCCAGGACGTAAATAGGTATGGTTGTCATTATTAATTAGAGGAAACGCTATTCGCTTTTGCTTTTCTTGAATATGGACTCTTTGCCTTCTCCATCAACAAATAGCGTTATTTTATCTGAACTCCAAGTTAGAGCAACAAAATGTTTTCTATCAGTTCCTGATATCTTATAGGAAATCATATGAGCTTCTCCATATGCATCCTTATTATTAAATGTGTAGGTAAAAGTGATAGTTCTAGATTTTGTGTCAAATGTGACTAATTTGTCGGGCTGATTTACAAATATTGCTACACCATCTTTACCATCTTTTCTTTGTTTGTCCTCATCAAAACGAAATACATATGTTCCTTCGTTTGAATTAAGCCGTTCATCAATTTCTAATTTATCCATTTGTTCATCACTAGGTATCTTGCCCTCTTTGTGTTTACTATACTCGTAGCCAAATTCACCATTATTAAGCTCGTCTAGTAGCACATTAAAGGCAAATGATGAAATGTAGTTATTTTCAATGTTATTAACGCTTGCACTATATTGCAGTATTACATTAAAATTAGCATGAGTAGAATTCGGCATGCTTACGTAAACTATTGAGGGATTTATTTCAATTTCAGCGTTATGTGCAAGCTCTCTTTGTTTTGGGATAAATTCAGCCTTTGCGAATACATTACTAATGGTTAATGCTTGGATGTTTCGAGCAATTATATTGCCAAGATTTGTTACTTTAAATTTAAATTTAAAGCCTTCATTGTTTTTTTCAAATATTATTAATTTAGGTTCAAGAATCGGTCTATTATTTTCTAGTTCGACTTTGCTTAATGCAGTAGGGAGGTAATAAAAGAATAAAATGATGGAAACAATAGAGATAGTAAATGTGAAATAAATAAGATATGCAATGGGTTTTGGGTAATGTTCAAGTAGCTGGATTATTTTTAGTATTGTCTCCAAGGCCCTTCCTTATATTGTCATTATATTCGGAATCTTAAAAAACATTACAGCTATTCTATCCCCCACAACCTGAATATGTAAAGAGTATTATTATAGCATTTGTTCACGCTCAATAAATTTAATAACCTAAGTATATAAAAAGAGCCTTTTCTTAGAGGGAGAATCTTTTGTCTTTTAGGTAGTTGCGAGCCAATTATTAACCATGGTTTGTGACACATTTTCCCTGACACGTGTCATATGGACAATGTCAGTATGCCTGTGGTAATGTTTGCCCATATGACAGGCAAACATTTCCATAAGAATAATGGTGACACACACCTATTGATTCCCATATTTATCACGATGTTTAAGTCCTCCATTTACCGTATGGAATGCGATTCTGTTATAATTGGTGCATGAGTGCTTATGAGATATTGAAGAAGCATAACGAACAGCTGAGGGAACAGTTCTCTCTAAAGAGCATTGGTGTGTTCGGCTCTCACGCTACTGGAAAGCAAACCTCAAAAAGCGATGTAGATATTCTCGTTGAATACACGAAGACCGTGGACTTCTTCGAGTTTCTGGAGCTTAAAGAACACCTTGAAAAGCTCCTTGGCAGAAAGGTTGACCTTGTGACCAAGCGAGCACTGAAACCGTACATGAAGAAGGACATTCTAAAGCAAGTGGTGTATGTCTAAACGCTCCCCCCACCTTTACATTCTGGACATCCTTGAACATATAGCCAAGATAGAAAAATACACAAAAGGTATGAAGTTCTCTGAATTTAAGAAGAAGGATTATATGCAGGACGCTGTATTACGGAATATTGAGATCATCGGCGAAGCAACAGTCTGCCTGCCAAAGAAACTAACAAACAAATACCCGGATATCCCATGGAGCAAGATGAGGGGTATGCGCAATCTCTTAATACACGAATACTTTGGGGTTGATGTGAATATCACATGGAAAACAGTTAAAGAATCCCTGCCAAAACTGAAACCCATGATAGAAAAAGTGCTTAAAGAGCTTGACTAACTAAAGTATATTTGACAAGGGTTTATAAGCCTTTGTATAAAAATTAGGGACACATCCCAATTAAATTATTAACCAAAGCTAATAATAAACGCCTTTTCTTAGAGGGAGAATCTTTTGTCTTTCAGGTAGTTACGGGCAATATACTAACCATGGTTTGTGACACATTTTACCTGACACGTGTCATATGGACAATGTCAGTATAGACGTGTTATAACCCTTCATGATATGCATAGCATACATAGGGATATGCCTTCTGGATTTCAGCTCATCCCGCACCCGAATCCCTCGGTCAGACAGGCGAACTTTCCCTCTTAAATGGAGGATTTTAAGAATGAACATAATGAACGCGGGCAAGGGGCGAAAATTGGCGCAAATCCGAGGGGTTGCGGCGAAAAAAGGCCCTGAGACTGAACACCCTATAAAAATAAAGGAAGTAAGACCATGGACACTCTCGCAGTCCATGGGGATGCTTCCGCAGATTCCATTTGGAGGATTGACAGAGTACTGAATATTTAAGTACTATTTAACCTTATGTACTTTCAGGACATGATAATTTCACTGGAGAAGTTCTGGGCGGACTACGGGTGCGTCATCCACCAGCCATACGATATCGAGATGGGTGCGGGAACGTTCCATCCGGCCACGTTCTTTCGCTCGCTGGGCCCCGAGCCCTGGAGCACCGCCTACGTCCAGCCCTCGCGCCGCCCCACGGATGGCCGCTACGGCGAGAACCCTAATAGACTACAGCACTACTACCAGTATCAGGTCATCATCAAGCCTAGCCCGCTGGACTCGCAGGAGATCTACCTGACCAGCATGAAGCAGCTTGGCATCGACGCCACGAAGCACGATATCAGGTTCGTGGAGGACGACTGGGAGTCGCCTACGCTCGGCGCATGGGGCCTGGGGTGGGAGGTGTGGCTGGACGGGATGGAGGTCACGCAGTTTACGTACTTCCAGCAGGTTGGGGGCATGGAGCTGAAGCCCGTATCGCTTGAGATCACCTATGGACTGGAGCGCATAGCCATGTACATCCAGGGCAAGGAGAACGTCTACGACCTCCAGTGGAACAAGCACATCAAGTACGGAGATGTGCACCATATGACCGAGGTGGAGGGGTCGAAGTTTAACTTTGACTACGCCGATACCGCCATGCTCATGGAGCAGTTTACCGCGTACGAGGGCGAGAGCCGGAGGCTGTCCGATGAGGGACTGGTGGTGCCGGCATACGAGTACTGCCTGAAGTGTTCCCATACATTTAACCTCCTGGACGCGCGCGGGGCCATCAGCGTCACCGAGCGGACCGGGTATATCGCACGCGTCAGGCGACTGTCCAAGCGATGCGCTGAGGGATATTACGCCCAGCGCCAGGAGATGGGGTTTCCCCTGTTGAAGGATAAGGATTCAGATGGCTAAGGACATCCTGCTTGAGATAGGCACTGAGGAGATACCAGCCAGATTCCTGCCCGCGGAGCTGAAGGACATCAAGACCATATTGTCCATTGCGCTCAGCGAGGCGCGCATAGCCCACGGTGAGGCAGTGTCATACGCCACCCCGCGAAGGCTTGCGGTCATTGTGCGCGATGTGGACGAGATGCAGACGGACGAGACCCGCGAGGTGTTCGGGCCGCCCCGGAAGGCAGCGTACGACAAGGAAGGTAAGCTCACGAAGGCTGCTTTAGGATTCGCGAAGGGCCAGGGTGTCTCGCCCGACGCCATTACCATCAAGGACAAGGAAGGTAAGGGTGAGTACATCGCGGTTACTGTGGAGGATATTGGACAGCCTGCATCTGAGGTGCTTCCCGGGCTCTTGAAGGACGCAATCTTGAAGCTCAGCTTCCCCAAGTCCATGAGGTGGGGAGACGGGAGCATGCGATACGCCCGGCCCGTGCACTGGGTCGTGGCGTTATACGGATCTGATGTCATGGGCTTTGACCTTGAGGGCATAGCCAGCGGATCACGGAGCAGGGGGCACAGGTTCCTTGCGCCAGACGAGATAGAGATCAGCGGGGCGGACGACTACCTCCCGGCGCTTGAGTCGGCCTCAGTTGTGGCTGACCAGTCGCGCAGGATGGCCATGATCGCGGAGCAGGCGGGGGCGCTTGCGGATGAGGTCTCGGGCAGGCCTGAGTATGATGATGAGTTCCTGTCCATCGTGGCGTGCATATTGGAGTATCCGCATGCTGTGCGGTGCGGGTTTGAGAAGCGATATCTTGAGCTGCCGGACGAGCTTTTGACCGCTGTGATGAAGGGACACCAGAAGTACTTTCCCGTGAGCGGGGCGGACGGCAAGCTCGTGAACAGTTTTATCATCGTGAGCAATACGAAGAAGGACAACGCAGACACTGTGCGTGTTGGGGCGGAGCGCGTCTGCCGCGCCCGGTTCGAGGACGCGCGTTTTTATTTTGAGGAGGACACGCAGAAGTCTCTTGAGGACCGGCTTTCTGACCTGAAGGCCGTGACCTTCCAGGAGAAGCTTGGCTCAGTGTACGACAAGACTATGCGGATGAAGGCAGTGGCCGGGGCGCTGGCCGAGCGGATATGTCCTGATGCGAAGGACATGGCAGTGCGCGCGGCAGAGCTTGCCAAGACCGACCTTGTGACGGGCGTGGTGTTTGAGTTCCCGGAGCTGCAGGGCATCATGGGCATGTACTATGCGCTGGGCGACGGAGAGGATGCGCTCGTGGCACAGGCCATTCGGGAGCAGTACCTGCCGGGGTTCTCGGGCGATGCGGTTCCGGCAAGCGACGCTGGGGCTGTGGTGAGTCTTGCCGACCGCGCGGATAACATTGCATCGTTCTTCTCCATCGGCCTGAAGCCCACGGGCAGCGAAGACCCTTTTGCTCTGAGGCGGCAGGCCCTTGGGATCGTGGCTATACTGGGCGAGAGGGGATACGACCTCTCGGTGGCGGACGTTATGGCTCCTGCGCTTAGCGGCAGGGAGGCGGCGGAGGCCGATGTTATGGAGTTCTTCGCGCAGAGGCTTGAGAACCTTTTCCTGAGCAAGGGTTATGCGCATGACCTTGTGCAGTCGGTGCTGAGTGTTGCGACCAAGGCTCCTCTTAAGGAGGTCTACGCGCGGCTTGATTCTGCCAGATCATTTAAAGAACATGAAAAATATAATGACCTTTTGATGGGCTTAAAAAGGGCCGGCAATATTATTCCTGATGATATGCCAACTGGGGTCAGTGTTCAAACCGCATTGTTCAAAGAGGACGATGAGAGGGCATTGTATGACTCCTACTTGAAGGTAAAAGATGGGATAGAAGCCAAAATTAAAGCATCTGATTATTCTGGGGCGATTGCGGATACAACTCTGTTGACCGAACCGATTAACAGGTTTTTTGATTCAGTGCTTGTTATGGACAAGGATGAAGACGTTAAGAATAATCGCCTTGCCATGCTAAGTGAAATTTCTGCAACCGCAAGCAGCATAGTTGATTTCTCGAAGCTTCTGGAGCAGGACGATTAGGAAGCTTCTATAGTTTGACTTCCTTTGTGCCCATTTGATAATTTATAGGTTCGCACCGCGCTTGTATGCGGGACTTGACCACGCAGTAGGCATCCCGGGTAGCTCAGTGGCAGAGCGGGTGGCTGTTAACCACTTTGTCGGGGGTTCGACTCCCTCCCCGGGAGCCATTTTCATCTGTCATGTCTTAGTGGACGGGTTACTTTATATGAGCCGATAAGAGGTAGGCAGAGTCCCGGCGTAGGCCGGGATTAACCACTTTGTCGGGGATTCGACTCCCTCCCCGGGAGCCATCATGTCAATCATCCTTAATTCATGAGGACGGAGTATCTTCTTGTTAGCCAGTATGAGTTACATTTTATATATACTTCAAAGCCAGACTAGCGGACGTTTCTACGTTGGGCAAACTTCCGACTTGGAGAGGCGCATAGATCAGCACAATGACCCTTCATACAAGGAATCTGCATACACAAAGCGCTTAAAAGGTCCCTGGGTGTGTGTTTATCATGAGGGGTTTGATACCAGAGGGGAGGCTGTAATGCGCGAGCGGGAGATAAAGAGCAAGAAGAGCAGGAAGTATATACTGAACCTTATAAGAGGTTGGCAGAGTCCCGGCGTGGGCCGGGATTAACCACTTTGTCGGGGGTTCGACTCCCTCCCCGGGAGCCATTTTCCTTTTATGTTTACTTCTATGATTAACTTCTCCGCCATCATCTAAAAACCATTTCCAGCACTGTCCGGGGATGTTTGTATGAATCGCATATTCCACATAACTCGCTGATTTACTTGGAATAGAGCATGCGGGTTGGATATAATAAATAAGTTCATAGTTTATTAAACGTTTCTTGGAGAACTGATGTCCGAAAAACCTAAGCTGGCAATGTACTGGGCCTCATCGTGCGGTGGATGCGAGATCGCACTTGTGAACATCCACGAGATGATCCTGGAAGTTGACGCGGTCTTTGATTTCATGTTCTGTCCATGCCTGCTGGACACCAAGGTCAAGGACATCAAGGCCCTTCCTGAGAAGGCCATAACGCTCACGCTCTTCAACGGGGCCATCCGTACAACAGAGAACGAGGAGATGGCGCACCTGCTGAGGCGCAAGTCCGAGGTCCTGGTGGCCTTTGGTTCCTGTGCCTATGAGGGCTGCATCCCTGGGCTTGCCAACCTGCACAAGCCGGGGGATTTTCTTGAGAGCATCTTTGTTGACAACCCCACTATTGACAACCCTGAGAGCACGTACCCTCTGCCTGAGTGCGATATGCCCGAGGGCACGCTCAACTTGCCGGAGTTCTACGACCGTGTGAGCACGCTTTCTCAGGTGACCGATGTTGACTACTTCATACCTGGATGTCCGCCGGAGCCGCATCAGGTGCGCGCGGTCTTAGAGGCTGTCATGAGCGGAGAGGACCTGCCGCCCAAAGGAAGTATCCTTGGCGCTGGCAAGTCGATAGTTTGTGAAGAATGCGCCCGGGTCAAGTCGGACAAGAAGATAACCAGGCTCTATCGCACATACGAGATACAGCCGGACACTGAGGAATGCCTCCTTGAGCAGGGCATACTCTGCATGGGGGTTGCCACAAGGAGCGGTTGCGGCGCACCGTGCCCTGACGCCAATATGCCCTGCACAGGATGTTACGGCACTCCTGAGGGGGCGCATGACCAGGGCGCCAGGATGGCTGCGGCCCTGGGCTCTATCATCGAGGTGGATGGCAAGGGGCTTAGTGAGGATGAGCTTGCCGAGAGCTTCAACAAGATACTTGAGCATATCCCTGATTACGCGGGCATGTTCTATAAATACAGCATGCCAGCCAGTATCATGAAGGCCAGGCGCAGATGAAGCGCATCTCAATAGACCCCATCACCAGGCTTGAGGGCCATGGCAAGATCGAGATATTTCTGGATGATGACGGAAACGTTGCTAACGCCTACTTCCAGGTGCCGGAACTAAGGGGGTTCGAGCAGTTCTGCGTGGGCAGGATGGCAGAGGAGATGCCGGTCATCACCAACCGCATCTGCGGGGTCTGCCCCGAGGCCCACCACCTTGCTTCTGTAAAGGCGCTGGACGCTCTTTTCGGTGTTGAACCCACCCCGGCTGCCGCAAAGATACGCGAAATGTTCTACATGGCCTTCTTTGTCACTGACCACACGACCCACTTCTATGCCCTTGGCGGACCGGATTTCATAGTCGGCCCTGACGCACCGGCCTCGGAGCGGAACATCCTGGGCGTTATCCGCAAGCTGGGCATTGATGCGGGCAAGAAGGTCATAGCGTGCAGGGCCAGAAACCACGATGTCATCAAGATGCTTGGAGGCAGGGAGATACACCCTGTGGCAGCCGTACCCGGCGGATGGAGCAAGCAGGTCACTGCCGAGATGCGTGATAAGGTCTTAGAGGCTGCGCATCAGAACATCGAGTTTGCGCTGTTCACCCTTGACGCCTTTGACAAGATAGTGCTCAATAATCCTGACTACATGGAGCTTGTGACCTCTGACCTCTACATGCACCGCACGCATTCCATGGGTACTGTGGATGCCCGTGGCCAGGTGAACTTCTATGACGGTGAAGTCCGTATAGTGGACCCCGATGGCCTGGAGGTTGCCCGCTATCACCCCTCCGCGTATTTTGAGCATATTGCAGAGCGCGTGGAGCCCTGGACGTACCTGAAGTTCCCGTATCTCAAAAAAATCGGATGGAAGGGTTTTGTGGACGGCCCCGACAGTGGTGTGTACATGGCAACTCCCCTTGCGCGCCTGAACGTAACAAATGGCATGCCCACGCCAGAGGCCCATGCCCAGTTCGAGAGGATGTACGAGACCTTTGGCTCAAAGAAGATAGAGGGCGACCGCTACCAGCCCATACACCACCGCCTTGCCACGCACTGGGCCAGACTTATAGAACTCCTCTATGCATCTGAGCACATGCTGGAGCTAGCCTCTGACGAAGAGATACTTTCCCCCCGCATCCGCAACATACCGGATTTCATAGTTGGCGAGGGCATAGGCTCGGTGGAGGCCCCGCGCGGCACGCTCACACACCACTATGTGACTGACGACCAGGGGGTGCTCACCAAGGTGAACATGATAGTGGGCACGACTAACAATCACGCACCCATGTCCATGAGCATAAAACGCGCTGCCGAGGGTCTTATTAACGGCGCTGTTCATTCAGGCCATACTGAAGAGATCAGCGAGGGCCTTCTGAACAAGGTGGAGATGGCCTTCAGGCTCTATGACCCCTGCCTCTCCTGCGCCACGCATACATTGCCGGGCCGGATGGACCTTGAGGTCAGGATACGCGATAGCTCCGGCAAGATACTGAAGAGGATCACCAGAAAGTGAAGAAGACCATTGTCATAGGGCTTGGCAACCCCATCCTTTCGGACGACTCTGTGGGGATAAAGGCCGCACGTGCCCTTGCGCCGCTCCTTGAGGGCGCGGCACATGTGCAGGTGATGGAACTCTACGGTGGCGGGCTCAGGCTCATGGAGGCCATGGCTGGTTTTGAGTTTGCAATTATCGTGGACGCCATGGTCACCGGACGCTATACGCCCGGCACTGTTCTGGAAATAGGCCTCGATGAGATCCCCGGAACAAGAAACCTTGCCTCAGGCCATGACACAGGGCTTAATGAGGCAATGCAGATCGGTCGTGCTCTGGGTTTAAGCCTTCCTGATGACGTAAGCATCATAGGTATCGAGGCAGTGGACGTTATCAATTTTGGCGAGAACCTCACCCCTGCGGTTGAGATGGCGCTCCCAGAGGCTGTTTCCATTGTATTGGCTAGGGTTGCTCAGCCAAGCGGTGTGATAGATGGAAGATAACCCTAATAAAGAAGAATTAAAGACAACCGTATATTTCTGCCGCTGCGGCAGCAATATCGCAAGCCGCGTGAACGAGAACGCCGCACTATTGAAGATCGAGTGCCAGCGCGACGTGAGCAAGGTCAAGGCAGTGAACCTGCTGTGTTCTGAAGAGGGCAAGGAGTTTTTAAAGAACGACATACTCAATGACAGGCCCGACAGGGTGGTGATTGCAGCCTGTTCCCCGAGGGACCATGAGCTGACCTTCAGGAGGGTTTTAAAAGATGCTGAGATGAACCCCTATCTCATGCAGATGGCCAACATACGCGAGCAGGCGGCCTGGGTTACGGAGGACTTGGACGAGGCAACGGAGAAGGCGGTCAGGCTTGTGAGGGCAGCGGTATCCCGCGTGCAGAAGCACGAGCCACTAGAGGATCACGAGGTGGATGCCTGCCCGGACGTGCTGATAATCGGGGCTGGCCCGGCTGGCATGAAGACAGCGCTTGCCATTGCCCGGACAGGAAGAAAAGTTATCCTTGTGGAGAAGACCCCAGTAATCGGCGGCATGCCTGTGTTGTACGAGGAGATATTCCCCAACCTCGAATGCGGCCCATGTATGCTTGAGCCCATGATGGACGAGATACTCCATGGGGAGTACGCCTCCAATATCGAGCTGCTTACGCTCTCGGAGGTTGACGAGCTCCTGGGGTTCTACGGTAACTTCGAGGTCAAGATACGTAAGACCCCGCGCTATGTTGATATGGACAAGTGCATAGGGTGCGGGGAGTGCTTTGAGCCATGTCCCGTGCAGGTCAGAAACAGTTTTAATTTTGGGCTGGATGTGAAAAAAGCCATTTCATTCCCTTTCCTGGGGGCATTGCCCAACGCGCCATACATAGGCAACCTCAAATGCCTCCGCTTTATTGGCGAGCAGTGCACCATGTGCCGCGAGGCCTGTCCCATCGAGGGCGCCATAGCCTATGAGCAGCAAGAAGAGATAATAGAACGCAAGATCGGTGCGGTATTGGTGGCCGTGGGCGCTGACCTCTACGACCCCACGAACATCCCCAACCTTGGATACGGCAAGGCCCTGGGCGTCTATACCAGCATAGAGTTCGAGCGCCTGCTGTCCTCAAACGGGCCTACAGAGGGCCGGATAAAGAACATGGGCGGGGCTGAGCCGACATCCGTCTGCATAGTCCATTGCGCAGGCAGCCTTGATACAAACCACAAGGAATACTGCTCCGGAATATGCTGCCAGACCGCTTTTAAATTTAACCATATGATAGAGGGCCAGCTGCCCGGCACAAGGATAATCCATTTATACAAGGAACTTGTCATCCCTGGCAAGGACGATTTCTCCCTGCACCATGAGGCCAAGGAAAACCCCAACGCCGAGTTCATAAGGTATGAGGACATCAAGGACATAAATATCTACACCCCGGGCGAGCAGGAGAACGTACAGGTGGATTACATGGACGCCTCGGGTGTTGAGGGCTCTTTTGTGGCTGACATGGTGGTCCTGTGCATGGCCCTGACCCCTCCCTCCGGCTCAGAGGAGCTGGCTGCCAAGCTGGGCATACCGCTGGATTCCTCAGGTTTCTTTGAAGAGCTGCACGGGAGGCTGGACTCGGTTCAGAGCAAGGTCAAGGGAGTCTACCTTGCGGGCACATGCCGCTCTCCAATGGACATCCAGAAGGCCATGGACCAGTCCATGGCCTCTGCCGGCTACATTCTTTCGGGCCTTGTGCTTGGAAGGAAACTTGAGGTCAAACCCACCGTGGCCGAGGTGGACACGGACCGTTGCGGGGGATGCCGGATCTGTGTTTCTGTATGTCCCTTCAAGGCCGTGGAGATCCAGGAAGATACTGGCAAGAGCAGCGTCAACGCGGTGCTTTGCCAGGGGTGTGGCACATGTGTTGCTGCATGCCCCTCCGGAGCGATAAAGGGAAACCACTTTACCCGGGAAGAGATACTTGCCGAGATCATCGGGGTGCTTAAGTGAGCGGGTTTGAGCCTAAGATAGTTGGCTTTCTCTGTAACTGGTGCTCCTATGCGGGCGCTGACAAGGCAGGCTTGGCCCAGAAGCCCTATCCAGCGAACATATCCCTTATAAGGGTGATGTGCAGCGGCAGGGTGGAGCCGGAGTTCGTGCTGGAGGCATTCAATAACGGCGCGGACGGAGTGATCGTGCTTGCCTGTCACCCCGGAGACTGCCACTACAAGGACGGCAATGTCAGGGCCCTTGGGAGACACGAGTTGGTAGTCCGCCTCCTTGAGCAGCTTGGAATTGAGAAGGAGCGTTTTGCTTTACGTTATGTTTCGGCCAGTGAGGGGGACCGGTTCGTGAGGCTTGTTGAGGATATGTCAGACTATCTAAAAAAATTAGGCCCATTACAGATACAAAGATAATGTATACTAATGCCATTACTTTATTAAGGAGGCTGCTATGTCTAGTGAAGTCCTGGACCTGAGGGGACTGAAATGCCCGCAACCAACGCTGAAGATGACGCTAAAGGTCATCAAGATGAACAAGGGGGATGTGCTGGAAGTAGTGGCCGATTGCGAGTCTTTTGAGGAGGACCTGAAGAGCTGGAGCCAGAGGTCCAAGAAGACGGTGGTCTGGATCAGGGACGAGGGAGACCACAAGCGCTGCCAGGTGCAGGTCTAGTACAGGCTCTGATCTGAAGCAATGGTAGTTTGATGCACCTGGAGGGTTGGGGGATGGCCCCTGCAATGATATTTTATCCCGGAGATCGCACGTTTCGGGTTTTTTATCCTCATCAAGCACTGGTTCACCGCATCTCGTGAGCGAGTCGTGCCGACTTCGTTGTCAGAAAACATTCTGCGTAGATATAAGTTTAATCTACAACAAGACAAGGAATTCCAATTAATAAATGGTCCAGTTCCCTGAGCCTCTCCTGTTCCGTTTTAGTGTTACCGACGCAAACCCATGGACGTAAGTCCGTGGATGAAGTAAGCTCCCAAGTTTGAGATGACTTGGGACATGCGAAGCTTGAATTCTCCAGCAAAAACCCATGGACGTAAGTCCGTGGTAGTTTACTAAGTTATTATCTGCTATTTTTCTTTCAAAAAGTAATCTTTGCTTGACTAACGGTCTTTTATGTCTTTGTCATGGTAAAATTGTTTCAATATCATTATATGAAAGGATGTTTCGAGATCGCGGCATGCAATTGACTGTTATTAAAAAAGTATTCAGGACGATGTGCCTTCCCTCAATAGCAGTTATGCGCCAGGGTATGAGCAGGGGCAGGGCATGAGCATCCTTTTCCGCTCTATATTCAGGGAACTGATCTTTACATTCATGCTTTCGGTGTTCGCCCTTAACTTTCTGCTTGTCACCGAGAAGATCATCCGCCTTACAAAGAGGCTGGCCAGCGTGGGCCTGTCGCCCTCTGACATGGTCAGCGTACTCGTATACCTGCAGCCCCTCTTTACGGTGCTCACGATCCCCATGGCCCTGTTCTTTTCGATCCTTTTCGTCTACGGCAGGATGAACGCTGACAACGAGATAGTCATAATGCGCACAAACGGCATGTCCTTTATGAGGATCGCGGCCCCGGCGTTTCTGCTGGGTATCTTCTGTCTGCTGGTCTCGCTTGCCGCAAGCTTCTGGGTTGCCCCGGCTGGCGCTAAAAAGCTCAGGGAGAGGGTTTCGGACATAATCTCCACAAGGGCCCCGAACGCTATCCAGGAGGGCATATTCAATACCATGTTCGACGAGATAGTGATCTTTGTCAAGAAAAGGTCGGATTCCGGAATTCTGTATGGCATGTTCATGTATGACGGAAGGAACAAGCAAAAGCCCACTGTTGTTTACGCCAGGGAGGGGCAGGTCACCACAGAGGGAAGGCATTCCATCATAATGGACCTGAGGGACGGGCACATTAGCTTTCTAGGGGGCCAGGGGGCCACGGACATTACCTTTGAGAGCTACAGGCTGAGGGTCCCCATCCAGGCGTTCAATGCCATCGGCAGCAAGTCCGAGATGACCCCTTTTGAGTTACTTGAGGTTGTTGGTACTCTGAGTCCAGGACACAGGGCCAATTACATGATCGAGTTCCACAGGCGTTTCACATTTCCGTTCCTCAGTATTGTCTTGATGGTGCTTGCCCCCCCGCTTGCATTTCTGTCGGGCAAGACGGGCAGGGTAAACGGTCTTGCCATAGGCTTTTTTGTGATAGCGGCCTACTATGTCTTCCTCGTCTATACTGAGGAGCTTGTGCGCGTGGATAGCCTTGTCCACTATGTTGGCTCTTGGCTCCCTGCTGCCATATTCCTCTGCATATCCATTGTGCTGTTTACAAGGGAGGCCCGGAAGTAGGATGCTTCTGCACAGGCTTTACATAAGGGAATTCATCGTGCTGCTGGTCGTAGTGGTGTTCGGGCTTACTGTGGTTACGAGCATGTATGAGAGCATGGACAAGCTTGGTGACTTCAAGCCCTATGACCCTGCTGCCTCTCAGATCTTCATGTACTGGATATATACCCTGCCCAGATATATACTTTACCTCCTTCCCATGGGGATACTGGTAAGCGGCATGTTCGTCGTGGGACATGCATCGAGGAACCTGGAGCTGGTGGCGTACGTGGCCGCTGGCGGCAGGATCAAGCGCCTGCTGAGACCCTTTATCGCATTAGGCGTGTTGTTGAGCGTATTCGCTTTTTTTATGAGCGAGGTTGTGGTCCCCGCAAGCTCGGTAAAAGTCGCGGAGGTGGAGGAGGGCATAGTTAATGCTAAAAGGATCAAGACAAGGAAAATAGACGGTGTCACCTGGCTAAGGGCTGATGATGGCTCCATCGTGAGGGTCAGGCTGTATGTGCCTGACAAGGACTTCTTCAAGGAGTTCTCCGTGTTCTCAACAGATGAGAGCCGCCTGACCCGGATAATCACTGCTTCAAAGGCCGAGTATAAGCCTGATGAGGGGGAGTGGTTGCTGCATGAAGTGAAGGACTATGATCCTGCCACGGGCGAGATGAGTTTCACCGAGACGATGAAATGGTCACAGATGGGCTCCCCGGACATATTTTTCGGCAAGAGGAAGAAGCCTTACGAGATGACTCTGTTCGAACTTAGAGACTATGACCGAAGGCTCAGGGAGACAGGGTTCATAAACATGAGGCTCAGTGTTGAGATGCACTCAAAGCTCTCGTACCCCTTTATCAACCTCATTGTGATGGTGCTTGGCATCTCATTTGCGGCCAAGCGCAGTCTTGGTGGTTTGTTTGCCGCCACGTTCAGCCTGCTTTTCACGCTTGTCTACTGGTTCGGCTATACAATAATGCTGACAATGGGTTTTGCGGGAATACTGCCTCCACTTCTGGCAGTGTGGTTTATGCCAGTGGCTTTTGGCGTTGTATCGGCCTGGTTTTTCCATCAAGTGCCGGAATAGACAGGCCCCTCCTTTTTATCCGGGCATATTCTTCACACAGCAAATCCACGGCAAAGATTTCCAATTAATAAATGACTCTATTCCTTGCGCTTCCCCCGTTCTGCCCTTATGCCTTATGAAGGTCAGGGCATCGGTTCCAGTCGTGTGCGACTCGTGTCGAGTGGTGCCACGGCCACCTCTTAAACTGGTGGCAACCGCCTCAAACGTGTTCATAAAAAGTATCGCAAGGAAGCACCCAGCTTCTGTCCTTTTAAGATAAATGCAGTTGACCTTAAACCCTGCACAAGAAGAATCGCAGACGAGCAGGCTGAGGCAAAGAACTCCAATCAATAAATGATTTTAAACATTGAGCCTCCCCCGTTCTACTTTGACTGGGCATCGGTGACGGTGCCTCAATCCTTGCAGTTTTGCGCGCCCCTGAGTGAACGCAGAAGAGATCAACTTCTAATAAGGGTAGACCTGAAAGGCGGGTTCATGATGCCTGTTGT